>JGI24159J19872_10000863_pt1 | contig 30611 bp, 22 predicted proteins | sample Ectturendosymbi4_FD_19872 | JGI IMG/M metagenome (IMG submission 19872)
CCAGTTCGGTAGTATCTCCACTTCATTCTGACGATATCCCCTGAAGAGTGTCAGACGAAAAGCTTTGGGATGAATCTCCTACTTCACGCCATCTTGCGTTAATCATGATTGACGTCAGAGGCGCGAGCCAGCGGCCTCCACGATGGCATGATCGAGATACGTACCCCCCACCGGCATATTTGTGCACATTCATCAAGTGAGTCCAAAGATGCACTTGGTATCGAAACTTGTAAAGTACCGTCGAGTGCAGACGTATGGACCGGATGTATCGAAATTTTTATTCGGGAAGAGGGCATGGCCGTGGGCGTTGAGGATAAGTTTAAACAATATTTTGAAAGATTCAATTATGATGCCATTGCTATGGCCGTGGTTTGCAGATTTATTAATATCTAATGTCTGGTGTGTAATGTACTTGAGCTTTCAAAGGCGATGTTAAACTGACAAAATACCAAGAATGCAAGCTTTGAGAGAGGAATATGGTAGTGGAGATAGAGACCTATATTCTTAGAAAATTCAGTTAAGATTATGGTTTGGTTTATTTATTTTATTGTTAAGTTTGCTGGCTTGCGCCATTTGCTCATCCCAAAGTTTTCCCAAAAACTTAAGTGGCGAAGTGCGAAATCCAGAATAGAAAAACGCGCATTGTGAGATTATTTATCTGCAATGTTTTTTTGCCACTGCTTTTAACGCTGCACGTGATACTGCGCTTTGTGAGAATACCTGAAGAGTTGCGAACAGACAAAGAAGTGAAACAAATGATATTGAAAAGTTGTTTTGACTTGCCAAGAAAACTCACGTGACCAGCAAAGCACTCCGTTGCAAAATCCTGCAGAGATTTACCCAACAACACATGGTTTTTGTCGATTCCGCGACAAACATCAATCTCCTATAAACTAATTTCTGCGCGAATTCGCTACGAAGTCGTGACGCAGTTCCAAAGATGGCAACAGAATACCGAAAGCAATCGATCCTGTCGCTCCTTTCATAGCTTCCGTCGAAGCGTCAGGCTTGACAAAAATGCAAGTAAACAGATGGATTGGTATCTGAGAAACTGATATCGGAAAAGTGAAATCCGGACGGTCAGGCGCCATACTTGTTTTTCTTTTACTCTTAAAAACGTTTGTTGAGAAACAAAATATTTGCAGAAGACAAATTATTTTTAATAAATTGTGAAATTAAGCTGCAACGAATTAGCAGACGTAGATTTAGTTGTGAATGCTAAGCGCCATATCTTTAATATCTTTTATGAAAGGCTTATGAAAAAAAACAAACTTGTAAATGGTTGTTGTTGTGCAAACATTGCCCCAACTTCACTTCCGTACACTTCCATACCAGACCCGCTAACAGCCATATCTGCTGAACACGGGCAACAGGAACTTGTTGCAAGGAGCAGGGTTGTTGACTTTTGCAGTTTTGTTTTGTCGCTATCGAGCAGAACTTCCTCGCCGCTCAGAAACAAATTCATGCGTTCGGGTTGTTTTTTGTGTCGCCACCTCATCGTTCAGCTTTTGCTGCTTCCCTTCAGTGCCGGGGCGAATACCGAGATCGTTAAAATCGATCACGTCTCCGAATAGTTTATAGTGGATGTTGACAGTTGATTCGTTTAACTTCCGTCGAGAGAAGTCAGGGTCAGCTCCCGAACACGAATTTAATTGACGCGACGGCGGAAGCGAAAAGAAAAAAAATTCAGCGTCGCTTTTTCCGCACTCGACGTCCGCCGAGGCTTCGAGAAGGAAAACAAACAGATTACCGGTACGATTCCGCCTCCGGCAGCGATCACTCGAAAAAAGTTTTAGGCTACACGGCAATCCCCCCACTTGGCGCTCAGCTGTAGATGTTCGCAACTGAATGCGAATGTTTATTGATTTTTATCGCACTTCCTCAGCAGGACGTCGTGTGGATTTGCGCGCTTTTCATCCATGGAAAGCTTACCAGGTGTGGACATTAAAATATCGTCGTAATTGGCGTTGAACAAACAAAGCTTCGACCAAAAAGTGCGCACCAACAACACAGTAGCGGTTCCTGTGTATTCGTGTCGTGCGTGTTGGCATGGTGCGTTGCGCCAAAGCAGCTGGGTAGAGCGGGATTGTTTGTCAGGCAAGAGAAAAAGTCTGGCAGCTGAGATGACCCGCAAGTTGATATTTTATGGGATATAGCGTTCAGTGTTTTTGCTGCACGTTTCATAACAGCGCATCAGTGTCAGGCACTGGCCGACGTGACGCTTTAATTTGATCAAACGTGGAGATGTTTGGCGCCGAATACAACGGGGTCTTTGGGGAAATGCTCGTGCGTGTCAATAAGAAAATCTGCTCTTTTTGCACAAAGAACATGATTTTGTTGAGTCTTCGTCGGTTAAATAAATTGCATTTCCTGCAACTAGGATTGTTTTTTTCAGAAAATTGCGAACAACGATTATTTTGTCCCATTGCGAAAAATGTTAAACACTTAAAAGTTTGCTAGGGGATACGCAGATTGTTACAAGCACAGAAGACAGTTAGATTTGGCTTTGTCTTGTGTTCACATCATTTAAAGATTACGTCCTTGACCAGCTTACTGGTTCTCTTACCAGTTTTCAGACAAATCATAAGTTTGTTCATAATATGTCGCGATCTCTTGGCAGACGGACACAGTCATGTACGTTGTGATGTACCTGAATCCTGTCCTTCATCCGATTGTGTTTGGGATTTTCATGAAAGAAATCCGTCAACCATTCATGGAGCACATGGATTGCTTCCGAAAAGCCTTACTGCCGCAAAGGTAAGGCAGGTACATACGTCTATGAAACACAATAGTTGTTTCGTTTTAAATCGATCGCTAATTAAAAAGTTTTGTCGTCACAATCGCATTAAGAGCGGACCAGGCCACTTTAAGTCCGGTGAAAGAGAAAAGCCTTAACTGCAGAAAACGTTTGCTTGCGGTGCAAGCTGGTTGGGCAGTCGTAAAAGGCAAAACGTGTTTTCTGTAGGGAATTACCAGCTATTTACGAAAGAGACGAATTTCATTCCACCCGATTTTGTTGTTTTTGTCAAGTGAACAAGCAGCGCAAAAACCGGAACTGGCCAGTAAGTTGCGCGCGATTTTCACGACCTAGATGTTGTGGTCCTCGTTGAGGTTGCTTGCTTTAAAAGATGTTTTGCGTTCCTACACACTCGCAGGTGACATTTGTGGACAAGGGGCTTCGTTGTTATTTGCCGGGGCAATATCTATATTTTGCAAAGTGACATTAGGTGTGTGACGTTTTGTTTGTGGGTTGATGCATAAGTACCGATATTTTATTACCTGCTGTAGTAGCCTGAAAGCAAGTTGTCGGTTACCAGAGAGGGACTTCTATGGTAAAGTTTGAAAATACTAGGAAAGTCGAAATAAGCTGGTTTGTTTAAATTCGGTGTCCCAACGTCCAGTTTTTATTGTTATGGTTTTGTGGGAGTATGCATGGGCCAGCGATAGACAAACCTCAACTCGCGGAGACCCAAGAGATGGATTTTTATGCTGCAAAGGTCATGTGGTGGAAGCCAATGGGTATTGGGCAGGATTAGCACTGCAGTAGGAAAAACCGGGTAAAAGATTTGTAATGCTGGTAAAATCGTTCGAACAAAAGTTTGTTCAGCCGGTTGTTCTCAAAATGCGTAAAGGTCGTGAAAGTTGGATGAACCAAGAGCGAGCTAATGGCCCGTGAAAGGGCCCGCGGGCCATAAAAGTGGCCAGAAAGTAATTAGATTTGTTTTAAACCAATTTAGGCTATGACTGTTAGCTTTTCAAACGGTGAAACACCAGTGCAATTACAGCTAGCAACTCATTTACGTGTCTTGCATCGCATGCCAATTATTAATGCACGATAAAGTCACTTCTCGCACTCAGTATTTGCTCCTATTGATGCCTGTAGGTACAGCTCGTTCAAGCATCAGAATCTGGAACTGCAATAACGCAAAGAATGTTAGTACAGAGCAAAAATCGTGACTCTTTCTCAGTTGCATAAGCAATAATAGGCAACAGCTAACGAAGCAAAAGAAATCACGAAAGAAGGCTAATTTTCAAGGCACGCTACCGGCTGATCGTTGTCGTTTTTGCAACCGAGACTTGAATGGATGTAGTTTCATTGACAATTATTCGTTTTCAGGCTTGAAAGCAGTTGATTTAATTTACCAGCAACCCAAACTCGAAATTCGTTACGCGAGTCTAGCTGTTTAAACTTGCGCACAAGACGTGATTACCGCGGTGACTGCTTCCATCCTACACTGACGTGAAAAGTTCGATACTGTAATGTTTTCGGCCAAAACATGTTCTGGTTTTGTTTGCTTCACTGCATCCACCTCCACCGTGGTTGAAGTTCCCGCAATAGATGACGCACAAAGCCTTTATGACGAACAAAACAGCGAATGTAGCTGAAAATCGTGCATGCGCAACAACTCAAGCCGTATCGTTTTTCTTCACGATTATGATTCAAACCTCCCGCGTTTGTGGTCGCTTTGTTCGAATCCGCATACCCGCGCCTTGTACAAACTGAACGTTGCGTAAATCCGTGTTGAGCTTGCTTGCTCACCGTCTCAAGCTTCTTTCGACCTTTTCAAAAACTTTTGCAAGAAGTTAATGGAACTAGTCTGTTTCGTGTATTTAACACATCTTCAGTCCTGCAAGCAGTAAGAAAACTTGCTAGCGAAATGTTGACACTGAACAAGAGTTGAAAAAAGGACACACGAACTAGTCTGATAGTTGTGCAAGTCACAGAGGTATGATCAAAGCTCTGCTGATTTTAAGCCCATAGCTCATGTGCCGATGCTGTGGCAATTCAGGAGTTAACCCGGACTTCTGCGTTGCAACAGGAAGGACATGTGAGGCTGAAGTAAAAATAAAGCAAAGAAAAAAAAACAGTAGAACGAGAGTGCTTTTGGGTTTTTGCGTGGGCAGTTGCACTGTAGTTTCGAGTCTACAAAAGCCGCCATGATAAAAGTGCGGTTTTCGCAGTTTGAGCAATTGCAGTTTATGCTGAATCTGCGTAAATTTATGTAAAAGTTTGTGTTCAGCGCAACGCGTAGTCGTAATCAAAGCTTGTCCCGTTGTCGGCATGAAGTTGTGATGCATGTGAAGACGTCTTTTGCCTTATGATGTAACAATGTCACGTTCCTCGCAACTTGGTTGCATTTTTTCGGTAATGGAACATATTCACCAAAAATTTACCTTCGCTTCGTTGGAATGTTTGGTTGAGTCTTGCCACGATTTCGCTGGTTGGTTCGCTGCGTTATTGTATTTTGTTGCATCACTAAAGGTAGTGACGACCCTGCTCTTCCCAATGGCAACAGTATTCCTCGTGGCATGACTTCCACCTGCTTTGCAGACTGTAGCCTACTTCAGGGTTGCGCAACCCGTGGCCCGCGGGCCAAAAGTGGCCCGGAAGCTGAATTTTCGTTGCCCGCGTAAAGGTCCAGATTTCAAATAGAGTATATCCCGCGGGCCAAAAACCTAAAAAGAGTTAAGATAAAAATAGTTTGCTGTTTACTTTATGATCACACCAGTTCACCCGCGCCTGGTATTCGCTTTACCCAGACCCCGTTGCTCCACAAGCATTACCCTTTGTAAAGGGTATTGTCAATCTTCTGTCGGTGGCCAGCGATTTGTCTAACCTGCATTTGACACATGCAGCTGTGGCCCATGAACCAATCTGGTTATGCGCATTTGGCTGGCAGTGTTGCATGGTTGCACTCCCCTGGCCTGCTCGTTAATGCAGAGAGCATAGATTTTGTGGAAATGTGTGTTCTTGCACAATGGAAATATCTTTCTTAACAACGACAGAGTTTACAACTTGAACAAAACAACTTGAACAAAACACACTTGCAACGATGTGCTGCGTGGCTGGAACAACTATAACTGTGCTTGTTTGCTCAATGTTTTCACAAGGTTTGTACGCAAAGGTTTGAAAACAAAACCACCAGCCTCTCTCTTTTTTCCAGCTTGCGACGCCCGAGCGCCGTCTCGCGGTCTTCGTTTGGCAGCTGCACAGCAACTACGCATCTGCAGTCACCTCGTCTTCCTCACTGTAAACGCACGACGTTTTACTGCGTCACAAAGCCGTTGATCACTTCTGAAAACGGTGGATCTCATGCGACGTCGTCATCGCAGGACAGGAGCTACTCAACTTCAGGATCAACGATTTGAAACTGATGTCGTGCTCTGTTATCTTTCGGGCTTGTCGGCAAAAGATAGCGAGAAAGAGCGCCGCCACGTGTTCATTTCCTGTGGCAAAGAGTGCTGATCAGCCAGCAACATTGTGGTTATTCCCTAGCGTTGAGATGCATCAAAACAAACCGCAGTGGAGGACGAGGCCTTACTGAGACAGTCGTTTGTATGCCAATATAGCACGCTACTGCTGGCAGTACTTGAAGTACAAAGTGGTCGCATGGAGAGTGACAAGTACAGAGTGGTCGCAAGCATCATTCCACGATCATGGAAGTATCTCAGTGACTTCTTTGATCACTGTGAGATTTTGAAAACTCTCCCGAATTGAAGCTGGTCATCGCGTTTCGAACACATCCCTGGCGTAAGTGTTGTGGCGGTAAAGTCTTGTTTGCCATTGACGTCTGTGCCAAAACTTTCCGCAACTGTACAGCACAGCGCTCTTATCGAAAATCTTACAAAATCTTACAACAACAAACACAGATATATAATCATCCTCTGAAAACAATGATGTGGAGAAGTTTGTTTCATAAAATTATATTAGAAAAATTCATTGCCAATCGCCTACCTGCCAGGAAGAAACCACTGTTTTGAGTTTGTACCTGTGCCAGAAACGAAAGACTGAATCCGACCCAAAATTTGTAGTAACTTTGAAAGTCTTGAATGAGTCATGTGGTAGATAAGGTCCGTCAAGTACGTTCCAAAAATATTTTTGTTAAACCTAACTTTATCAAACATTATGGACGGCAACTCAATTTGTGATTTTATTGTAGTAACTTACGACCGACCTAACATATCATTCTTGCCTAAAAGTCCACGAGATCCTGATTCGCTTCAACTGACTTTGATATTTTGCGATGCCATCGACAGTTTCAGGCCAGCTGGCTGGTTCAAACAATTTTTAAGGCGTTTACAGAAGCTTGGTTTGCTCAGAGTAATAGCGTAACACTGGAGCATGATTGTACCAGCTTAAAACGCATGTTTCGGGAGTTGCGAGTTCGCGGTGGGAGTTGTGAAGCGATAGATCTTGCAAGACGGTCAACCATCATGTGGCGATTCTTTTACTTGCTCTTGGAAAAATTTCCCAAACGGCATTTCAAAAAATAACATTTACCTTTTTCTCTCAAACCTCTACCCTCCCGCCATCTCCAGATTCATGCATCCACGAAACTACCGCTCAGCATATCTCTCCCATCTCGTTTCACCAAAGTTTTTTTGTGAGCACGAAGATCTGCAGCGCAGCTTTCCAGTTTTGCAAGGCGATAGTCGCGACGTGATAGTTACGCACGGTTATCGAAAATCCCTGTACCTTGCATAGAAACAGTTGTTGTAAAGTTTATTCGCTCTTCCGCCTCAGCCAAACGCAAGTGCTGTCATCAGTTTTAGTTTCAATGCGACTTTCTTGTAGATGGATGCGTCGGGCAAGAAATGTTTCCACAACAGCTCGATTTGTTGCGAACAAAACACCAGACTTAAATAGACAAACACTTCAGTTATTTTTTTTTCTTGTGCTTTGACCGCGCGCTTCTTTTTAGAGCGTTACCATATTTAGAATTTCTCTGTCGAACGAAACTTTATTTTATTCTTACTATTTTCTTAATCTATTTCGTTTCATCTTTTGCCTAACTGCAATTGTTAAGAAAATCCTCTATTAGTAAATATTTATTAAGGTAATGATTGCTTTCTTCCTTTTACTAAAAAGCCGTCCTTAAATCAGCAGAACTGCCTTGAAAACGGTGGTAAGGTTGTACGCATCGATTTGCAGAATATGAGTTAATCTAGCGACGTCATTCTGCAACACAGTTGAAAGTTTAAGCACTTGCTTTACGACTGTGGTCCAATAAAAGTCAGATCGTTTGAAGTGCATTCCAGTCTTGAGCAAATTTGAAAGATTTATTTCCTCATGCATTGAAATGAGAAAATTCTATTGAGTGCCACGCTGCTAATGAAGCTTGATTTAGCTGCTGGCAAATGTTTCTCACAAAGTTGCTTCTCACCTACTGGTTTCATTGGCAAGCTTGCATAAGAAAAGCTACGTATTTTCCAAGCCGCAAACTTATTTTTGGCATTGTTACTTCGCAATGCCTTCTTCAATTTTGCAGTTGTAGAGGAAGACGTCGCTCAAATTGTCCAGATTCCAAAAGTGCGTGCAACATGACGCGAATACAGTTTAAACTAAGTTTGGTTGGGAATTTCTCTTTCATGGAGTAAATCCTGTTACAAGAAAAACTTCGTGTGAGGAGTGCTCGGGAACTTCAAAGCACGAAAGTTAATATTTCCCGTGGCTCCAATTGTGCGTCTTTTTCTTGCCGTGTGAAAATTAAACTTTTTTCCCCGGGCTTATTCTACTCAAAACGACTTGGCTTTTGCTCAATCTCCAGAACACTGCCTTGCGTATCGTGCTGAACCTTTATCTTTCACCTCCCAGAGATGCAACAAGGGCTGGTGTGCCACTCTTTTTTGCCCCGAAACCCCAATTGTCACAACTGCGCGTTGACTTTAAAGCAGAACTCAACACCTCAGCATCGACTGGTATTTATTGTACGCTTTGCTGTGACAGTTTATCGCGGTACGTGATGACGTGCGCGTTTTGTGACGTTGCGCAGGAACCACGTTTTTAAGACGCACAGATTTACGTTTACCGAAGAATATCGTTCGACTTTGCTTGCTTGTCCGCGTTATCGTATTTTGCTTTTTTTCGATAAAAAGCGAGATGTGTTTGTTTTGCCAATACACAATCTCAGGAGCCTCGTTACGCGTCAGACCTCAGACCTGAGCAACATCGAAGGCAGTCCAACCACGGACGTCGGAAGGGGGTCGTTTCCCCCCTGGAATTTGAAATGCTATATTTTTTATTACATTTTTGGTAAACAAAAAAGGGTCGTTTTCTTAGTTTTGAGAAGGAAAAATGAAATTTTACCACTTTTGGCCCCATGCGGAAAAAGCTTTATGGCTACCTTTTGAAAAATCCGATATGGACACCCCAGGAAAAATCCTTCCGACGTCCATGAGTCGAACGTAAATCGACTTGGTTTTACTTCAAATACGAGATTGGGAAATTGCAAACGACGGTGACGATCTTAACTTTTTCAAATAAAGCTGGAAGTTCACCACAACAGGATCAGCGACCGACACAATTCTCCACTGCTATGTTTTGGACCTCAAATGCGGACAGTGACGTGGTGGGAGTTGCGTAGAATGACTTTTCAAATCCACGACACAGTTACGTTTTCAAGGGCAACTGAGTTTGAACCTATCAGCAAATTCTTTTCATAGGAAATCGTCGCCTAAAACCCTCTTCAGAAATCCTTATTTTACTGTACGCCACAATAAAAGTAAGATGTGATGCAGCCCATTATTTGCGCACGTCTTCCTGGGACACGTGACATCCGTTATTTCCAGACCAAACTTTTTTTCCTTCCATATGTCCATTGTCAAAGGTTTCGCAACAAAATTGCATCTCCGCAGCGAAACGTACATATCATACAAATTTTACGCAAGGTAACACCAAAAAGGGTATTTTTTGTTTGTGCGTAGAAAACGTCATGCACGTGTTAGATCCGCTTCTTTTCAAATCAAGTCATGATGTAGGAAGACTCTTCACATGTAAGGTATTGATGGTCATATCTGGCCAAATAGGTTTTGCCCCTAAAATTGCATTGAAATGCAAACTTAGTGAGGTGTCCGAAATTTGCTACACATCAGGTAACTCCGGGTAGCATAGTACCCATATATCCTATATATAGGCTTGCAAGGACATTTTTGTAAAATGTCAGGACATTTTTGTATAATTTGGCACCATTCCATTTGTCTCTGAAAATCAGGAAAAGTCATGGAAGCACAGGTTTCTAACATTTTCTAAGTATATAATATTAACAAAAGAAAAGGCCCGTGGGTCGGGGACCGCCCATGATTCCTGAGCAGGATCGATTTCCTTAAAAAATTTGCTGATAGATTTAATTCAGGCGCGTTGGCGGAGTGAAGTTACTTGAATACAGATAAGTGCAAGTTTGAATCATCGCAAAAGTGAAGAAAGTCGAGGCCAGTCGGCTGATACCTCGAAAGCTTACAGCAACTTCGAGCTGTTAGGTGTTTTCAAGGACGTTAATGCCGTTTTGGTGGGTACTTCGTTCGAACCCCTTTCTTGTCCTTTTTATCGTTCTTTGCAGGTCAGTGCTGTCGCGTGACCAAGCCCTTGCCTTTTGCAGCGTGACTGTGGCGAGCACCGCTTCAGTATAAGTTTGACCTCGAGGAAAGGTGATGAATCCTTCGCATATTGCAGGGGTGAGTAATACTTTGCTTCGGGGGCCACTGCAAGGAAGCCGCGTTTAGCGGAGGCCCGTACCTCCAATACAAATTGAAGCAAGTCTCGGTCCAGTTAGCCTCAGCACCAATATTTTCTTCGATAAGTTGGGGAAATTTCAGATTTGAAGATTTTTCCTGAATGCTTTTGCCGGCCACATGTGGCCCGCTAATTGCCCACCAGTGGCATAGATGCTGCCCATTCCAGTCTATATGCATGCTGTGTGTTATCGCGAGCAGCGACTTGAATCCAGCTGTTCACTTGTGGGTCAGAGATTGGTGTTTGCACTGTGGTTCCAGTTAAGGCAGCATCACGATCTCGCAAGGCAAAGGTCACGGTCTGCGCGACCCGGAATCCACAGACATATTTGAAACAGAAGCGCAAATTTTGAAGTGCTGCTGCTGGGGTAATCCCCTAACGTACCCAGCCGCGCTAACTCATCCAAGACACAACAAAAGCCTTGTCACGCTGCTATTATCAGGGGCAGACTTGTAAATGGCCTCATTTTGAGGCCCGAACCTGGACTCAAAAACCCGAGCCCGGCGCACGTCCGAGATTTGTTTTTGAAGCCCGAAACCAAATTTGCTGAGTGATCCAAGATCAGGGCAATGGTGTACCAAACTATGCATGACTATAGTTAAGTCACAATCACTTTTCAGTGAAGACTTAATCAACGCGAGTTGAGTTGATTTTATTTTACGATAATCAATATTCAGCCAGAATAACACATATTAGTGCAAAGGACGCCAGGTCATTGAAGGAACCGGAATGTTATCGAGTCGATTCCCCTCAGCAGTTGAATTTGCTTTGTTGCTCGTGGTGGTGTTGCATACACATGGTGAAGAGCTGCTAGATGACCAACGCAGTTGCGCAGGGGGTTGCTGGGTCGTAACCGGTCTCTCTCGGTGGGGGGTGCTCAGATCCGCAAGGACCTGGGTCGTGGCAAAGAAATTAATTGCTTCAACAGTAACTGGCAACAAAAGTAATCTTTTGCATGCAGGCCGAAACATTTTGACAAAGCCCGAAAAAACGGACCGACTTGGAATCAGAGCTGGGACACCTGGGGGGTGAAGAGATTTCTGAGGGGCCCCAAATTTTACATCCATTAGAAATGCAATAGTCTTGAACCAGGTCCAACATTTTTCACATTTTTAAGGGGAGGAGAACCCCCCCCGGCCCCTTTAGTTACTCTGATCAGGAGGCGTGTCCTGGCCTGTCCTGGCCTGACCGGACAAAGAATGACGAGAGCATGGCGCGGGAGGACCTTGTATTTTATTTGAAATTCTGCGCTGAAGAAAGGAGCGCCTGGTACAACACACGACACACGTCCGTCACAACACACGACACACGTCTGGCACAACACACGACACACGTCTGGCACAACACACGACAGGCACAACACACGACACACGTCTGGCACAACACACGACACACGTCTGGCACAACACACGACATCAAACAACGGCAACCAGCGCGAAAGTTCGACGGGTTTGGCTTCGACCGCCTCGGAAATGAAACTAACACACGATTGTAGAAGAATCTATGCACGCTGCTCGGACAATGAAATCGCGACGACCATTGTACTATTGCGCAACAATGTACGAATGCGTCAGGAAAGTAGCTGGCCATTGTTTTGTTCACAACGAAGTCGAAAAAATTGCTCGAAAATCTTTATTTACCGAATAAAATTGCCATGGCAACCGACGGTCTGTTGCGTCACAAATCATACACTTTGCAAACAAGCACCTTTCCGGAAAGAAACACAGTCCGACAGATTCGCCAACAGAGAGGGGGCATTGTTTTTTGGGGTGCAACCCCCATTGTAGCGGGCGGCATTACTTTCCTGGTGGAAGACGATTTGAAAAAATGAAAGATGGCGTTCAGAGCTGCGTTCCGCTCTGCCGGCTTTCCTTTTCAATGCAAGTAATTCAAAATCTTTTCAAAAGTAAACAAGTTTTGAGAAACGTGTTTTCGAAAAAACTACGGCGTCTTTGAAGGTCCCATCTGCGTACGTAGCGATGACGAAACGATGAAGTCATAAGACGACTACAAACAACAACCTTGCAGCGACATCTACTGATCTACTTGATACAGATATACATGCATATATTTAAATGAATGGATATTGCAATCAAAATATATAGAAAAAAAACATTCTGTAACGCAAGATGACGAAACAATTATTGCCCATCACGCAAACAACACTGATTTATCACAAATACTGGGATGTCACGGATGACCGGTCACGGGGCCAACGATTGAAGCACTTGAAAGCTTAACAACGAACGTGGACGTAAAATGTGCAGGGGTCGACGACTATGTACATCGCAGGGGGTCTTCAAACTTTTGTGCCAGAGGATCGCATAAGCTACTCGAGGACCGGACATCTTATGTAACGCGACTGTTTCGCGATATGTTGCAATCTACGAAACAAGCATGTTTTTTCGTAAATATGCTATTTTTTCATGATTGACAAAATGGCTTAATGGGTCAGATTGGGCCCGCGGGCCGTAGTTTGGAGACCCCTGATTATAGAGTATCACGTTATTTCTACGCTGCATCGTTGGTCAACAGGAAAACCGCGTGCTCCCGGGTGAGTGGCCTGAGCTCGCTGGTGCGTAACGCTGAGCCCAGTCATGCATAGGAAAATTGAAAAGGTCCTCATTGTTGTTGAGAGCAATGGCCAGGTCCTGGCCTTGGACAGGAAAAAAATGATTGAGTTTCAGCGTCCAGCCAGAACCACTGCGTAAGGTAAGTTTGATTTTGGTCAATTACTCAGCTGCACTTTGCAGCTAGTTTATGTCTATGCTCGGAGTCATTGCTCGAACCCATAACTACAAAAACATTTCTCAAACACAGATGCCGCCCAGGGGGGGGCAGGCCCGTACCCACGTGGGGGCATTCGGGGACAATGCCTCCAATTTTTTTGTGACCCCCCGAATTTTCTTGTTCTCAGAGAAATATGTTTTAAACATACAATAAAAACACAATTCTTGCTCCCCTAAAAATGCATTTTACCCTCCGCAAACCTTAAAACCTGGTTACGGGCCTGCGGATGGGTGGCGCCACTGGGCTCTCCGAGCGCCCACTTGGGCATTTCGGGACAAAAAAGGTCATCGATGAAAACATGCAACCTGTAGGATCTGGAAGAACTGGCCTTCCGTACTTTGTTGTGTTAAAACGCGGAAATGTACCTGCGACATGAGATGACAAAAAGAACATTTTCTGCTAGAACTAAGCGAAACAAGTTTTGAAACAAAAAGACTTGAAAGAGCGCATTTGCCAAAGTACTCGAAGGAAAACGGCATAAACTCACTTCAACAGTTCTACAACACGCACGCCATGTACGGACAAAGTTATATGTTGTATAGATGTATATATATATATATGACAACTGTCTAAGACTCTGCACTACAACGAAATGTCTTTTTCCCGCACCCGACGTCGCATATTTTCACAGCTCAGAAGTTAGAGCTGGGCTTGGACCTGCTTCATCTTTGCCGCAAGATTTTCTGCCAGTTTGTCCATGAACTCGTAAGTGTTCAGGTAATCGCTTCGTGTGACACTGGTTAAGAAAAAAAAGAAAAGAAAAATAATATTGCCGAAACACCCCTGGAAAATTCCCCCCCCCCCAGGCAAAGCGACCTTGGGATAACACAATGACATCAGCAGGTGTACAATGCCTCAGGTGACGAACCCCGTTAATCTTCCAACTCCTCTTGGCGAGTTCACCCCAACAAGTTTCTTCAAGAAAACTATATAGTCCTCCCCGCAAGTTAGGGAACAATTCCAAGGGCGCATGCATGCAAGGAATACGTCGATGGGATTGTCAGTTCGCCCCACAGCCGGATGCACAGACGACACGTTGGACCGCTTGTCGGCAAAATTACCCCCCAAACGGTGCATCGGTGACCTGGTTGACCCCGCGCCAAATTGTTTTCTTACATGTCAGTGTTAATTGCAAATAATATAGTTTAGTTGAAATCGTTCAATAGTGAGGACATTCCATGATGGGAAAGGTATCGCAAAATGGGGGGGCATCACACAATGGGGAGGAGCATCGCGCAATGGGGCGACCGTGGAGGAGCCTTGCACAATGGGGAGGGCATCGCACCAGACCAGTCGCACTCACTTCGGCATTCCTTTAACGCAAATCGCCAAATCCTTGGTCATGTGACCAGATTCGATAGTCTCGACGCAGACTTCCTCGAGCGCTTTAGCAAAGGCACCGAGGGCCGCGTTCCCGTCGAGCTTCGCGCGATGAGCCAGACCTCGAGTCCAGGCAAAAATTGAAGCTGCAGTGAGAATGGATTGAACTCAGTGAAAACTACAGGAGACTATAGGAGCGGAGCGCGTCTATGAATCTCTCACGCTTTCCTTCAAACATTGCTTTAATTTTGATTCCTGACACAGGAAAAACATTAACTGGAAGGCGACTTCCAAAATACATTGTCAATAAAACCCCGAAGAGCGATCAAAAAACCCGTAGCAGACAATACTTCATTGAAACTTGGTCCCTGCTCATTCAAGGCAGGAATCCGGATTGCGATCAGAATGGAGGTGTTCGAAATAGCAAGCATTATTATGCAACAATCGTCAGTCGCACATCCACAACCTCGCAGGGTGTGTTATTCAAATGTAACAAAGCACTGTTCCAAATAAATCGCCCAGCAATTGGGAGGGCCAACCCGTTGGTGTTTGTGGCGGGATCGAGAACTGGGCAAAAAATGGTTAATTTTGTTTCCATGAAACGATTACAATTTGCCTCGCAAAGCACGAAGTCGTATATGGTTCTGCCGCTCGCAACTAGGAAGGGAAGGAACGCACGATATAAGCTTCAAAATTGTTTTGAAAACCCTTCGAAGAACAAACGCTACGAAAGCTTCCATCAGCGATGGAGTCTTGGCCCACGTCTAGGGGCCGTTGCCGGGAGTATCGGCCTCAGGCCACGGAGGTTGCAGGCCTCGGTCTCGAGTCCACTCTATCGGCACCTTCAACGCCCACACGGCATTGGACAATGAAGCTCACGTGATTGATCTGACGTGTTCAATGTCTGTCGGAACTTTGGAATTAAGTAAAAGCTAAGACAGATGGTTAAAAATGTCAGAAATTCGAAAAAATGTTGATCGGAAGTGTCGATGACTTGTTTTTTATAAACGTACTAGAAAAACCTTGGCGAGTCTGACAAAATTTCCAGCCTCAAGTCTCGAACATTCGTTTTTTTTTTGACAAAGTCTCGAACTTCGAACCAAGTCCCGGATGTCACAGCCTCAACTACGTCACTGGCCGTAACGCAAGTGGCGGCTTCAAACCTTTGTTGGTCTTTAAAATCTTTGTGTGCTGCATCATCCAACAACTCAGGGGGCTCTCCCTCGGGATATTAGCTGTGACTCACGCAAGTGGAACTCACCGATTGGATTGGTGGACGTCTCCTGGCCCTTCTGGTGCATGCGGTAGTGTCGGGTCACTGTCCCGTGGGCCGCTTCCGATTCGACCGTCTCGCCGTCCGGGCACACGAGAACGCTGGTCATCATGCCAAGCGAACCGTAACCTGCCAATCAAAATCGAGAGAGTTGACGTAGAAGTCACGTGACGCTAGACCTGTACGTCACGACAAGAGCGGTTGTTTGTCGACGCGAGCATTGTTCGGTGTTTAAAAACAAGTTAAAGAAACATGTTTTGTGAACAAAACTTTCTTTGGACGGACTAATTGCAATACGTCCTCGTTTGTGAGGGACTGCTGACCACGGGGTTACTGGAATTCTCGAAAACTTCGCATATTTTGCGGGTTTTTCGTTTATTGACGTGTTGAACTAATTGGAAGTGGAAATATTTCGATACAAAAGTAGACTACGTCCAAGAAAAAATCGAAGCAGTTTTGCGAGTCAGCTTCGAAACAACGATTTTTTCCAAAGAACATCCGTCTTTAACCCTTAAAACGGATCCTTCTACTGAACCCCCGCACAAAACAACAAAAACGCTTCGATCCTGGAATGAAGTTAAACTTGGGAGCCTTTCAAACTTGGGAGCCACCGTGTTTGGAGGAAGGCAAGAAACAGAGATTGACGAAACAAAAATTTCATTCGAATTTTGTGTTTTTAGCACATTCTGTACCAAAACACTCACTGACAAGCGGTTTCTCCAATGACCAGTCGCCACGTCATAATCTGCACCACGAAATCACAGAATCTCGTACCTTGAGCGACAGAGTCTGATTGTACGTCACCGTCGTAGTTTTTGCACGCCCACACGAAGCCCCCCTCCGACTTGAGGGCGTAGGCGACCATGTCGTCGATCAGTCTGTGTTCGTACCAGATGTCGGCCGCCTCGAACTGAGACTTGTAACCGCTGTCGACGTGACAGAGAGAAAGATAAGCGACGTGTGTGACGCAACAAAACAACGTAGTCAGGCGAACACGAGGTCACGACCTGTGACCGGTGCCAAGTTTTCGTCTGGGCACTTGTTGCGCGAAGTTGACCTTTGACCTCTACTCACAACCAGCCTCCGACACGTGCAGGGAAAAGTACAGGGAATTTTCCGCGCGCGCCGGTTTTTGTTTGGACGCCAAACATCGCAGAGGCGACAGCAAAGGTTTCGCCGGCAACCTCCCTTCCGTCAACTTGATCAACTGACCCAGCGCTAGTTCCGGTGTCAAGCGAAATTTCTGACCTATTATCGTTTGTCAGTTATTTTGCTTCTCAGAATAAAGGAATGAAGTGTGGCGATTACTTTTTGATGTGTGTTGTGTAAACTAGAACTTTTGTTAGATGTCAGATACTCACAACAAACTACAGTACGGGAATAACTGTAACCATTGAAAACACTGGACTTAGTCTTAGACCTCAAATATTTTTCTTTTTCTAACCTAAACCTTGACCCGACACACCTAAACAATAAACCCTGAGCCCTAATCATCAGTTTTCTGAACGTATTTGATTTGTAGAGTATTACTCTGTGTATGCGCACATGGCGTAAAGTCAGAAATTTCGCCTGACAGCGCACATCTTCCTCCAAGGGGGTCGTTCGCTTTTGTCGATTTTGAAAACGGTTTTCACGTTAAACTCTCGGCCCAAACAGAGTTCAGATTTTGCAAAATACATTAAACTTTTCGGGGCACTACCCCGAGTTTTTTTGGGGGGTGGGGGGTGCGAATCGTACCGACCACCAGGAAAACGGCAAAAATCGATCAAGGTCGCTACTACTCAGCGCACCGCACACTGCGGCGATTCGCAAACTTCTCCAACAAATGTTTGGAAGTCTTGTTTTGCGCAAACCGACCTTTCGTAGACTTCCTGGAAGATGTCCTTGAACCTCCCGTCATACTTTTTCAATATCGTGTTCTTCGTGCTCATGTACAGCGGCCATTTCTTTTGCAAGGCGAACTTCATGCATGAGTGAGCAAAGTCGCGAATCGAGCGGTCGGTGTTGTACATCGCCATGGCAACGCCTCCGCCATCTTAAAACACAAAAAACATTACATTTTTAAATGCGATGAAATTAGGAAGGACTGGAATTTTGACGGTCATCGGATTAATCCGGCCACGTTCGTGTCGCGGACAATACCGGATTTAAAACGTGGACAACCTACTACTACCAAGGATGTCAATCTTTTTTTGAAAAACACGAATCTTTTCACTTTACAATCGATTTAACAATCAATTCGATTCCGGCAGAAACGTCTTTAAAAAAAGCAAGGGCGGTTGAGGGGTTCGAGTTACTCTTCCCCCCGACCTAATTTCCCCGGAAATGATAACCGCAAGTAGACAAGTCTGCAAACGCAGCCAGGCAAACAAGTCTTTGTTTACCAGGCACGCCATACCGGTGAATGAATGAACTTTGTGCTGGATCAATTCTCCACTGTCCGACGTAAATGTGATCGTTAGCTCGCCAGGCCCGGGAACCACGAAGTCAGTGGCTTTGTACTGAAAGAAAAATCATCAGAGTTGGGGTCCCGTGAGTGCTTGGTGTAACGCATGATTCAGCAACAAAACTTACGTATGCACAACACAATAACACTGTTTTGTACTACTGCTCTGTATGTTGCATATTTACGAGAAAAAAGCTGATTTAAAACTCTAAAAGATTTTTAAAAAGTTTGATATGAACGCGCTTTTGAGCGTCGCATCGCTCGTTGCAAATATCGCAGTTTTCCCACAAATCCCGATCGAATCTAATGAAGGTTACGCGAAGCGCGGGTTTCCTCATGACTGCACAAAGCACGAATAATTTTGACCCAGACACTGCTGCGCGGCGAAGAAAAAACACAAGAGTTAAGAAATGGAAAGTTTTCGTTCATCCAATCCAGCGATGAAATGCTTCTTCCACGTTGTCGCAGCGCGGTCGGCGGAGATGACAAGATGTTGAGTGCGTTACTGGTCAGATTTATTATTTTTGTTTATTCAAATCGTTTCTTGATGGTTTTATAACGGCAATCTTGTCATGCCACGACTGAGTTTTTTACATCTGGTACCATTCGACTCATTCTGTTTCGCATTCTGGGTAGTCCCCGCAGCTCTTCCGCACACGCCTGGCACTGGCAAGAAGGCTACAATACCACTTTACAAGGTCTTGGTAAGACCCGGCCGAGAGTCGAACTCTAGAAATGCCAGCACTGAAGCGAACGCACTAACCACTAGGCCACGGGTTCAAGTAGCTTTTGAACATCTATACGGCAGTGGTTCCCAAACTTATTCGAGCCGTTACCTAAATCAAGGTAGCAATTACGTCTTATTACCCTCAATATTTCGCAGTTATCGCTCATGATATAGAACAACACTGTGGTTCTGGTTCTGCATTATCCCCCGAAGAATCGCATATCATCCCCAGGGGGTAATTTACCCCCCAGTTTGGGAACCACTGTTATGGGGCGTCATACTGACGACCGGTATGAGCAGGTGCAGTGCGATGATTGACAATTTGCACATTGCTTGCTACAAACGAGTGCTGTGGCCAGGTGGTGTCGGTGCTGGTAGGTCTGGAGTTCGACTCTCGGCCGGGTCTTACCAAGACCTTTTTAATTGGTACTGTATCCTTCTCAGCAGGCGCCCGGTGTGTGGAAGAGATTGTGCCTTCGCAGCTCTTCTGCAACAGGCAAATTATTGTGAATGCACCAGACGGTACCTGGTCTGCGTGGGCGTGTCGGCCAATCACGATCGACTTCTTCCACGTTGTCACAAGGCGAGGAATGTTCTTGCAGATGATGGCTTCCCGAAACACTGTACCGCCCAGAATGTTCCTGGACAGTAACGCCATCTAGTTGCAGTTTGCACGTTTGATTGACGCCCAGCGCAAACAAACAACGCATTAAATACAAGTTGGTTTTGACGACACGGCGCAATGTAATCGCGTACGACCATGCAAGTCGACGAATGGGTAGAAGTTGTTAAAAAGCACTGATGACAGGATAAGTGAGTAACTCGAGGAAACAGCAACCTGCCACTCGTGACCTGATTAATGTATACTTGTTTCAGGCCGAACCTGTTTCTATTTCATTTGTCCCATAATAGTATTAAAACTCGCCGTAACAGTATTCGCTCGTTCATATTTTCGGACAATACGACCAAATTGACAATCTTTTTCGGTCATTTAAAAAAAGTCGGTCCATGACCGAAAAAACTATGGGGGCCGAACCCCTGGATACAAAGCACTGAACAAAAAGCAATCAAGTACGATTTTTACAGTTCACCTTGAATTCAAACACGGACCATAAAAATCCTTCCAACGCATTTGACATGTCTCGTCAGTTGATTCACATTGGGTTAATTGCAATTCAAGTGTTGGGGCTGAATGGGTCTTCTAAGATTCGATAAATGTCACTACAACCAATCTCACCAGCAACTTGGCATGCAATGATAATACACCGAAGTGCCAGCAAAAGGAATGATAAAATACCAGCAGAATTCCGTTCGTTCAATCCACATTTAGTTTCAGAAGCAAGTCCGTTTGAAGTACGGCAGAAAAAATAAACTAACAAGGCAAAAGTGGTATCACAGTAAAACTTTCAAAACTAGACCAACCACAAACCTTATGGTGCCGTTCGGCGACTTCCACATTTTTTTCAACTTGAATTCTTCGACGCGCTTTTCATCGGGGGTTATGGTGGCGCATTTGATCCCCACCTTGTGTTGTTTGATCGCTTCGGCGGCTTCCACGGTCACTTTGTCGTCGGTTTTGTCACGATGTTCAACTGACAAGTCAAAGCTATGAAAATGAAGAAATGTGCGGTAGAAAAAATGCAGACGACCACGGGCCAGCTGGACAAAGCAATTCACTCAACTTTCGACTGGATGCGATGATGCAGAACACACTGCGATACACAAGAGTCGCTTTATCAAAAAAAAACAACCAATGGGAAAACTTTTACAGAAAAATACTCGACATGCGCCTTTCGAAAGAACCATTCAACCAAAGCAAATATTTGTGAACAAGCTGTTGACACCGAAATAGAATTGTAAACACACGGTATGCAGTATTGTTACCGACATAATGGAAAACAAGTGACCCACGCGCTACTGCAAGATTTTTTATTATCTTACAAGTCGAAATCGACAAACGATTTGTGAATGGGGAATGATTTAAAATCGAAGCCAAATTTTTAAAGCTGATTTTTTGTAGTCTGAGGAAAACTAAAATCAAAGCATGAGCTTTCTCTGAATGGGCTTCGGGAAAGACTGAAAATTCACGTTGTGTGCCTCGAGATAGTTTTGCCTTCACGACTTTGCTGTATGGCAAGAAGGTCTTCTGCATTCTAGTGGCGTACCGAGGTTAGATGGGGCCCGGGACAAGAAACAAGTTTGGCGCCCCATGTTCGAACCCATGGTCTTTCGGCAGCAAATGCATTGTATCAAAGAGAGTACTTGCGACATTGTTGGGACTTTACTGCGCCCCCAGTGACTCAGCACCCAAGGCATCGTGCCTTTCCCAACGGCAACGCCATGTTCATACTCATGACACGTGCCAACAAAATATCAACGATTATCTCGTAATTTTTTAAAACGTTCGAAACAGAAAAACATCCTCGAACACTGTATCGTGAAATTACTGCAAAGCACAACTTCGGTCGAGATCCCTCCCCCTTTTGTTTCTGGTGCTTTGCCACATCCTGACACTGCTTCGCAGCGTGAACTTTTAAGCCCGAGCATCTCAAGTCTTGTCTGCTGCACCCGCAGTCGCTGGCAACCGACCTTGGTGATGACTGCGCCGATGCTTCCCGCCTCGTTGGCCATGGATTAATATTCATTGTGTGCTTCCTCAAAATTCGTACCCTTCAACATTACCTGCCTGTTGCGGCTTAGTGTATACCCATCTTAATATGCCACTAGCAGCAGGCAGCGCAGGTTTTATATCGGCTCTAACGTGGTGCCTGCGATATTGCTTGGCTGACTGAAGCGCCTAAGTCGTTCGAAGTTACTGTAATTCTTGACGATCTGTACCAGTAAACAACAAATCAAAGACACAAAATCACTGCGGAAGCGCCCGCAAGACCAAGGAAACTCGTTAAGAGAGAAACATTTAGAATCACACTGCTATCGGAGAAAAGGCAATTCACCATTTTATGTCTAAGTCGACGTAAGGAAAGATAAGCTTGTCTTTGATGATTTCCCAAATGATCCTCGTCATTTCGTCGCCTTTCATTTCAACAACGGTACCGCCAGCGATTTTTGCCATCTCTGCTTTTAATAACTTAGTACGGTACCTTAAATGGCGTCGTTTCTAAACACACAACACGTTCTATAATAAAAGAATGTCCACAAATAAAAAAAAGTCCACTTCCCCTAACGCCAAACCGCTTAATATTTACGCTGCGGTCGGCCAAATAAATGCCGGACAAACGTTGCACAACGAACTTCGTGGTTTTACATTACGATTCGGTTTAATTGAAAATCGAAATTTTGACATAACATTCCCGAAAAAATTAGGTTTGCGTGATGAGTCTCGAACGCCAACACCTGCAGCCAACGCAGGCTTCCTTCTCTTTATTACTTTCCAACACGACATTTCATCGGAACCAGCTAGCTAGAAGGATCAATGTCGGTGGTAAAATTTATCCTTACGTAGACCAGCTCGACGACTTTCTGCTTTTGTTAAATCGAATCCTTGCACGCAGCACTGCTGAAGATACCAGCATGTCACGTGTGAGAAATGAACAGGCTCAATATGTCTTGTTCTGCAAACATCGACGTCAACCTAGAATCGCTGCGTAAACTTTTTAGACAACGTAATGTTTCACACTTACTTTCAGCAAAGCGTACATTTAACTTTGAACGACAAAAGCGCTTAACTTCCCTTTGAAAGCGCACGGTGAAAAAAACAGGCTTCGCCAGCGAAGCAGCTCGCGCACTGAATCACGCTGACTAAGCACTGGACAGGCGAAGACAGTTGGGAAAAAAGGAAAATGTTCACCGAGAGTTGGACTTTGGCCATTGAATAATCGATTAAGATTCAATGTATAAAGCACACAGCAAGGTAAAGTGTGCAGCGTAAAAGAACAATTCTTGAAGTTCACCTGAAGTGGTGATATAAGTTTTATTCTGAAGCATATTTTCACTACATTCGTTTGAAACAAACCGTTCGCCAATTTTTTCCCTGAAAACGAACAAAATATGTGTCAAAATTATATAAGACCGAAATTAACGACGCAAGTGACAAATATTGACACAATGGGTTCGTCGGAGCGGAATGCTTTGCCTAAAGTTTAATTGTTTTTTAAGTTTTATTACCCTAAGAAAGAAATTTTGGAGGTCGCTGCATTTACGTGATCGACGGTCTGGAGCAGGAGTGCCCAAACTTATTTCAAAGATGGTCAAACTTCACCGTGTGACGGTTCCCGCGGGCCAGCGCTTGTTCCCGACAAGTTTTACTGTTACAAAATGCAGGATAGCGTAGCCCGGGCATTCGCACAGGGTTTGGAGCAGAACCATTCCTTCGCAAATGCTTCCATGCACATATCCGCTCTCAGCGCATCAAAATACAGCGGGAAACGTCGCAAGTAGCAAGAAACCGCCGTCGCTCCGAAACAGAAGCGTTGATCCAGGCTTTGGCGGGCCGCACTTTGGCCCCCCTGGTCTAAAGCAGTGGACTGCGGTGTTTCACTGTGCGGTCTGTGAGAGAGAGAGAGCTAAGTGGGAGGAAGGCAGGAAGGTTTTTGATTTGCGGCACAATGCTTCAGACATTGAAATTTAGTTCAGTGCATATTCTGAAATATGTACGCTATAAATGCGAAACTAAGCAGAACTTCCCGTCCTGGTGAACCCACTGTCCACATGCGTCATAAATCATAATGAAACCATTGTCTGCATGCGTCACAATGAAGCCACTGTCTGCATGCGTCATAATCCCGACCAAATTATACCATTAACACGGACAGGTTTTGCACATTTTCAAAACTAGGCAAAAATATTTACGGTTGATATCGCAATATGGGGGAAGATAATACCGCTCTCTCACGTACACTGTTAAATAAGTCGCACAATTTTCATAAAGTTATTTTTGCTTTCTAAAGCCTATTTGTAGAAGAGACGCGTTGCGAGTGTGTGCTCCGGTACGGATAGCGCAGATCGTAACGGTGTGAAAATTAAAAGATTTCAGTCATAAAGTTAATAATTTGATCACAAGCCGTCGTGGCCGACTTCCGAGTGGCGTTTCTTCATATGCCGTTGCAGGTCGCTCGGGCCCATGAAGCCCTTCGCGCACAGAGTGCAACGGTGCTTGTATTTTTTCGTGTGTTGCGAAATCACGTGCTGGCTGAGATTGCCGGTGTGCGTGAAGCACGCGTCGCAGTAGTCACACTTGAACGGCCGCTCGCCGGTGTGCAGTCGCTCGTGAGTGATCAGGTGGCCCTGCTGTACGAAGGTCTTGTCGCAGAACGAACATTGGTACGGCCTTTCGCCGGTGTGGATTCGCAAGTGCGTGTTCAGATTGCTGGCGTGCCCGAACGACATTTTGCACGCCTTGCACTGGAACGGCTTCACCATTTCGTGTTTCATGCTGATGTGGCTGGCGAGCGTCGACGCGCTCTTGTATCGGCCGTCGCAAATCGGACAAGCGAAGGGCTTCAAGTTCGAGTGCGTCTTCATGTGCTGCTTCACACCGGCTTTCTGGGTGAAGGTCTTGCCGCACTGCAGGCACTTGTAAGGCTTCTCGTCCGTGTGTATCCGCACGTGCTGCTCGGCGATGACCTTTGTCTTCAACGTGCGATGACAGAACGGACAGGCGAAGCAATCCGGGAGCACTTGCACGACCGGGTGCTTGCGCTTGACGTGCTCGATGAACTTGCTTTTGCTGTCGAACAGCTCAGAGCAAATGGAGCATTTCACCGATGTGTTCCGGTGCAGGTCTTCTTCGACTTTAACATACATATCGTCGATGTCACGCAAGTCCGTTTCGTCAGGGATATCCTCCAAGATTTCCATCTTGACAGACGCACTTCCTTCCGCTGAGTCATAACTACCATTACTGTCAACAGGTTGATAATCATCACTGAGCTCGTCAAAACTGTTTAGTCGTTCTTCGTCATATTCATCATTTAGATCAATGACAATTGTCGTGTTAGGAAGATCCAAATCAGCGTTTTCAGCCATAAAATGAAATCTTCGCTGTTCCAAAATATTGTAGATTTTTTGCATTAAAACAAAGTAACTACACTGATGCTTATGATTGCTAGCTGTAAAACACCAGAAACTGGATGATGAAGAATGACATTCGTATTTTTTCTGCATAATTTGCGACCGAACGGACAACATTTTACGACATGTGGGTCATATAGTTCAGGAAGTTTCAGTTGTACATACTGTATATCTAAACATACTGCATATCTAAACAAGCTTACATTTCAAACGTTTTCACACATCGCTCTATAATGTTAAAAAACTGAGTGTAAGGTATTTGGGGCGGTTGTTAAAAAAATTAACAATAACATCAACTAAAACAAAATGTCAACCTTCTCTGTGTGTAGCAGCAAAATGGCAAGACAGGTGAAAAGGCAGAACGTCACATACAAACTTGTCATCAACACGGTTTTGAAAATTGGCATCTGCATAGTTGTAGATGATCTTGAATCAAGATTTTTGTCATATAATGCTACTCATATAAGGAAGACGTTGTGTGCAGAGTCGAAATAGCTTCAGTCATAGTACCCACCACCACCACTCAGGTAAAATATTGAGTGTTGAATTCACCAGTGAGCGCTTGTAGTACTCTGTAACATCACATTTAACCTCCATCACTTCAACACACACTACTAGTGCCACCGCAACTGGTTGCCAATTAGCATCAACCAAATATTGCAATAGCTTGGTAACTGTTCTGATTCCTGGACTGACAAAAAGCACAAATGTTTGTGTACAGATTAAAGCAACAACAAAATTAGATAGTTTGCATGTTGCAACTAACTTGTAAAATACAGCAGGGAGGTAGATATTTCTTTGGCTTTTATAAGGTTACTGAAAATTTCTCATACATAAGAGATTCTTTCATTGGTGAAGCTTTTCAGCAAATGAAAATTTGTGATATCTAGTAGAGTTGGGATTTCAACATCATTAAAACTGTTGTTACCTAAGTCTTGTCCTGCAAAAACCCTAAATGGACACCAAAGAATGTGACCTTCTTTTTCATATCTTAATAAGGAGATTTGAAAATGTCTTATACCAATTTATCTTTCAATAAAAATCAGAGACATTTGCAGATTTGGATTCTTTTATCAAATTACTGTTTTCTACATAAGTTTTTGCATTTCATTGAATTTTTACACTTTAGTTTCAAAACCAACCTCTTCAATCGCATGAGGGGTAAATTTTATTTTTCAATTTGTTATCAACACTTTTAGTACAAGAGTTTTTCCTGAAAAATTGTGTTGGGTACCAGACAGTTTTTCAGAGTTGCCACATTTATGCTAGTTTCATGAAATACCTTTCAGTTAAAGCCAAAACAATGCTTTTTTTGTTAAATGCACTACTTCTCTTCATAGTTCACACACATAAATGTATGGACTATGAAATGTATGAAGAGAAAAATATTAAAGCTGGTATTCCCAATAGACATTGGATCCATATCTGTATGAAGACAGGTATCCGCTCTGAAAATTCGATTGTGCACAGGTGCATAGACTGGCAGTGGAATTGTTGAATTTAATTTTGTTTGCGATTTCTCTTGAAAATATGGTAATATTGATTGTTGGTATCAAAAGAGTTGACTGAATTTTAAACACTAAGTTTTATGTCAAACCATTGACACCTAAGAAAACTATTGTTTTTGATTTATGGAACATGCCACCCCAAACAAAACTTTTATTCAATAAATTTTGATCTTCCAGTTCTTCTCACGATTATGAGGGCAGGAATCGTTACACATCTGCAGTCAATTTGGAATGAAAATTAACCCTGAAATGACCTCAGTATTATGTCTCTCCCAAATGGATGTATGCTGTAAATAAAAGGCAATACAATGCAAAAGGTTAAATAGCTCAATTAACCTTAGGGTTGTGATCATATAGTGGACACATTGGTGCTTTAATGTGTTGTGCATTCTTACTGCATAATTCCCAGTAATATTCCATTGGTAATTCAACGCGATGTACTTGTTTGCGAACAGTTCAACCGTCGACATGACAGCCTGCAAACGTACATAACCACAGCCAGTCACTGTTTCCTGTGGTGCATTCGAACGCTCAACGCTTTTGTTCGTTGTCATTCTAATTCTGACTCTACATCAAACCGTTACGTTACATGTTTCTGACTTCACGCTCAAGTGTATTGGAGTTTTTTCTTGTATATCTGAATATAATCGAAAGAAGTAGTCAACTTAGAGTACTACTGGAGAGTTATTAGCGGACAAAGTGGTGAGAGCCTTTTAATTCGCCTTGCTTTGGCTTGGCAATTTCAAGACGTCAGGCTGCTTCGTTGGGAGACCGACCTGTGCTCCTGCAACGACAAGGTTGACCCCTCAACTAGTAGGGAACTCCACAATAACCTACAACACGAGTCCCTACAATCATGAGTGACAAAACAAGGAAATTGACAATGGATCAGTTAAAGGAAAACACTGTATTGTGTAAGCTTCATTACTCTGAGGTCACAAAATGGAAGCTTACAATTAAGCTACAGTTAAGACCAACATCTTAAGTACAAGCAGCAAAGATGATTTTTTTGTTAAGATCATAATATGGCATAACACTCTGCAACAAGTGCACAGCTGTGAAATTTGAAAAATCTCTGAATGGCAAGTCAGTTCTCTGAACAAACCCCAGCCATAATGGTTGGACCACATGCCAGAATTTTATAACAAAGGTTGGCAAGGCAAATTTTATTGGCTACGCCCACAAGAAACTTACCCAGGGCTAGTCGTAAACCTGGTGGCATCATTGCACCTTAGTGAAGAGCCTGCATAACTATCACAGGTTACTCAATACCATGACATGTTCTGGGGTCCACGCAACCCTCCCAAGACAAAAAGTAAGCTTGAAAATGAACAGATCAGATCTAGGTTTTTCTTTGGTCATAGACCGAAATGTTTTTGAATTAAGTCATTTTGGTCAGAATGTCTGAAAATATAGGCTAAAAAACACCGTTTATGGTGAGTTTTAAATACAGTTGTGAGACAAATGACCAAAATGTCTCAGCAAAAAATGACCGAAGAGTGTCAGCGAAAGAAAGCAGAGTCAGATTGACATCATAACCTTGTTCAATATTCACATCCATGCAAAGAAGAGCTTTTTCACAAACAATCCTAGCAAACACATGGAAATTTTAACTTTTGTGGAATCTATCGCAGCTACAATGGACCCAATGAACTTGGAATACTGGTGTAAATAATTTGTATAAATAAAAGCTGATGTATTGGATGTATTTAGAGTCTGAGCTTGTGCCAGCACAATGTGTATTTGACATACAGGAACTTGCTTAACACTTAGGCGTCTGGTAGGATTCGAGGATTTTCACACCACAACAACAGGATTACACGTGGCTTTGCACGATCGTAACTCTGGCGCTGAAAGCAGCATAGATCTGTTCAAAGGCTCAAAAGACGTGGCAAGTCTTCTTGTCTGCACTTGAAAAACTATTTTTTGGTTGGGGGATCAGATTTTTTGTGAGTGACGTTGTAAGTGGAGTACTTTCAGGCTGCTTTGGCCCACTTAACCTAGCCCTGGGCCCAAACCGATAGATGGTAGTATTTTGATCAAGCTTCAAGTGGAAATTAGGCTGAAATCCGAATCTTTTCATACTTTGGATGACCTGCTGGGGTTTCAAGTTCAAAATTCATGATCTGAAATAAACAAAATAATTGTTCAAGCGCATCATAAAATAATTAATATATTTGTTTATTTTAGATCATAACTTTTGAACTAGAAATGCTAGAAAGCCAATCAAAGGCTCAAAAGACTCGGATTCTAGCCTAGTTTCCAATGAAATCTTCAGCAAAATACTTCCATCTAGTGGTTGGGCCCTAGTTCAGGTATTATGAGCGAAAATGGGCAAAAACCTACCTCACTTATGACGTGACTCACAAAAAACCTGAAACCACAACCAAAAAATTTTTTGTCACTGCAGACTGAAAGACTGGCCGAGTCAATTTTGAGGGTTTGAACAGCTATAGCACAATCGGTGGAGGAGATATGCAGTTGGTAATGCAACCGAAAACTGCTTGCTTTAGGCTGATATCAAAGTATGAATATATCGTACCCCGGAGCCAACGTGTTAAAGATTCTTTTGAGTTAACTACAAATGCATCAGATAATTTAATGCAAACAACAATATAACAAGGTTCAAGTGTTGGCTAAAATATTTCAATCCAGCAAAGTAAACATAAAAAACAATGTTCAACACATTAGTTTGCTTATCATATTTAACTTAATTTGATAAAAATCAAATTTTGCAAAGTCAGCTAAAGTTGCGTTCTTTTTATGCAGCATTGTGTTAAAAAGCTCGTTGAACATCTTTGTGGTAAAGCATCTAAATGTCAGTATGAAGTTGACCACTTTCTACAGTTTAACACTTTCGCTGCCAATGTACAAGTATATCATTCCTAAAAATCCTGTATGAACTGCTATTTTCACGCTACTTTGCAACTCCCTAACTAGACAGTCAATTGTGCTAGAGAGCTGTTCAAACCTCAAAAGACTCAGCAAGTCTTCTGGTTTGCACAGAAAAAAATTTTTAGTTTTGGGTTTTGGATTACACTACGTAACAAATTTTTATGAAATTTTTGTTTGGCTGTATATTTTCATTGTTTCTGGATAATTTTGAGGCGCTGATTCCAAAAATGTGATTATATTTGTTCTATCATCGACCATTAACTGTCAGTAAGGCTTTTTTCGTTTGTGGGTTCCTCTCTAAGTCAACCTGGTGAAATGAATTAGGCTATTTTCAATTCCAAGCGATTGAAGAGAATCACAAAAAATCATAATGACTGTCACTTTTGTACAACAAATATTGCTAAGTACCACAAGGTCAAAGGAAGAAGAGCGCTAACATATTCAAGTATACCTTTATCCATTGCACCCGTTGCTCACAGTGAAACTTTACCAGTTCCAAACCCACCTCCAAACGTATGTAATTTTGCGTTTATAAAATACCGGTTGCTTAACTGCTGTAAGAATTTAATCCAGTTCTTCATCTTATGTTTTTGTGATTGTAGTTTGAACCTGATAATGAATGTGAAGTATCAGCATCCAACAAAACTTCAGATACTGATGTGTAACATGCTTAAGCAATGAGTTAGTTCAAAACCTCATTTTCCATCTCAAAAGGAATTGGATGATTAAATACGCAACCTTGGGCTAACAATATCTGCAGCACAGTTATTAACATGCAGATTAAATGAGTGGAATTTGCTGGAGGATGGTTGCAAAATAACTACGTACAGAAAGAGGCACTTGGACTTCTCTGTTTACTTTGAGGTAGTTCAGGACCTTTGCTTTTGCAATGATGTGAATGGTTTGTTTAATGCTGTTGGAATAGGACATGAACTGACTCAGTAGCAACTGTTTATTGACAGTTCCACCCAAAAGCTTTTTACCAGTTTTACATCATAATGGGAACAACGGTCTGTCAATTCCTCTCGCTTACTCAATACAAATAAAAGAAGGCTATGAAAATGTCAAGAAACTACTGCTTAAAACAAACTATGCTGAATTCAATTGGTATG
>JGI24159J19872_10000864_pt1 | contig 30610 bp, 13 predicted proteins | sample Ectturendosymbi4_FD_19872 | JGI IMG/M metagenome (IMG submission 19872)
AAATTAGCAACCACAGTTCTATGCGGTTGTAGCAATGCCACTGTTGCACAGTATCCTTGCCACTATGAATCGCATTGAAAACTCTGTTTATCAACTGCTTTCACTTACTGCTCCCTTTGTGTTACGAAACCCTCTGCCATAGGGTTCCATGAGCCACGCAACATTTGCGGAGGTTCCTCTGCAGCCAAAAGGTTGAAAAACACTGCAGTAGAGAAAGAAGTCCCCCTTGAATGTTTGCAGTTTATTCAAAAGTAGAACCTTGGGAACTCTGTTCCAAATATAGTAGGCCTAATAATGCTGTAGATTTTCCTCAAAATTGCCATTAGCGTTGCTACCTGTGAGAGGAGTTTTTCGAAACTAAACCTGATCAAGAATTACTTCAGATCTAGTATAAGCACCTTGTGGTTGAGAAATCTTGCCACACTGTCTGCAGAGCAACAATTGACAGATAATATAAATTTTGACATTGCCATTGAAAAATTTGCCAAAAATAAGGCAAGAAAAGTTACTGTGTAGAAAATTGTAGTTTTCACTTCAGAAACAAAGATAGTCCTAATATTTTACACTTTTTTTACTATTTTTGCCTATATGTCATTTTTGCATTTTGTTTAACTGTCACTTATAATGGTTGAGTTTGTTGTGTAGCCTATATTTAAAACATACCATATTTGAGCACGTGATAGTACTGTAATATTATAAGTGTCCACAAACTAATTAATATATATACAAAGATTTAAGAGGGAGTCACTGTGCAATACGTATTTTTATGGGCTTCAGGGGCGCCAAACACAAGGGCCGCCCCGGGCAGCCCACACTCTAGCTACGCCACTGGCTATTTCTTATAATGAGTTTGGTCTTTTTCGTGAACTACACCGCCTGAACTGAGTTAACTGCTGTAACGACTGTAAAGTTCAGCTCAATACCGGATTACATTCAACGCCACAGCTGAAACTGGCATGTTGCCGACTGGACAGTCAGGAAAACCTGACATTCTTTGGAGCTCTTTTATCTTTCGTTTTATGTTGTTGAAATTCTCAAACCAAGTAGCTTGTTTGGAAAAACAAAAGCATACATACCGTCACTATGACTCTTATTATATCACAACTTTTGTCTGCCTGACGCCCAATGAAACATTTCACCAATTACCAGACTGTCTCCTGGAAACGTACCCATTCACGCGTGACAAATTTGACCGTGAATTGACAACAGCATGTCAGGCAGTTTAGATTGCCTGAGCAGGAAAAGTTTAACAAAATAGCTTTTGAATGTTTTGAAAGAAAGCTGATTTGCGAATCTTCACGTTCTGAGTGACATGCTCTGCTGGCGCTGCAGTCTCACCGCAGCATCGTGTTGCAGCATCGTGAAGCAGCAAACATCATTAAGCCTGCGTGACTTGCTAGTTGTCTTGGGCTTTCGCTACAACTCGCGACAAGACGATGGCACTCATACAGTCTGTGGAATTAATTTTATTGATGTTGAACTTCTCTACGACAGGCTATGATGTAAAACAGGTAAAACGTTTTGCCTTTCATTACAAACATTTTAAGAATCACATGTGGAAAAGCAGAGCAATGCACGCGGATCCAGGCCCGTAGCCACGGGGGCATTCGAGGGCAGTGCCCCCTAAATATTATTTGTGTCCCCAAATTGTTTTGTGCCCAGGAAAATTTGTTTTAAAAGTACAATAAACACAAAAATCGTGCCCCTTTAGAAAATTATTTTGCCCCAGAAAACCTTCGAACCTGACTACGGACCTGCGCGAATTCGGAAACCACGCGAACGGATATTGTTTCTTTTTTCATATGTTGCGTGATCGTGAGGCTGTCATTGCATCATAGGTGAGGTTATGCACAGAGGATTGAAGCAACCCGCTGTAAAGCAATTAACTTTCGACACGGGCGCTGCCATTAACGGCTGCGTGAATAAAATCTGCACATTGCTGTCGCCTAAAGATTTATTACGCAGAACGGTTTTGGTTGCTTTTACTGCAAAACAGAAAGAAATTTTCCCAGAGTCATAGCAAAACGATAATACAAAAACGTCAAAGTGCAACGCTAAAGGCAAGTGAGTACAAAGCAAAGATCTTTATGAATGCCACAGGGATCATTGCTGGCGGAAAACGCAGAGACTAAATACACTCTTTCTTACATACAGAAAAAAGATTGCACTTCTGAAACCCTACTCTTGCTCTGTTGTCTTGCAACAACCGTCATTTTTGTACAATAATCGTCATTGATTTGCAATTGCCGTCTTTGTTTAGCATCAACAGTCATTATTTTTACAGCTTTTACACAAAAACAGGCATTGTTTCTGCGCATTTTAGGTAACAACCAGGCCCGTAGCCACAGCAAGCGATGAGAGACTTTTTGCCCTTTGCAGTCAGGATTTGAAAGACGATGTAACTTTCTCCGTTGCATTATTCCCCATATTTGTCATAGTGTTGTCTGTTGGCCATTCTGACTAAGCCCGGATGGCGAAACTGCGCACTAATAATAACTAGAACCTACACACAAAGCATTGCTATGAACATACCGTATTTATTTTTACAAGCGACATAACTAACTACAGCATAATTGTAAAACTACACCTGTGCGAAAAAAATATCGTGCCTAACATCCTTTCTGGCTCTAATTTAATGACCACTGCAGTCAAAACACACAAGGTATTTGACACAAGAATTTTCCGTTATGCAAACCTGATTCGTAAATTNTTGAAACCTCATAGATTCTGCACACACATAACACAATTTAAAACGTATATGCAAATACGGAAATCAAAAGCACTGCCTTTGCAAAAAANTTGTACAAAGTATAGAAAGGAAAAAACGAATGTTTTAAGCCACAAGTATGAAACCTGCAAATGTCTACCCTCTTGCTTTCGTAATATTTTTAGAAGGGAAAGTTCTATTTCCTTCCCGCGAAATTTAGGTTCAAACAATTATAGCCTTTTTCCCTCGTTGTTCAATTATGGCAGATGATACAAATAACGCAAAAAGCGCAACGGTATAGCTCGTACGAGAGTAACAGGTACAGGTGCAAAGTTTGTGCCTCAGAACAATTACTTTTGATTTCAGATATTAGTTTTTCCACATTAACTAGAAGTATTGATTGCACAATTATTAGGTCGGCAAAAATATTTGTTCGGTAAACCGTTTAAAAATAGGGCAGAAGAACTAAATAGAAAATAGAAAACTAAAACAAACAAAACTAAACAATGCTCATCGTAGCAAATCTCGGCTTTTTTTAACTGACGCCAATATGGTTGTAAATTTCATTGATTGAGATGAATTGCACTGAACTGTATAGATTTATGAGCAAATCGCCCCGGCCTTGCCGTTGATAGGCCTGTAGACGCACTCGCATGACCTCTGACCCATGCACTCACTTTCCCATCTGTAGAAGCCTTGTATCTGAGAGGAAGGCCTTTGACATTTCACCAAACATCCCCCGGTACCGACGCACTGGGGTCTTCCCCTGCAACGAAAATAGCTGGTTGTTACTACAGAAAATCTGCGTTGAAGTTTTGAAAGGCTTTGGTTTTGTAGTACGCTAGAAAATATATATAACAAAATAATCTTGTCAGTATGAAAAAATCAAAATTTTGAATACAGGAAATAATGGCTGCCAGCGCAGGCTCGAACAGTTTAACATTTGGTAGAATATTTGCATCACCTGTCACATGACAATTGCTTTGTGTTGGAGAGGAGCTCAAACGGCTTTGAAAGCCGCTGTCATTTAAAATTATCTTTTTGTCCCATTTTTTACATTCCGAACTGGTATTCTGGCATTCTAACCGCTACATCACTCAACAGAAATATGAAGCTGCTTGTTTGTTCAGCCACTGAGATGTTGGGATTTTGTGTCGAACTCACTGCTGTTGAAACAGTTAACCAGTCGTGAATGTTTTGGCGACAAGTGAGAGTAGATATGCCTGATGACGAAAGGCAATGTCGATGCTCAAACAATCTAATCAAACGTTCAAATTCAAAATCTTACCCGGTGCCCATGGTGTTATCTCTTGCGCACCTGCAGCTGACCGTACGTTGAAATCCCATACAGCCCCCGTCACGTTGGCAACTGGAAGACGTCTTGCACGTGCCTGGTGGTACAAAGCGTCCGCAATTATTCGCCACAGTATCGAATGAGCGATACGATACAGATACGCACTTGGTCACGAAAAATAACCGTTACGGCCCCGACTTGACAAGACATAGTTTATGCGAAAGCGGGTCAAGCAGCCGTAGATGCAGCCTTGTGTGAATTCTGTCCAATAAGCATTTTTGACGTTGTGAAACAGAGTGAATGCTGGCAATCCAATTTAACGAAAGTTAGACTTGTCAATAGCACTTGTAATTCATAAAAAAAATCAACTTCATTTTTGTTTGCCATTTGTCCTTTTATCGGTTGAGCGTATTGCAAACGGCAAAGCAAAATACAATCATTGTTGTTGTAAGATATAACGAAAAAAATATTTGTATGCACTCACAAAAAGTATCTAATCGCAGCTTCCTTGTTCATTTTCGTGCTTATCCAGCTAAAGTGACGCTTTTATTAAGTTACTTGTTTCTCATTTCGCAAGAAGCTTCCGTACCTTGCTTGAGATCAGGAACGTTTTCCGTGTAAGCTCGCAAGGTGTCGCTGCTGCGTCTGTATCGGATGTTCCCGCCCGGGGCGTAGTGCGAGACGACGTAAGTGGTCTTTACCTCGTAGCCTCTCATCCTGATCGTCTTGACCGCTTGCGCACATCCGAGGCTATTCGAACCTTTCCACAGCAACTGCGTGTAATGACCTGCGAACATTCACCATCGGCGTGAGTCATGCTGGGTGCGGCCACTCAGAGGTCAAGAACGGCAACAGTTTCACAACTGGTAGTTAGGAGGTAAACGGCATTGCGGTTTGGGGTATCAGCTCAAAAAACCACAAATTTGGGTTTGCGTTGCTAGTAGAGGTTGTTGGCGAAGTAATTGAAACTACTAGAGACCGGTAGGATTAGGTTTCAACTACAAACGCAACCGGTGATTATATCGAACAATTTAATGGAAAAATGCTGATTCGGAAAAGTCTGACAACACCTCAATCAAACATATTTCACGTAGTTTTGTTATGCACATCGCTGACCACAATGCTTTGCTCAACTGGTAGACATCGAATGACAAAATCTGTGAGCTGCAACTTCTAATTTTTGTGAGATCGTGTTTAGTTGGGGACTGATGTGTGAACGTCTATTTTTGTGTGTGCAGAATGAACGACAATGTAAATATGCGCCTTAGAGAAGATCGTGTCCTGTTAGTAAACGTTTTTAAAATTCTTTTAGGTTTTCCGTATACTTCTTGATATACTATACTTTGTTTCAATGAACGTTTTCTTTGCTAAAGAAAACATATTTGTTAAACTTCCTTACAATAACTTGTAGCTGCTTTGTTTTGCACTAAACGTTTGATCATTTAAATTTGTCAACTTTGCCGTTTTGTGTTTTTAATTTTTAAATAATTTTCGGCATCAGATCGAAGTTCCTGTGCAAGTGTTCGATTGCAAATGCTGTAGTACAAATATAACGTTATGTCATCAAAATACCTCCAAACCATCCTTTGCACTGCGTTTACACTTTTACCAGCGATCCTTCAAAATGTTTGCCACAACAGATGTTCGATAGCCAGGAAAGGTGCGAAAGCGATTAGATCCTGCGATATGCTCTTCCAAAGCCAGGCAAGTCCGCAAGGAGCGGCCGTTACTGACGCAGTTTCCAGATCAAGAAATCTGTTTTGAGATCTTATCTCGAGCCTTGATTCACCAACGGTTCCGGCCGCGCCGCACAATATTTTCTACTCTTTTTGGAAAAGATAATCTTTTGCTTTCCTAACCGCAAACCACCTTTTTATGATCGTGGTCACGTTTAAAAGATTATTTTACATATTTTGTCTGCTCAACTCCTAATACTGCAGTTGTATGTGTTGGCTTAGATGCGTTGTATTTGGATCACAATATTGCGCAACCAACGCCCGTTGAAAATAATGCTGTTTCTGGTTTGGGTAAATGCAGCATTCTTCATTGAGGTGATTTCAGCATCGACGAGTTTATTGCCAAAACATTACGGCGAAGAATCATTAGTAGAGACTCAACGGACGAAACGTTGAGCACTCTTAATTGTGAAAGGCCTAAACTCGCAGTATGGACGTGCACCATTACCCGACTAATTTCAGTTCACATCTCATTACCAACCACGCATTACCTTTTAATGTCAACAAAACGCAGATTTTTACGTTAAGAAATCAACAATTGATAGACCTTTTCCAAATTCAGTGGCATCATCCTGTTGATAGATTTAAACAAAAAAACATTGCAAACAGCAGCTGTAATGAATAAATGGAGATTTCTCTTGACGCGTCATGCCAAGCAAACGGTTCAGAAAAAGCGCCTTTTCAAAATTCACGGTTACATTTGGTTTAATGCCTTAATTAAAAGGTAAACGGTTCATGTCTTTCAGATGAAGGTGTTAGGAATCGATGCCGTAGAAACAGCACCAGAGAAAGAAGAATTGCTCTAAGAGACTGGTTGATGTTGGAATATCGCAATTGCAATTTTGACATGCATGGTTTCTAACACGAGCAGACGTTCCGTCAAGTGTAAACGCCTAGTCTGGTTTACTTTGCTGTTGTTTTAAAAGTATAATATTATATGTTGTTTTGATCAATGCATTCATTTCAGTGTTCGTAGAAAAGGTATCAAATCAACGGTTCACACNAAACGCATCTCTGTCGGCATTGATCCAAATACCTCACGTTGTTNCAGTACCTGCAAAACTAAAGGAANAAAACGTTTCTTTGTCGATTATTTAAACTTGCTCACCAACAGGNTTTCCTGGCTGACTGTACGTCGGGTTGTTCTTGTCGTAGTCGAAGATCTCGGCATACCAACGGAACACAGACTCCTTGGCCGACGTTCCGCTGCTTGATAAATCCCATACTATATTTTCTCCGACACCTCTGCTCCTGTACTGCGTTCCCCTCTGAATTGTAGTTTTGACGGTTTTAGCAGAGAGCATTGTCGGTGATGTCCTGCGACTAATGACTGCAACAGCAAGCACGTACCTCAGAATGCGGCCAGTTGGATGTTCTTCTCACATTTGATGATATCTTCATCGGGTGTTCTGGGGCCGACGCGAGTAGATGGTTTGCCCATAGCTTCGCAGTGTGAGCAATTGACGGGTTCCAGGTCAGGGCTGGAACGTTGTGCAGAGCGCTGGCGACAATAAATGTAAACGTTTCTTTCTTGAAAACGGATAGAGAAAACGTTCTGCAGGTGACAACACTGCTTCAGTAAAAAAACTTATTTTTAAACTTGTTACGCTCAAAACATGACGGAGGTTATCCTATTTGTGATTTGCCAGCTTGATGATAATTCCAGCTGGTAAGCTTTCAAACTGGTTACCGATAAAAGTTGTGCATGTCTAAGCATTCCTTATCGAAGCTGGATGTGGGTTGAGAACTTCCTGCAACGGGTCGGTTCAACGAAGACGGAGGCTTTTTTGTCCCTCTGAAACCCCCAAGGTTTGACTGTCCGCCTTGAGGTGGGATCGGATATGCGGGTCGTCTTGCGTCGATGACCTCTAGAAAATGCATTGCCCGTCACATTGGTGAAAACGAAGTATTTGTTATTTTCGAGCAGCATCCAGTTGGTTATTTTCACAACATGATATTTGTGTGTCTGATAAAGCTATTGCAATCATCGTAAGTTTGTCATCACGTCGCTTTCATTTCTTGTGGAAATAAAAGCTCTCCAAAAGCCTTACTTTACTGGAAAGTAACTCCTCCAAAACAGAAACTTTCTGTATTTTTAAAACTGTAAAACAATTAACAAACAGTAGTGAGGAAGCATTTTTTATAATCTGAGGACTCTGCGTAAGATCACTTGAGTAAAAAGCAGTTGCAGTTTGAAGCATGCTGGAAAGCAAACTTTGAAAACTAAATTGTTCGCTCTTAAAAACGACCAACTGGACTGAAAGCTAACCTCAGGTCTAATCCGTTAAGTGTAAAGAAAATCAAGCAATAACTTCCTGACAAGAATTGGTAGGCGAGCACTTTCTTGAAACCCACTCAGTACATAGAAAGAGGCTACTCTATGTATAGGTCAATTTTTCATAGGCATTTATATCTAAATTAAAACTTTCAGAAAACCAGGCCTAACGCAAGTTCTCAAACCCACTTTTCATTCTGTATTATACAGTATATTGTTATCAACAGAATGAGTAGCTACACGAGCGTTTGTTTTAACATTTAAATTGAGTCAGAATAGTTCATCACAAGACGGAGAATTTATTCGACATTCTCAGCAATATGTCTACGTTTTTCATGAACATGCCAGCACAGCTGTGGAGTCCAGTCGCTCTGAGCCAACACCCAGCACTTCACTTTGCGCTCTAAGGATTTTCGGGCGTATTCAGAGGGTTCTGTAGAATGTGTTACAGGAAGATCTGTTTATTTAGGATTTGTTGCAGAAAAGCCTAATGAAGTCTAGTGTGTTCCGCGTGCACAACGATGCTAAAAGCAAGGTCATGATGCTGTCGTAGTGACTTGCCTGGTGAGTAAACTGTCATCGATTTGCGGATGTAACCACAACATGGGGGGCTGCTCGAGACTCTTGAAGACCATGGTGCTCTACCAACGTTTGCAATGTAAAGGGCTTTGTCCGAAATGCTTGTCCGATGCGTTGATGCAAACAAACGAAAGTCCAGTTTCCACCCTGTATTACAAAATCAAGTTCATTGCAAGTGTGTTTCAAATATTTTACGAATATCTAATGCAAATGTTATCTTCAGTGTTGCAACATTGACAAAACGTCCATGCAATGTCAACAAATTTGAGCTGTGGTAATTGCCACACTGTTCGGAAAAAAAGGTTGTTACGTTATGATTTATAGCTTTATTAAAATAGATTAATCGCATAAGAGTAAACGCTTTTGTCTCATATTTCCACCTCCTCTGCAGTTTCCTTCGGAAATCATCCACTTGTATTGCGGACCAGCTCTCGCTTTGCAGAAATAAACAGCTTTCGAGTATTTGGAGGAAGGCCTGCAGTAATATAGAAGTCATCACGGTAACCTGCGCTATCAACAGAACAAAAACCCTTCAAGTGACCGATATTAGGACGATCATTCTTGTTTGCGCGGAAAGCCTTTTGGTTCTTGTGAAACTAATGAATAATAACAATGATAATAATGAAAAAAATGTCAATAATATTAATATCCGGTCACGTGGATTAGTGTGATAGACACCAGTTTGTAGAAAATATCAACATCGAACGAGCAATATCTAAATAAGATACTCTGTCACCACTATACGTTTTAGTGTAATCATCAAATCAACTGAGCTACATCCTCAGGAGCTTTGAACAATGATACACGCTAAAAGCAGATCACACGAAAAACCATCTTCTCTACGTGGCTGATCTGAAACTGTACTCCGGAAACAAAAAAGATCTGATAATCCTGATTAAAACACTTCGTATCTTTACAATAGACATCTGCATGGAGTTAAGACCAGACTAGAAAAGTGCGCAAGTCAGATAATTCAACGTGGAAACACCAAGACAATGGGTGGATAAAATCCAAGCATAGAAGCAATCACAAATTTCGACATCCAAACACGTTTCAAATAAATAGGCATACTACAAAACACGCAGTGCAAATAGGATGACGTCAATAGCAAAGCAACAGCAACCTTCGGGAAAAGGCAAACCTGCAAATCACGTCACAATGCCAAAATTAACTACATGCCATCAACACACACACATTGCCAGTAATGACCTGCACAGCAGGAATCACAGACTGGAACACAACAGAACTACCAGATCTAGACAGAATAATAAGGAAGAACATGNACGTTTTCGGAGCAGTTCAGCCAAGAGCAGACGGTGTACANATATTTTAATCACNCGTCATTTATTGTAATCACGCGACCATTAATCACTGACATTTGATTACTAGACAGTTAATCATGCAGNCAATTAAACATCCCGANATTTAATCACTTAGGTACATTATCACTAGACAGATCAACACGTACACACTTTGATTACTCAAACTGTTACTCCACGTTATCCGCGAGTTTTAGGTTAGGTTTTAGGTTTATTAGGGATTTATAGTTTATTCCGCATTCTTTGATCGATTGAACTATATTAGTATAGTTCGATACTCGTTCAGTGAGATTTTAGTGTACTTGCGTCGTTTCGCGTGTTGATCTGTCCAGTGATAATGTGTCTAAATGATTAAATGTTATTTGTCTGCGCGATTAACTGTCTAGTGATTAAATACCAGTGATTAATCGTTGCGTGGTTAAATGACGCGTGATTTAAATGTCACCAAATCCAGCGGACAGGCATAGGCTGCACCTACAAAGAAAGGAAGATGGAAAAGTATTAACAGAAGTCGCAGAAACAGTCTGATTCCATTGCGAAAGATTACAGGAGTCCATCGACAAAGCAAGAAAAGATCGTCTGCTAAATGCATTGTGGATGCACACGCAATCACAGAATACAAAATTGAAAAGGAGGAAATGGAAGAATTGGAAACAGAAAACCCAATAAATCGGACCAGCAAACGGTTAGATGAAATTACAGGACTTGAGATAGAAACCGTGGCACTCATAATAGCAGTATAAGATCAAGCACTGGAGACAAAGTTCCACAGGTCTAAGATACTTCATACCGCAAGCGATCCAAAGTACAGTGCAAAGAGAATTATGAGACAGTTGCCCACATTGTTAGAGCACTGTCCAGGATAGTAGGAAGCTTGTACAAGACAAGGCAGTAACAACGTAGCAACAGCAATCCGCCAGAGCATGTGCCAGAGTTACTAGATCAAAACGACAGATAACATCTGGTTCCACAAACCAAACTCAATTGCAGAAAACAACAAGGTTAAGATACTGAGGGTCTTGTGGATCTGGAAAGACAGGCAGGTACTAACTTGCAGACCAGGCGTAGGAGCAATAGACAAACAGACCAATAATAATAAATTCATCAGTACCAAATGACACACACGAAGTAGAAAAGGAAAGTGAGAAAATAGAAACGTTTGAGCACCAGATCATGAGACTAGAAATACAGTGAAAGCGTAACAACACAGCCAATGTGATACCAACGGTAGGAGCTTTAGAAGAAACAAATAACAACCTGGAATAAACACCTAGGTAAAGTAACTACTTGGCGAAAACAAGGTACCCCAACCAGCAAAACCTGCAATTCTTGGCACCAAACACACCACCACGAAAGGTGATCCATCTCCCAGAGTCCGGATAAGACTCCGAGAATAGAGAAAAACAACTAACGCAACACAAAAGTTGAGTGAAGACCATGAGGTAATAATATAATAATAATAATAATAAGAGGAAGAAAACGATTCACTCATTTTTCCATCAAGAAAAGAGTTGCACATACTTTTCTGCCAGTTTAAACGACGCCACGTCTCCTTGTGACGTATAACCGTTTGATAATGGTTTCCATCTTGAAGATGGTCGTTGATCCGAAACAGAAAACAGATAAGAAATTGGTGAGGTTTTGTCGTTAAAGTAAACCCTGACTTTTCGAAGTCTTACGGTTTCTCTTCTCTTCTCTGTAAAAAAGCAAAACGAAACGATTGTGAGACGAAAGCTTTCTTTATGCTTAAAATGAGGTGAAAATCTTTGAGGCATCAGCAACCAGCACGGTTCAATCCCACGCACAAGATTCTTTTGGATTTCCGTGCGTGTGCAATTTTTTACATAACGGATTTATTTGACTCTTGATTCTACTTCTACGTTAATGTCAAGAAATAGAAGCTTGTAAAATACTCCGCAATAATACTAACACGTTGCAGTATAAGTTTCAAAAATCAAGCAAGTGCTTACAGCTGTTCTGTGCGCTAAATGAATGTATTTCTTCAGTAAACAGTTTTTCACATAGTTCATTTTCAAGAATAAAAACTCACGTTGTTCAGTTGTGGGGCGAAACGTTGGCGCAGGCCCCTTGTTTGCACACCACGCACAAGTCTTCGGGCAATGTAAAGCCATAAACCTGTTCAAGTAAGTTAAAATATTCTCACTTTGTTTGGTTCTATCCAAAGCTCAGTCTATTGAAACCTGCCCCACCAAAAATCATAATAAATGCTTGCTTGGCTGTTGTGATTGTTACTTGCAATATTTTTTGTACTTCAGAAGACGAGCAGTCTAATAGCTAATGCGGACTTTATAGACATGACTGTTTGCATAAAATGTTTTCATCAAATTCCTGTTAGAGGTCGCGTATCTTACTTCATAGGTATTCCCCTTCACTTCAGTGACCCAGTGCTTTAAAATTTTTTGTTTCCCGGTGCTTTTTTTTAAACTGTATTCAATTCCAGCGGTATGTTACCCAGCTTTACGTTTCATAGCTTCATATTGGACTCACTCCAGAACGCCATCTCGAACGAAAAGAGGTCGATCTATTTTCCTCAAACCCTATGTGTGTCAAACTTGAATTATAGCTAGTGCCAAAAGCAATGGTTTACGGTATGTAAGACTTACAAAAGGATGGTGAAAAGAATGGAATTTTAAAAAATGCTCCGGGTTCAAGCTGTATTGTTCCCTATAAGCCTTTGAATTACGTCAAAGATGTATCCTACAGTTTCACTACTCAACAGCCAGTTGGAAACTTGGTTTGGATAAACATTTCAAAACTTTCTTTCCTGATACAGAAACAATATTTGATGATAGTAACTCTTTGAGAAATACGTCTATGTGTTTGACATAACTGTTACTAAAATCACAAGAAAAATATTAGAATCTAAACATCAGAACAAGAATGGATTTTGATTAAAGAATATGCGAATACCCCACAACCGAAGAGGAAGTGCTGCACAAGCCTTGCTGCTTTAGTTGAGAACAAGCATTTCCGTGGAAGTCGTCTTCACATTTGTCTTCATCTGTCAATCAATAAAGAAACATTGACTTGAGTCCCGACATCATCTGGGCCCAACTGGCGTTAGTTCTGGTGACATGAGTTTGTTTTGGCTACAGTTCCATTAACATGAGTTTCAGTGACATGAGGTCTGATAACATGAGTTCTGGCGACTTGAGTTCTAGTAATGTGCGTTCTGGTGACATGAGTTCTGAAATCATTCACATTTTCATCACAGCCAGAAGAAAAGTTTGTCAATGCGATTAGTTTATTAGCAATTCAACTGGGTCTTCGAGGCGTAAACGTATGGAATCCCCATGAACACTTTCCCAAACTAAGTCTTGCGATCAAAGTGGGAAGTACTAAAAACTAAATAAAGACAACGAATATTTAAAAACAATGGTGTTGTCTGGCTAAAAATCCACATTGAAATTCCATTAGATCTTCTATCTTGACAATTGTTTAGACAAAACCTGGTATGACGTTCAGACACTTAGACAAAAGAAATGGTGCAAAGTTTGTGAATACCAGTTACCTGTACAGTAGTCCCACAAGCATTGACGGGAAGTGAATTGCATTTTGTTGCCACGCGCTCGTTCCCTGACCTGAACTGATGGTCCAGCTCTGAAAGATAAACGACTTGCTTTACTTCACCGACCGATCGTAACAATCACATTAGTCCTTAGTTCAGCCTATAAAAGGGAATAAGTAGATCTTCAAAAAAGGTAACATTTCGATCCGTTACATGCCGGATTAGCAATGCAGAAATTTGTAAGGACTTGAACCAAGAGCTACGACGTGCGTGTTTGATTTTTCAGTCAAGCTTTGGCAAAGCAAGTTTGATAATTCCTGTTCCACGTCATGTTTGGTCTTGCCAAACTTTGCCTCCTGAGTATTTGGCGCACATATTGCCATTCTGGCAGAGAACGGTTTGATTATTTTGAAAAGTTTACTTTCTTCACATTGTTATGAACGTTTATGAACTACCAAGGGTGCATCATCAAGGAATTGAAATATGTAGGTGGACGTAATTACTCACATTTCAAGGCAGACCTTTCTTTTAAGAGTTTGAAAGACGAGATTGTAACAATGTGTGTTTCTCACGTAACAATGTGTTTCTCACGTTGTTAAAGTTTGTATAAAAAGTGAATGCGAAATAAACGAAAACGTTTCGGAAGTTGCTTTTTTGTGAGTTTTCAAATAAGCCGCAAAAAATATAAAAATATATAGACTGTCAAAAAAATGCCGAAAGCACAAACCGGGACAAATATTTAACGGATGTTCTTTCTTTGGAAGTGAAATTAGCAACCTCAGACAAAAGTGTTTCATCTAGAACATGTTCGTGGGTAAAGTCTACGCACGATTGTGCGTTATTTTAGTTATAGAAAAACAATCTTTGCTGCCTCATCTCAGGTATCACAGAAAGACCACAAGTCGCCAGTCAGGCGGCGGTAGATGACGTCGGTCTTGTGTTACGATGAACACGGCATTTTTGGGGAAGTTTTTTAACGAGACAAAGCATTTTTAAGAGTCACTTAACCTACCTTTTTGTATTTTGTGTTGACAAAGCAACATAATCAAGTGAACTAAGCGCAGGTAAAAATATTTAAGTTTGAAGACTTTTCAAGAAACAAATGTTTAAGGTTGAATATAATTTAAATGGAAAATATNAACATTGCATTCGAATATTTCTTTAAAACAAATNAAAATATCGCAAAAGCGTTTTTGTTATGCGTGAACACGTGCCATGAATTTTTTCAAACCTTTNCTTTTTTCAATTACGCTGAAAGGAATAGCATTTCTTCCTCTGGCTCTGATCTATATAGATTATTTTATACACAACTGTGCTGCTTTGAAAATTATGACTGGCAGATGCTTCTGGCAAAACGGATTCCACTAACAATGTTTGTATTGTTTAAAGTTTTGCCATGACGTTAGGCTTGTCAAAGTACCTAAAAATTGACTCGTTGTTAATTTTCTAAGCTCTGAACTTGAAGTCAAGTGCAGCTTTGATCAAGTGGATTACCAGCAGTGAAAAACCAACAGATGAAAAAAACGTTACGGAAATAAGAAAACAGGGTTGCATGTTACTGCTCTAATGCCACTCTGTACTTTTAGAAAAATGACAGAAAGCAATTTAATTTCATCAAAATCCATAATGTGGCAAATGTTTGCAACGATTTTTGTTCAAATCATCTATAAATAAATATGAAGAAACTTTCCCTTGGCATCGATCTGCAGTAGACAAGGTTGAACAGATTTACTTCAATTTAACCTATGTTGTACAAGTAATTAAACATCTTCAAGATTATCGGCAAGATACTGTGTACTTTTTGGAATTGAAGTTAATATACAGTACAAGCGTGACCCAAAATATTTTGCCTTAAAACAAATGTATTGCATAAATCATCGATTAGTGGAAAACATCTCTCCCGCACTGTTCGGTTTTGTACACGAGACTCACGACCGCAAAAGTCGTGAGGAGTAAATCCGCGCGGAGATATCGCCATCGTAATCAAGGCGTGCTTGTAAATCAATACTAAACAATACGTCGACTTCGGATTCCTCCCAGGCAGTGCAGGTACGTGCGTGCCACCGGTGCATTCAAGAAAGCACCGCGATGTTGTAATTATCCTTTCGCCATGACAATGAAACGAACGTCAATCTGGTCTTTTTATTATTAGTTTAGGTGACGCAATGCAATAACATTGCCTATTCGGCCACTTCACAAAACATCTTTCTCAACTGTTCTGTGATGTTCATACAAGTGACATCACTGCTTAACGATTTGCCCAACCAGTGGCGAAGCTAGCCCAAAATTTTTTTTGAGGGCGAAACATTCGGGGGGGTGTAAAATGTTTGCTTTTAGGCGAGCAACAGTATTTTTGTTTGGGACGCCGCTTCTCAAAGCACAAAATGACTAGATATGACATTTGGGGGCCATGGCCTCCTGACCCCAATGGCTACGCCTATGTGCCCAACATGACAATGTTTTAGGAAGCTGCGAAAACATTTCCATCGCAAAATATTGATCTCATGTTTTGAAACGCGACAGCTGTAAAACGGAACAAAACTTGAAAATTTCCCACCTGCAGCAACTCCAAGATCCCCATTGATTTGACAAGCCAGTTATTTCCCGCCTTGATCGAGTGGACGACTTGTGAAAACTGTGAAAATCTTGTAACGATATCTGGAGACCGTCTGTGGTCATTGCTGCTTTTCCCTTTGAAAGAAACGAACGTGTGAAGGACAGGTTGTTGAAATTGTTTGTCAGATAGCAAAAGTGAAAATTAAAATATACTTTGAATTGAATAAAATTTTTCAAACTGCAACGCATTGAGGAGGCGCTATGTGGGAAACGCATGTGCAAAAAATAATTCAAGAAGAGCAATATCTCGGAACACCATTACAAAACTTGCCAAAGTTTTTTTTTAATGTTCGGAGGCAAGAGTAGGGCAAGTTTCTGATTTCATTTACTTAATCTTTCCCTCCACCATAATGAGGGAAAAATGATGAACCTTCCGAAATAATGCAACGTTAACTTAGAATCTAGAAGTCCTGTGCTCACGCGTAAGTTAAGGTTGAAACTTTCTGAAATTACGCATAAAATTTCTGCAATAACAGACATCATTCCGATGCACCCCTAACCTTTTTAACGAGAAACGCTTGCTCAACTGCTGGATGTTCCACGTTCGTAACATTTTCTCCAGGAACATAGTAGACGTGAAAGACAGGTAAGCCGTATTGTGAGAGATAAATGTTGGTTTTCTCCGTATTTTGCAGAAACACTGGAAAATTTCTTTCTTGCTCCCTTTCATCTGTTATTGGATGTCTTTGGTCGTCACGGTTCAGCTTGGCCTATGACGTATGAAAACATGACATCAATTTTTACGATCAGTACTGGCAATAATTAGGCCTAAAGTCTTGCTGTGCATTTTTTATTCATGCAGGTTTTTTGAGGTTGGTAACAAAGTGTTTGCAGATGACGTCATGCGTGAAACAGGACAACAGAAACCAATTTCATCTATTGTCGGGGGAAAAATAATGACGAAATGTGTTAGGACATCAGCTGTGGCTCTGACCTATTTCGGAGAATTTTCTTTCAGTTAAACACTTACTTTTTGTTCGATGTCTCGTTGTTTTATTCATGAGTGTCGCGCAAATGAACAAACAAACCTCGATTGTTTTCATAATTTGGTCTGTTACTAAGGAAGTACATTTGTTCTTTCTGCATACCTTTGTCCAATGTTGATAACTCTAATTATTAGGGGTTATCCGCTTTGCCCGGCCGCATAACATCCATGATAATATGAAAGATAGCAGGTTCCAGGGGCTCCNNACCGGCTGTTTGCTACAAAACGTTACATCAATTAATTGAACTTCACCGTGCGGATATCCGAAAGNGAGAGTGTAATTTCAATNCAACTAATTGCCGGCGTTCATCTCAGCAAAAGCATGTCACCTTGGCATCAAGTAGTTGACGCTAAGACGGCGGCTAATTATTGCCGCGAGTAGAAAAAGATGTTTACAAGGCGTTGATGTTAGCTGCAATCAGGGCCGGCCTTAAGCCGATGCAACCGATGCAGCTGCATTGGGCCCCGCGCCTCTGGGGCCCCGCGCTATGGTGTTTGGGTAGATTATCCATTTTGCCAGATACACCTTGCGCTTGAGAATTCAGTAGAAACGCCATATAAATTTCACTGTTAACAAAGAACGCTCTCGTCAGAACCAGCAAATTTCCTCTCGAAAGTTAGCAAACGTGCTCAATTCTCGTGTCAGTGCTGTACTGCATATTTGCGCTCTACCACGATCGTAACACGGTTGACTGAACACGATGACGTCATAAAATCTCAGTTCAGAAGGGCCCCGCGCTTTGGTCTTGCATTGGGCCCCGCATCTGCTAGGACCGGCTCTGGCTGCAATGTCCCAAATCCACGCGTATCACGCAGTTTGAAAGACAACAACTTGTGATATAATGTGCAAGGCTGTTTTTTTTCAATGGCTGTGTGATGATCCCCTTTGTAACTTGGTCTGGGTGTGTCGGCACGTTTATTAAAGGTCTTCCTCGCATAAACAAAGCTTTTTTGCTTTGGAAACACATCGCTATTGCGTTAAAAACATACAATGTTACTTTTCAAGTTAATTTTTCATTACAAAAATACCAAATAATTTGAATTTATGTGGTAAGAGTTGAAATGTTGCAATATCTGAAACAATATCGTTATGCAAAATGTTTCCTTTAGCTATTCCAAATTATTACATTAAATACGTTTAATAACGGTAGCATCACTTTTGACAAAAACAGTAAAATTTTGTTTAATTAAATCTGATTTGCTTTTTAGCTGAGGTGCAATAGGCTATTTCAAATCAGTTGATTTTCACATGATTTGAAATGTTAATAAAATCTCATAATAGGTATGCTCTTCATTTATTTGGAGGGACACTTCGTGAAATAATCACCATGATAGAATTTCTACATGAAAAGTACTTTTTTTACTCTATTGATAATAATATTCTAATTCATCTATTTCTTGCAGAAGGTGAAGTTTGTCAAAAAGACTCACATTTTCAGCAAAACATCCATAAATGCAGCAGCTTGCAGCAATTACCAACAACAAAGCCTCCTTTCCAGACATCATGTTTAAAGACCTTTAGCGATTCTATTTGAGGGGTTTGCCTCTTCACTTTTGCCAAAATGTTAAGTGCTAACAAAAAGGAAATTGCATCAAACCGGCCTCTAGTTTATTTTAAATAAATTAAAAAAGTTGTAATCATTACATACAATTAACCTGCAAAACGAAAATGCAGTAGATAGGCATGTTTAGTGTCAAATTAGAGGATAAAGTATCACTACTAGCACCCATTTCCAAACGTTCAATCAAGTAGAGCTATCAAACCTCAGATATGTTAATTAAATGAAGCCTTTGCACAACTCTTTGCATTTACTATACATGTATTAATTGCACACTGACACAACTGACATCATCACGTACATCTTTGGTTTGGAGCACACTTACACATTTGAATGTTTTTTGCATAATGCATGCATAAGTATAGCACAAAAGGTTCAAAAAAGATCGCATTATGTATTAAATATTTCAACATACATTTTGCCGAAACTTTCATTTCCCTTGTTGGTATTTAGGTTAACGACTGTTTTGATATCTTCACCCTAAAGATGGTTTAACATGTATAAGGTAGCGTTGCACAAATGTTCTAACGAAATGCATCAACAGCAAAAAAGGATGACGTTTGTGATACTTTAAGAGGAGAAGAAACTTATTTTCCTGGATATTGGTTCGAACACGCTGTACCCACACCTGCTTCGAACAAATAGACAATTTATCAACAACGAGTTTGATTTGAAAGATAACAAGGCAGCAACTAACGACGTATTCCACGTCTACGCAAAGGAAAGAAAAATATACCGGTAATGAAAGGTGTGCTTGTCTAGCCATGGGCGAGTCAGCCTACCGAACACCCCTCATTAGCAGACCTCAAGCACTTGGGCAGTGCGCACACGAGCGGCAAATAAATGATTCACTTCTAGAAATTCCGTTTTACAATTCGATCACTGTGTAATGCCGCACAGTGTTAGGTCAACAACCACGCGCGTCTTGCGACATATTTTTTCCGGACGATACTGGAAAGCAATTTCGCAGAGACTGTAGTGCTGAAGCTTCACAAAAACAGCAAAAACGACTTTATATTTATAGTTGTCAATCAAACAACTCTGCGGGATTATTGACAACCCAATGGAATTATTTTTCTAAAATAAATCACGAAAGCGTTTTCCAACCGCCACAACCAAAAACTAATTTAAAAGAAGGCTGAAAAACGTGTTTCGGCATTGCTTAAAACTGGAGGAAGCCACAAAGATGTAACAAAAACATTCAGGGAAAAAGCTGCAGTGAGCTCCGAAAACCGTTTTTTAATATGACCAGGTGTGTCGAACTTATTGGACACGTTTTTTTGCAGTAATTCCGGTGTGCGGAACACTCGATGAGCTTAATTTATTTTCTGTTTCTTGATGTCCATTTCGCAAATCCATCACTCCTCGCCCCAAATACTTCGCTAACACAACGCTCCTGTCTGTTGTGAGCATCTCCGTTGTTTCTTGCGCGCAACTGCTCGCGAATGTTGGATGCGGGGCAAGCGTGGCGTAACGCGTGTTGCTGCCGCAAACTTAGTAAACCGAGAGTTATTTACACGAGCTTTCCGTAACGTTTGTCTGCGTGGCAGTTACTGGCTTCATGCCGGGCGACTGGCGACGCAGAGTGTTAATGCAAAAAATAAATTTAAACGCGGATGAATTGTTTCTCACTCTGCCGCAAACATTTAGAAACGTTAAAAAAAATTAAAAAGCTTTGAAAACCAAAAACGAGCTGGAAATACAACGTTGATCTGCGGGTGCATTGAAAAAAAAAGTTTTTCGTAAAACTTGTTACTTTCAGAATCTGACTCAGTGAGTCGAAAACGTATGCCTCGTCTGGTCATGGTCGACTGGATAGTAAGCTCGTTTCGTTAATTAGAGGCACTTCTCAATATTCGTGCAGTAGCTAGCATTTACCATTGAATTCAAAAATTGTTTGCTTGTATAACATTTTCTGCAACTCAACAAGATATATTTTGTGATCTGGTTTTGCTTGAAGCTCATCTCANTAAACGCACATTCTTTACCTTTGTGTTTATTTGGGACACGTTGTGGCGAGTAATAAACAATTTCTGGCGATATTTACAAAATGTCTTCCTGNTATAGGCAGAACCAAAACTTTTAGCAACAAAAAACCGTTAGTCAAGTTTGTGCATGCAGAAATAATCCTCTNCATAAAGCCGATGAGCCCAGAGCTCTGCCGCCGCAAAATCCTCGTCCTCAGCTCGGTGCCTCGCGGCAACTTTCCTGCTTCGTAACACCAGTTTTCGCTATTTTCGCTGTCTCTTGTAGCTNTGAGCGAGCAGCAGGTCGTTTATATGGCAAACTGGACTTTTTCTCCTATTTTTGCAAAGGTCAGGAAACAGATATTTATCGGTGGGTTTTAGAGAAAATCTTGGTCAGCAGTTCATTAAGCAACGCTTGGTTCGTGTTTTCGTCATGAATGATTTATTTTAGTTTCGCGTTTTCTTTATGGATGATTTATTTTAACTGCTTTATGAAATTCTTTGTTAATATCCTTTTTAATGCTAAAAGCATGAAAAGGCCCAATATGTGTCATCTTGAAGCCTCAATATGTGTCATGTTGAGGCCCCAATATGTGTCATCTTGAGACCTCAATATGTGTCATATTCAACATCAATATGTGTCATCGTTTACCAAAAGTGTCGGTATTTCGCAACCACAACTATAAAGATGAGACGACCACAACTATAAAGACGAGCAAGCCTTCGGCTTATTCGTTCTTTTGAGTATTTCCGTTCACCGCATCGATCTGCTCCACATAAAAATGACAAGAAATGAAACTGCATCGGATCTCGTGTGTTGTCCTGGTGGTGTTACATTGACGAGAGTAAGGCCTTCCGCAAAATGTGTTTACATGAAATAATCAGACAAACGTCTCAAGATGCGGTTTGCAGTGGGCCGCAAGGTCATAGGTCACCGTTGCTGAAAGATCTTTTGTCCGTGTTGGTCTGAGCTTTCTTGCAGGAGGAAGCGCCTGGTTATAGGTTTTCAGCTTCAACAACACGAAAAACCATTTCAGTTAGGATTACGTAGGATATTACCGTCTACAAATTTGACCTGATCACACCATTTTGCGAAACTATATCTTTATCCCGGAAGGTCGTATAACATTGGATTTAGAAACTGAAATGCAATATGCTTATATTTGACTATCTGGCAAGATATAAAATTTCCATTTAAAAACTATAGAACTTTTGTCTAGAAAAGAATCACTGAAATTGTGTTGAATTAATGAGATATCAACATTACACGCAGAATGCGCCTCAGTAAACCTTGTTTTGGATAAACGAATATTTTTGAAAAAATGCTTTGTTTTTGTTCCAGAGGTGCGATCTACTGCAACATCATTTTGACACAAGGTGAATACCTATGCCGTGAAAAGTAATGTGATGCATGAGCAATAAAAAGGTGAATTAACCAGATTTACATCATTTTCTTTTTTGTTTACTTCTACTCAGCATTTGAAATTCCGAAGTGGCACATTGCGTCATAATCTTTGGCCAAGTCGATGAGGTAGAATAAACAAAATTAAGATATTCCTTGCTTACCATGTAATCGATGACAAATCCATGTCTACTCAGCCTTACAATAGTAAACGCACTAAGACAAGGTATTAAGACGGATAAGCTAATCTGTACTTGGATCATTTCAATGTTGTGATGACAATCCACTCTACAGTAGACAAAAGTGGAGAAACTAATTTGCAAATAAGGTAACAGTTGGTCTACTAGTGCCTTACGACTCCATGAATCAGTCCTCTGACCAGTTATATTGTTGCAGAAAAAATAGGTATATAACCAAAGAAGCAAGGTTTTTGCTCTCCTATAGGTTTTGTGTTTCCTCGTAAGCCAAACCATTGTTGCTTTTGAAAATTCCGGATGGTTAATTTTAGAAAAATGCATAAACAATTTGGTCTACAACCAAACTTGAAAAAGCAACAGAAAAGCATGCTTTCGTAAATACTACAACAAAGAAGGTAACTCTCTTGAGATGTGATTATAGCTTCATATTTTACGTCACAATGAGGATTTCGTGCAGGGTAGCTTTCTGTTGACCGTAATCAAAGCCTTTCTTAAGATTTGAAGAACGTTTTCTTGTCTGTGAAAACCGATGAGTGTTTATGCTCTTTGTGCTAAGTAAGCTTTTATAATCAAAAGGCGGTGCAAAAAAAACGTACGCATTTCCTTACAATAGGATCGCTTGTCGCTAAAACCACGTTACTCGACAAGTGGAACTCTTGCTGAAATGCTCAATATGCAGTGGCGTATAACTTAATTGAGCAAGCGCACTCAACAAAAGTGATAGGTTGCGATGTGTGTATGCCCTACAGGTGCAAAGCGTATTTCATCTTAATTACGGTCTGCATTATTAAAAGCTTTCGCTATACTGTAGTGCAGTCTTGATACCACTTGAAAGGTTATTTTCTGGAAATGACACCTCTTGAACCTGAGCGTGACATTAATCGTACGAAACCTGGAACTCCGGCATTCTGACACAAACGAACTCACGAACATTGCCAGGTCAAATAGACAACAGTCAGTTGACTGCACCGGCTTACAGGAAAGGCTGCGCTGCCCCTGCGTTGATGGACACTTTGGTACGGTGAGGACTGAGCTGGACGCTTTCTTCTGTCACGCACTTGGAACACAAAAGAATAACAAGCTTCATCAGTTCGCCCACTTTCAGCAAACTTCATTACAAACGCTTACAACTTATAATAATGAGTGTTTCCAGTTATCGCAGCGTGATCTTGCTTTTATCTGCCTTTTGCATGTAGCAGCTGAAATGCGATTTGCTATTTGTAAACCTGGGTGGCATACAGTTTTGGATCCAACGTTGTTTTCTGCCGCGGCATGCGCTTTCGGTTTTGTCCCTGCATTTTCTCGTTACATTTTCTTTGGGAAAATAAACCTCACCTTAGCTGTCTGCAATTTTAGCGTATATGGTCCCCTTCATCTTCAAAGTGACGAGAGGTTAGGCAATACTGTACATAGGGACTTTATCCAAAGATCACCAAACATCATTGTATCTCAAATTTTCGATCTTTTATCAAAGCAAACGAGTTAGTCAACCGCAAAAGTTAATTCAAAAAAAAATTGCAACCGGCGATAAATATTTAATAGCCTTTACATCTCTGAAAATATCTGTTAAAGTTCCACATTCCCAGTTTCGACCCGTGGCCAACTGCACCCTCTGCTGCAACGCTTTTACAGTTAGTGCAATGTACACCTGAATTGTAGCAAATAATACATAAAAATTGTTTACGGGAACCTAAAATACATTGCTTGTTTGCTACGGCTATTTATGAGTTCCATGGGCAATTTTGTTTCTGAACTTTTTGTGATAAAATTATGCTGGACAGCTGCAACATCAGAAATGAATTTACAAATAAAACAACGGTTTCAGGTTCTCTGTAGCTCCTTCTGGTGGAAACGATAATTTAACGTTCCTGACCTTTTTGTGATAACTAACGTTTGTGACGTTTTTTTGATAATTTAACGTTTGTGACGTTTTTTGTGATTGTTAACGTTTGTAACTGTTTTGTGACGTTTTTGTACTGTATACAAAGCTGCTTACACGTAACTTCATCCTTTGTGGTTATGGATGTGACAGCAATAAATTGCATAGTTACCTGCTCCTAAGAAGAAAAATGTCACGTTTGCATAAAAAAGACCTGTGTTGAAATTGACCACGTACACTGTTCGCCTTCTTTCAGGAAGTAAAATCTTTACTTGGAAATTTTTCATAACGTTTCCAAACTTTAATTTCAAAGTGCAAAAAGTCATTTTTGCGAATTGTGGGTAATCCACGTAATGAGGCGGGAGTTACGCTGTAGTGGTTTTTAAGCAAGACACCTCATTTTCACATCAGCATTTCCTCTGGGAAGGATCTCGGGAGCAGTCGCCGAGGAGTTCTTGAAATACCTCACGGTTTTCAACGTCTGATAGTTCGGCTGGCTCCACACCAAGACAGGAACAAGCTAGGTGAAGGATATAGTCACTCCGCGTAGTCCTTGGTCGACCATTGGGCCGCTTTCCCGTGATGTAGCCAGCAGGACTTGCCTCGCAACTCTTTCCTGGGATATTATGTTCACATGGCGAACCGTCGGAGCTGAGGTCACTCAATTCGGAGAAGTGGCTCGACCTTCACAACTTTACGAGTTTTACAGTTGCGCAGTTTGTCGCGAAGTGTTGCACTGTGAACTCTGTCTCTGCCGCTTGTGCCTGAGATCGCACAATCAACGAAGAATAATGACGAGAGGCGAGGATCGGAACAAATCCCGATTAAAAAAATTTAAAGTAAGCAGTGGTTGCAAGCTCCCGTTTTGTGATCACGGAATGAAAAAGCTCCCGCAATATTTCATTTGTCTTACGGAACCGTGTAGCAATCTACTTATTCTGCCTTCTGTCTTTCATGAGTACGATAGCAAGGTACTTGAACGTATCGACTTGCTGCCGTGCGTGATGGTGATAATCAATCAAAGCGTGAATTCCAAGTGTCGATACTTTGGTCTTCCTCGTGTTGTGCAGGTGGTTGATCAGCACTGTGTCAAAGTGACTGTCCTGGTGAGACGCGGCACAGTAGATTTAAGTGCAGTAAACGACGTTTGCAATGCTATGAAGGTTTCTTTATCTCACAGATCTATTTCAATTTTGTGCTGTTCTTGTTCTTGCAAAGTGGTTCTCGTTTTTTCTGTCTGTTCAGTTCACATAACTGGCCACAAAGTTGCAGAGATGCCATTTGAAGCAAACACACTGCAACATTTAAACCAGCTCGATTGGATATCAATGCAAATGCTGATTCAGCTTTGATGGATTGGAAGAATGAGAAAAGAACGTTTGACGATTTCGTTGCTCAGCTCGAAGACAAACGAATGTAGAATAGTCTTAATTCAGATAATTTAACTTTAGCCTCTATTTTCGCTTTGGTATTGGGCTCGTAGCCACCGGACAACTGCCACCCCGGCATTCTACCACCTCGGTCAACTGTCACCTAGGACAACTTCCACCTCGGACAACTAGGACACATTGAATTCACTACGTTTATTGCCATTAAAGCCTTTCGAACTTCACAAGGTGCTGCTTTGGTGACAAAAATTTGAAATCCCAAAAGTGTTTAGGCCTAACAAAAGTTTTTTCGTCCTCTGACCACTTTAGAGAACCTTTAATTCAGGTTTAATACTTTGAGGGTAGGATGTCGTGTCGATGTCATTACATCTTCATAAGCATTCTTAAAGCAAGCGCAAACCTTAACTTTTTCATGAGCCTTTTCAATTTGTTCACAGCTCAGTTCTCTCATGCACACTGTTCCATCATATGCATTTCACGCACTCATAAAACCCGTTTACTTTCGTCCATTTTACGTTCTGTGCATTGCTTTACCTCAGCTTTTCATGTGAGTTACATGCAGCAAACGCATCGTTACAACTCACTTTTGCTGCACTATGTTGAAGCAATAACACNGTAGCACAGTGGTTCTCAACCGCCGTGCCGCGAGAACTCCTCTTGCGTGCCGCAAAGCGATAGTGTGAACTGAATTTAATAGCTCGTATGTTATGTGTAAAGCGCATTATCCTACTGCAGGTAGCAGTTGTCCTGGGTGGGTTTTGTCCTAGGTGCCTGTGGTCCTGATACCTTTTGAGTTTATAGAAGATTGTACTACAATCCATTCAGATATTGAAGTGATCAGGTCTCTTTGAACCCCAAACGAAACAGTTACACCTGATCTTGTAGCAGTTTGCAAGCAAAATTTCGGCGAACGGTTAAACGAGTTCTTTCAAATGTTGCAAATACTGAATAACAACCGTCGGTGCAAAGACTGCAAAGACTTTATTGGAGAGTAATACTGACAGGAATTATGCATAGACGCTTCCACCAACGGTCTTCTGTTTCCAGAAATTGGTCAATGTCCATCTGGAAAACAAAAATTTTTGTATGTTTGTGGCATTTGATCAACATGCCTCACTAAACGCTGTTCAAAAATCATCTTGCTTGCAGCATTCAACCCTATGGAAGGACTATCTACAGCAACAACAACGTAAAAGAGCAGCTCTTATGAATCTTTGCCAAATGATCTGCATTCCTATGCTGCATCATTTCATACCACTCTGAAAATCAAACTGGATTGTGATGCTTGTCAGCAGCGCTTTGCCAAAATAATGGTCTATTGTTGTGAATATAACTACAACCCCATAAAGCTCTGTCGCGCACAAAATGATCAATGCAATAAATGCAAGAAAGTTGGAGAAAATCTGATCAGTTCAGATAACGTTTAGGCTTTTCTATATCATTGCCAGCGCAATATGTGTTNTATGCCCAAAGCTTTTATCATCTTCGTCTGTTCCTGTCTTGATATTTAGAAAAAATTTGTGCTTTTGTTTATTTNAAAAGTTGGCAATTACAACAGTAGCGATGTGTCTCGATTGATACTGTAAATGTAAACAATTTATCTTAAAACAAGTGTCGATGGATGAGACAAGCCATACGATACAACTCTCGAAATATGTGCGGTGATGTAACTGTCAATAGCAGTGAAAACAAACAAATGCGATTTAGCGCTGATGAGCAAGAAACGTAGTGACATCATTTTTGGCCAACCGACTATTATTGAGCACAACGGTTTAAAGAAGGATTTTGTCGTTACGAGAGCATGCCTGTACGACCTACCCTAAGCTCGTGTCGTACCTGAGACTGTTTCCTAATTAGTCAGGAAATCGTCAACATATTGCAGCGAAATCTCGGCAGTATAGTAAAGCTGACAGAATTTGAAACAAGAAATTGCTGAACTACAAGAAAACGATATTGTTGAACCAAGCCGTTTGCAGTGGGATACACAACCAGTTGTTCGAATTGATGAAAAACTCGTACATGTGCAATTACTCTCTGACAGTCAACATGTACANAGAATCGGGGTCTTCAACTTTCAGCTTGCGATCAGTCGTTTTCTAAAGGATGAAAATCGAATAGACTTTTACGCTTATCAGAAGACATAACGGCGTTTGATTGATCACAAGAAGAACATGACTACAATGTTGCAAATTTGCTCGAAGCTTTCTGATGCCGCAATTCAACGATGAAAGAAAATAAGTCTCTAAAGACAGCGGCTCAAATAAATGTCTTCGAACATCAAAGTGAGCTCAAAATGATCAAAACAGATTCAGTTCGTTTAAACCCGCTTCTAGACTTCCTCTCCCACAGAGCAAGAAGGACACCTAGCGGATGTTAGGNGTGATTGCTTATCATGCAAAACGTATTCCAAAGTTTTCCCACCAAGTTTAACCACTTGTCACTGCACAGTCACTTTTGTTGGATAAAAGTCATACCACTCCTTTGCGAATCTCAAAGTGAATTAATAAATGACAAACCCCTGTCTTCGTCAAATTGATGAAACCCTTTTGTATTAAATACGAAGTGTCAGATGTGATAGTACGTGGCACTCCCGTCGCCACGGGGTTGGGGGTTTAGCCCCCCTCAAACAAAGCTACACGTCCACCCCAATTGAAATATGAAACACTATGAATAACCTAAGTGAACTTTTTGTCAAATTTAGAAAGTTAAGCCCTCCTGCACTAACGTAAAATCCCCTATTGAAGACTTTCTGGCTACGGTTCTGGGTCGTAGAGGTAGGAATGCGCTTGCAAATTAGAGAAAAGTCGGGCAAAAATTTGAAAAATATTTGAAATTCTCGTATAATTCTAAATCTGACAGATTAACATATTTATCACATCTATGAAGAACAAACATCAGCGATGATATCTTGGGGATCCAGTACAGTGGTTATACAAGGTTAGTTGCAAACTTTTTTTCCTGTTGACGACGGAAACTTTAAAGCCGATCTTTAGTATACCCTTAAAAAGGTTATACGACAGTTGTGTCCCCCCACAACTTGAGCCATAGCCCCATTAACCATGTTGGAAAACTTTGATGTTAACTTTTGATGTTTTTTGCCTATTTGCCGTAATTTAGCTTTTTCTTTTTTCAGGAAAATATCCGAAAAACTGGACAAACTTTTTCGCACCATCAAACGTTTTGTTCCCCTACAGCTATGGTACATGCTACACCAAATCAAGCCGGGAATCCAGTCGCCTTCATGTCCCGAATGTTTTAAGGAGGGGAGATATCCAATCCAGGTGTCGAAAAGGATTCAACAGCAGTATTTGGAGCTGGACGAAAACGGAAAAATATTCCTCTTCGTCACCACATCGAGTTCGTCACAGATCAACAATCTGTCGCCTTTATCCTGAGCAATCGCAGCCGAAATAAAATCAAGAACAATAAAATTCGAAGCTGCACAATAGAGTTGGCGTCTCTATATTACACCACCACGCAATCGACCTAGTAAAGTCAGTGCTGGTTCAGATCCTTTGAGGAGAGCTTTTAGTGCTCAGTTTACCACGTATGTCGAATAATGAAATTCAATTTCAGTTATGTTGCCTTGAAATAACTGCATTGCTGCATTTGGTCGGAAGCAAAAACTTGCCTTTCCTCACAGAAGGTGTTCGCAAAGCCTGTCAAAATTGTCGTATGTGCGCAGAAAACAAACCAAGATTTCGTCAACTGCCGCAAATCGCTCCAAAGATATTTAGCTTGAATCTAGAAACAAGTTCATACCATACGTACGGTTATTCATGAATGTTCAAAATTCCCATTCGCCTTTCCTTGTCACACTATAACTCTGACTGTTATCGTGAACCTCGACCAGTTATTTGTTATTACCGGCGTGCCTAATCGTATTTATCCAGACCTTGACTTATCATTTGAGATCCATGAACTGCGGTCATATCTGCACAATGACCCGGGCGCCGAATCAGAGTTGCAAGTCAGGGCCGGGTGCGGGCCGATTTCGGGCCTGCATACACAAGTTTTTTATACCATTCGAAGTAACGATTTTTTTCCTTCTTCAAGTACATTTGTTCTGCTCACTGTGTGACTTCTGTGAGTGAATTAATTGTGATTTTTCTTCAGCTAACTCTATTTGCAAACACAGCTGCATTCACTTGTGCTCTGCAGGGATTAGTCTCACACTTTTTTCAGAAGGCGACAGCGGTGTGGAAATTAGCANGAAATGGCATTGGTCGAAAAGATCAATCACTTACGCGNTTCGTCGCTTGTGTTCAGAAACGATGGCCTACAATCCAGCTTTTCATGNCTATAGGGCTATCCAAAATATTTCNTTTTATGCCTATAGCGACATCGTGGAAAATTTCGTGATAGTTTGTTTTTCTGTTGAGAAACATTACATTCCGCAGTATTAGCACTGATTAACAAGCTGAGTTTGTGCTGGTTTAAGTTAATGTTTTGGTCAAGGAGATTGCTATTTTGGGTGTGTAAAAACCGTGTACCTGTAGGTCCACCGATACCAGGCAGTTGCGCATATCTTGACTCACTCGGTAAATTTGGCTTTCGGACTAAATCGGGCTTAAAAATAAATGTCGGGCTCGGGCCGAGTTCGGGCTTGTTGTTTCGGTCGCGGTCCGGGTTCGGGCTTCAAAATGAGGCCGGTTTACAACTGTGCACCGAATCACTTGTAGGGCGCCAAACAGTCCCAACAATGTCGCAAGTATTTTTTTCAATTCGGTACATTTGCTCCCAAAAGACTTTAGGTTCAAATATGGGGATCCCAAACCTGTTTCTTGCCCGGGGCGCAATCAAATCTCAGTCCGCCCTGGACCATAGGTCGCCACACGGCCCTGCCTTCATGATCGGCATCACCCAGATAAGTTGTCTTGTGTTGTTTTGTGCGCGCGAGTAAATTTGATCCAGTTGTCCGCAAAGTTCGTTCACAACTAACAAACGCCAATCCCATCTATGCTCACAATGACTCATGCGAAGCTGATCTGTTACTGAGAGATATCTCTCTACTTCATGGCATTGCTGGAATAAGATTGATAACAGCGTTAATGTTGATGATAGCGGTGATGTTGCCAGTAATGAGGCTAGTGATGTGGTTGCTACTTCCTTTCATTAAAAATATTCTCCAGGCGAGGTGCCGATGATGCCTGAATGTGAACCGTCACCGCCAGAACA
>JGI24159J19872_10000865_pt1 | contig 30604 bp, 28 predicted proteins | sample Ectturendosymbi4_FD_19872 | JGI IMG/M metagenome (IMG submission 19872)
AATCCTTGCGCTAAAGAATTATAGAAACGGCATTTAAATCTCATTGTTAGAAAATAGTTATCTCGTTTGAAAAAAACGATGATATTGCTCTAAGGAACTTTATCAGATGTGCTCAATTCTCATGCTAGGGCGTTATGTCTGCGCTCCCGCATGGTCCACAACCCCTTGCTCTAGAACGAGCAATTGTCGGCAAGATGGAAAAACTTATTCCCAATTTGCAGGAAAAGAAAAAGTATGTCTTGCATTACCGCGATCTCAAACAGGCCCTTGAGATGGGGCTGAAATCATGCAGATTCATCGGGGAATCTCCTTTGATGTGGAAGCGTGTATGAAGCCCTACATCGAGTTGACCACTGGGTTGAGGGCCAAAGCGCAAAACGAGTTTGAGAAAGATTTTGTCAACTCGTGAACAATTCCGTCTTCGGCAAAGCGATGATGAACATCGCAACCGCGTCGATGTTCGTCTCAGATCGAACGAGAATTCAGCTGCGAAACTCGTTTCGAAACCGAATTATGAACGAACTACAATTTTCGATGAGAACTTAGTTGCCGTTCATATGAGGAAAACGGAACTTGTTTTCAACAAGCCGGTTTATCTTGGAATGGCGATCCTCAACATCTCCAAGACCTTGATGTATGACTTTCATTACAATTATATAAAGAAAAAATAAGGGTCGAAGGCAAATCTGTTGTTTAGGACACAGACAATCTTTGCTATGAAATTGAAACGGAAGATTTCTACAAAGACATTTCCGATGACGCCAGAGAGAAATTTGATACATCTAATTTCCCGAAAAACCACCCATCCGGAATTCCAGTAGGGATCAATTAAAAGATTCCAGGAATGGTGAAGGATGAATGTGGCGAAAAGGTGATTTCCGAGTTTTTTGGGCTTCGAGCAAAGCTCTATGCCTATAAAATGGATGGAGATGGCGAGGAGGCAAACAATGCAAGGGGATCAAGAAAGGCGTCATCGAGAAAGAAATCACTTTGGACGATTACAAATAGTGTTTGTTTTCACGCGAACCGCAGATGAGAAAACAGAATTTGATCCGAAGTCGTCATCACAACATTTTCACAGAGAGCGTCAACAAGGTTGCACTCGCGGGAAATGACGACAAAGGGAAAATCTTCTCAGATGGGGTCAATACCTTGGCTCATGGGCATTGGCGGGTCTCGACTTTCAGGCAAAACCTTGACTCTGACAAGGGACAGACAAGGGATTGACAAGGGACTGAAAAGGGACTGGGACTGACAAAGTGCTGGGGACTGACAAGGGACTGGCAAGGGGGTGGGGACTGGGAAGGGGCTGAGAAAATAGGGGCTTTCCATCACTTTTTCAAAATAGCGCTAGCTCTCTTAGTTGTCTACTACTAACGTGGAAATAAAATGGTTGAGAAGCACCGATAATTATTGTAGAGTTACATAGAATTCTTCAAAAATCAACCAAGGGGATACCACGGCAAGAAATGTTGAAGCCGGGGCTAAGCCAGGGGGGCAATCGTTCCACCTAAAATCTACGAAAGCAACTTTTTTCACCATGATTTTGCTCATGTCAGAAAACAGCATTCGCGATATAAGGCCATTTTGACGTCAATTGTTTTTTCACAGCAGTGTTGTGAAGTATACTTCATCTCTCTTACAGTAGTGAACTCGTAAAGAAACTTGACTGCCAAATATTACTGAAACCCGCCCCCCCAACCTTAGGCTACTGGCTGGATTCGCCATTGCGTTGAAAAGCACTGTGCAGGCTGAAGTGGTCCTACTCAAATACGTTCACGCAGTGGGTCCAGTGCGAAAACAAAACACTTTAATATTTTTCAGAAAAACGTATTCAAAACCCAACTATAGTTCAATCCATTGCATAACTTTACTTCAATGTCAGTGGGTCTACCTAGGAGGCTACTGTTTACAGCTCATATCAATCAAATTTAAACAGTGTACCATTGCAAAAGAAAAAAAACACTCCGGTTATGGCTAACTTCTTCTTTGTGAACTCCGCCCATTTGTGGCAATTAGGCAAGTAAGCCGTAACCAGATTCTGTTTGAGAACGCCTGACTGACGCCTAAGTTGTGAACTGGAGTTCAAATTGAGATATAAGTCAAGGGTGCAAAAACGCGGTCGCACACTCGCGCCCCGCCACCAAAAACTTGGAGTGGGGAACGGGATTTTCAGCGACGCAACAGTGCCTAGTATATGGCAAAGCTTATATTAAAATTTTCTGCGCTATACTAAAATTCACAGAAAATTTTGCTCCCCGGGTATAAGTCCATTTTACGATTTTCTTTGGAACTTCTGCTATGGCTGCCAATGGAAACGCGATGGGAGAAGACTCGTGTTGGACGCGTGATTACAATAAACAGCGTGGAAGTCATCACTGAACAACAACGACAAAATCGATGGCGTAGAGAATGATGCGTGAAGTTGCGAACTGCAAACAAATAAATGCACCGAAGCTCGATTACAAACAAGAGAAAAGATACCAAATTACAAGTTTAAACCTTTTTCTGACATGTACCTCTTCAGCATTTCGACAGATGAGCATGTACCCCTATAGTATTTTATGACAAGAAGTTTGATTAAATAACAAAAATCCACTCAGCTTTCATTAGAACTTTTAGATTTTTAGGATAAAGGTAGGCTTTATTTCTATGTCTCGAAGTTAATTTTTCTCAGGCTGTACAAAAAATGTACCCTTTCAGATAGGTAAATGTACTCGTAGGGGTATAAGTACCCCAGGTTGGGAACCCATTTGTTAAAAACTTGGAAACTCAAGAACAGAAGGTATGTTCCTGTTGAACTTAGAGTGTTGGCAAAAGAAACTTGCATTTAGCTACTGCGATGTAGCCGATATTGATAACGATAAGAAACCAAAAAACGCACATATCTACTTGCAACTTTTAGTTAGAAGAGAACCAATGCAACGCCGATTCGGACATTTATTTGTATTTGCTGATTCGGCGCAGTGCGATGTAAGCAAGCAGCAGGAAAATGACACACATTCCTGCCAAGGCAACAATGTTCGACCAGCGATCCCAGTCGCTGTACGATATCCCTTGTGTTTCCATGTATTGCTCCCCTGTTGTACTGTAACACAAATTTCGAAAATTAATCGCAATTGGCCTTTGGCTTATGCGAACGTCGCATTTCATTCCCAAACACAGCTTTAGCATTGAAAACCGAACGTTGAGGCACATATGCTGCTTACAATTAAACGGCAACAAAAGGAAAAAATGAGAAGGTACGGAACACCTCTTTTGCAGAAAAATATGCTTCATAAAGAACCATGTGTTCACGTTTTCTGAAATAGGCTGGTAACGTGGCGCTAAAAGCATTTCAACGGCAGGTAGTGAATTTAAAAACTGTTGTTGAAATAACCTCTCCAACAAGGCTGGATGTCTCCATCGATGGCATAATTTCAATAACACAAGTCGAGCAGCATCAACAAATGAAGCAATTGATCAGTGGTGAGTAAAACCAGACCCATATGACTTAATAAGTTGAAGAAAGTTTTTTTCTGCAATTAGCTCGTGCTCAAACTTGTTCCAGAGCTGACTGAAGACCTGGGTGTTAGACTACCTATGGTTATGTATAATGAAACAAATTTTTATCACACAAGAACACATAAAACCGAACAAAATAATTAATCAGGTCCGAAAAAGAATTGAGACCATTTAATGGCTCATGAACACGAGATATGTGATCACTTTTTTCTTACATTAATTGTGAAGAATGTAAAGCGAAAACAACGAGCAGTAACCCAAGTCATGATAGAAAAAAAGTTCAATGCGTCAGCTTTGACCTTACAATTACGTGTGACTCACAGCACAACTAAGCTTCATATCGTACGCTAAATGCATCGAATCACTTTAGCATCACCGATATGCAGCGTAACATCCTGATCGTTGATCACGCCCTGGTTCGTAATTATTAGAGTGAGTTTTCCTGCTTCCAGTCATTCCTTTGATATGCCGTCTTTTTCTGGGTGTGACTTGCTAGAAGCTGAGTGAAGCAGAGAGCGAGCCATCGTGGTTTTGTTGACCGAACGCAAGCCCTTCTCGTTGCCAGAGCACCATGAAGCTGCTCTTAGCAATTTTTCAGGTAATCATGTTCTCGTATTGCATACCAAGTTGTCAACGTATGTATTCTAATTTTTGGTGGAATTTGCAGTCATAAAAAGAAAGTTAGGCATAAAATGATAAAATCAAAGCATTCTCTAAATTTAGCAGTCATTGTTCTCACCAGTATTTTATGGGCGATCCAGTAACGCTACTGATGCACGGTTGCGAGGAACAGGGATCGAATCCAGGATGAGACGCGTTGTCAATAAACACCATGCCAGTCATTTCGTTTGAAACAATTGCCTGTCATGAAAAAATCGAGCCTCTCTAACTAAGCACAAGATTCGATTCTGTCCATAGCCATGGGGCTATTCAAAGCTCTAGGTTTGCTGCAAGCTTTAGAGGAATCAGCCGATTGGGCTCTGCTTTCTTCTTTTTGCGATGATTCAAACGTGCGCACATCAGTATTCAAGTAACTAGACTCCACAAAGGTGACAAACAAGCGAGTCATTCAAGCAAATTTTTTATAGGAAATCGAGTCCATGTAGCACTGCGCATCTTCAGCCGGAAAAGTGACTTGACGTTTATGAAATAAGAAACATCTTGAAAAATCTGAATTATGCCCAAATAACACATCCTGATTTTAGTCGAGACATTTAACGACAGATGGATACTTAATTTACGATTTTCATGGCAAAATTGATAGTACCATGTTTCGTCAGAAACAATACCACGTTTCATATAAGTTTTAACTAAATTAAACTCCCTTTTCTCGGCAGTGAAATAACTTTTTGCAAGAGTTATCGTGCTTTCAGTTGTTTTATCTCGGCCATCTTTCTTGAAACAACAAACAAGACATAGAAGTAATATAATATCACTCAAAGTACCATCTTTGCTACATTTTTATTTCAAAAAACACTCACGGAAGCACAGGATCAGGCGAATATGTTTACTCACCCTACTTGCATAATAGTAAATGCTGAGAAATTTCATCCACCACAACCACGTCGGCAAAGTTTTGAGGTTGATTAGCAACCCACCAAACAAAATCATCACTGAGCCTACTGACGCTAGAATCGCATTGGCAACCGAAAAGTCGCCGAGTGCAGCGCTGACCAAAAATGCCAGAAAAGTAGCAGAAAGGTTGGTCACCAGCAATGAAAGAAGGAAAAACAAGAATTTCTCCAATTCCATTTGAAAACCTATTAAAAGAGCACCGGTATCATTACCTGCTGACTTGTTGCAACCCAATAATAATTTCCTTTAAAAAGTTTAAATTCACTTTATAGTCATACATCTTGCTCACCACTAACAAAAATAATATTGGGCAGACATTACTTGACTTTTTATCAAAAACTGTTTCAGCTCGACTGGAGTTCTATTTAAACAAAAACAGAGATCTCCCTTCAGTTAGCACATTTCTGCACTCTACCTAAAATCAGCAGTACTTTCAAGTCCCGCGTGCTCCACTTTTTTGCATTTTTTGAAAAGTCTGCAACGCCATGACTCGCCAGCCGATTGAGCTAGAGAACTGTTCAATCCCTCATCGAATTCAGCAAGTCTTCGACTGCAGATTTTGAAAAAAAATTTGCTTTTTGGATTTGAAGTTCTCTGGATGCGACGTCACAAGTGGGGGTGGTGTTTTTGCGTTTTTTGGCCACATTTACCCGGCCTTGGGCGCCATTCCAAAGAACCATTTTTTGGCTAAAGTCTTTTTTGCAATTAGGCCAAAATCCGCGCATTCAGAGCCCTTGATGGACGTTCTGGCATATCTGGAGTCAAAATCATGGGAAAAAAGCCAAAATTTGGTGAAACCTTCAGCACCCACAAACGCTAACCTGGGGTGGATTACATCCATATTCTACATGGCCATAACGCGCCAGCAGATTGAGCTAGAGAGCTGTCGAAACCTTCTATAGATGAGGAAAGTCTTGTAGTTTATAATTTTAAAAAATTTTTCACTGTGGGTTTTCGGCCTTGTTGGTGATGTTTACATAACGACAGGATGTTTTGACATGTTTTTTCAAGTTTGTCAAAACATCAGATAACGTCACCATCCTGTGTGAGTTCTACAATTGAGTCAATTTCGTGGCTCTAAGTTTTATTGGAATTAATTGGTTTGTAGGCTATAACACGAGTCTTTAGAGGGTTTGATTGACTTTGTAGCGTTTCTGGTTAAACAGTTATGGCACAAATTGCCGAATATGCATTAGGGAAATCCCCTGAAAGTCTTGGGAAATTCCTGAAATATTTGGAATTTTTTTGGCATAACGTTTGAACCAGAAACGCTATAATGTCGATCAAGCGGTCTAAAGACTCGTATTACAGCGCAGAATCCAACAAAACTTTGAGACACAATATCGGCCTGTTGGATCGGCGATGGCGTCATCAAACGTATGACGCATACCCCACTCATGACGTCATCAACCAAAAACCCCAAGTCCAAAACTTAAAAATCTTTTTTCATTCTAATTTTCAAGACTTCACGAGTCTTTACAGGGTTTGAATAGCTCTCTAGCTCAATCTGCTGCTGAGTTATGGCTGGCCAAATTTGACCTGAAATGGCGATTTTTGTCAAAAGGTGGGTTTTTGAGCTATAAATTCGGCCCCAGATATGCTAGCAAGTCAATCAAGGGCTCTAAAGACGCGGATCACAGCCTAGCTTCCAAAAAACGTAAGCCAAAAAATGGCTCATTGGGTTGGCGCTCAGGGCCAGACAAACTCGCCAAAAATGCGAAAACATGCCCTTATTGTGACGTCACTCCCAGAAAACCCCCAATCAAAAAGTTTTTTTAAATCTGCAGTCGATGACTTGCTGAATCCGTAGACGGTTTGAACAGCTTTATAGCTCAATCGGCTGGCGAGTCATGGCGTTGCAAGCTTTTCAAAAAATGCAAAGAAGTGGCGCACGCGGGACTTAAGAGAGTTATAATTACGTTGTGAACGGCTTCTTTTTATACATTACGTTCTCTGAAACAGTTTTGTTCCACACGAAAGTCCTGAATCTTTTCAAATTTCCAGATTTCTGACGAAATCGTTAGAGTTAATTAGAAGCGAAGTATTAAAAAAATGAAAATAAAAGGTGAGCTGAAATGAACACGTGACATTGCAAACAATTTAACGTTTCTCACAAAAACCTTCTCACCAACAGTTTCTCACAAAACAGCTTCTCACCACAGAAAATAAATTTCTGTCTTAACTGCGCCAACGAATAAAGTGACTACCATAAAACTTGGCTTAGTGTGAAGGCTGCAAAGTTGTCATCTTCATCTTCATGAGCAACTTCTGATCCTGTCGTATTTGAGTTTAAAATGATGTCATGCAGGAGTTCGAAAGACAAGCTATATTTTTGCAAATATAGCTAGATTTTATCAGTCCACTAAGCACCAGGTCCAAAACGTGAATGACGAAGTTAAGATTCTGGAAATCTGCAAGCAGAATGATGCTCGTAGCACTCACCAAACAAGAAATAAACTATGACGGATAGGAGTAAGGTTGGTATGAAGCGATTGGGAATGATATCAGCCAGCACTTGTCCAAAGAAGTATACAGAAACCCGGTAGTAGCCGCTTGCGGATTCATGCCTGGAGCCAACATGAATAAAATGAGTTAGTACATTGCATTGTACAGTCTTTTCATATATCAATGAAAATAGTCACGAGTCACAGTTTTGTGTTCATCACAGCATTTTGAATGACACCGCAGCAATGTTTGGACGAGATCAAGGAGCATAAATTAACTGCAGTCGTTTGCTTGTAACTAAGGGTTTATTAACCGAAACAGCAACGAAAAGCAATTCCATTTTGTTGTTTGCTTGGTGGTTGTTTGAAGGATTTCGCAAGACTTCCCAGTTTTACTTTGCTCTACGTGGTCAACAAAGCATTTTCTGTAAATTTGGAAGATTACCGAGGGATCCGTGTTATTCTGCATATTGATGGTTAAAATTTAACAAGCGTTCCAAGATTATATTTTTCTTATAAATATAACCCTGGCAAATGATAAACCAACTTCTTCACATATTACTCGCAACAACAACAATCTTCAGTCCAATACGCGCTTTTCAAATGTTTCTGTTGCTATGCAACTTACACAAAATGCTTCCTGTCGTTGATGAAAACCTGCAGAGCCCAATGATTTGTCATAACTTGAACTGCGACCAAGAAAAGAGTGATTCCGGACCTGAAGATCAACATGACCATTTGAAGTCAGTACGTTATTCGAATCAGAAACTAAGGCCCCCACAACATGCACCGTACAGTTTTATGAGTTTTGTATTTGTGTCGCAGGATGGGGAATATGTTTCTACGTTCTTACTTGGCTACATCAAACCCACCATCACCACCAAAGTTCTTTAAATTGGAAGCCTCTTTATGGCAAAAAGCCGTCTTCGAAGTAAAGGTGTTCAGCTGCTGTAAGTATTCACAACATTCTTTTACAAATTTCGTGCTGTCAGAAGCTGATTCGTGCAAATTCAGAAAATTCAATCGGGCGTCTGCTGCAAGACAAAAACTGCAGAAAGACTGAATACCTGTTTTGCATTCCTGTCGCAAATGAGGCGTCACTTTGAAAGTATGCGAGGCCAAGAAAAATCCCGTTCGCGACCAAAGCTGTAACTTGTAGCAAGAAGACCATGGGGTTGCGCACGGTGTTACGGATGTTTCGTTGCAGAACAACTTTCAGCTTAATTGAAAAATATTTGCCATAAGTGACAATTGCAAATTGCAATTGATGTTTTTTGTTGACTAATTGAGGTTAAGCGGCATACAGTAATACTAGAAACGTAGACCTACCTGTTGGAAACAACCATTTGCATAGTTAGTTTCATATTGTAAGTGGTTTTCTGAAAGTTTGGTTTCGCCAACAGGGTGATCACATTGTGGTTGAAAGAACTGTAAACAGACACAACACTTATTACAGTTGTGCATCAAATGATGTACATATAGTATCAAACTGCAACCTAAAATCAAATGCTGTGGCATGTAAAATGCAGGAGGAGCTGATAAACTCAGCTTTGCAGAAACTACAAGAAAGGTGTGTTTTGCAATTTATTGGAACGAAGTTCATGTTTTGCGGCTCAGGTTGTTGATATCGATTGTAATGAACTGCTTTGCAGGTAGAAATTTACCACAAACAATTGTTAACCCCATTTCATTTTTCGAATTTTTCTCCTACGAGCGACGAGCAGCAATGCGCTAAAGTTTGAGTCTTGCTGTCTGGCACCTGCTGCTTATCTATAATTTGAAATGAACTGATGTGGGTGTTGACAAAGCTTTGAAATAATTTTACAAAAATTTCATGAAATCTTCGGAGTATGATAAAGACGTCTGCGATTTTTCTGTGGTCCTTGGGCAAGCATACCACCAGGTCCTCGGGAAAAGCTCTGGGTAGATTTGCAGGAGCACGGTGTTGACGGCCACCTGCTACCGGCCATAAAGTCGTAGTATTACTGCTCTCAAGTCTGTGACAAAGGCGTGTACTGTCGCCGACAAAGGCGTGTAAAGGCGTGTACTGTCGCCACTTCTCTTCAATGACTATATGAATTGAATAAACAGCCATAGCCGGGTTGGTAAAGCAAACGCGATATTGCATGAGTTTCAGCTTTCCATGCTAAAAAAGAGAACTTTTAAATGCCGATAAATTTTCAGTTTTCAAATCAGTCTTTGCTCCGACATTACGTATGGTCGTGCAAGTTGCGTCATGACTGAAATAACGCTATCTCAAGCACAAGCTGCTGAGATGGGATTTTTTCAAAGAGTTCACGGCGTTACACGTCGTGACAAGGTGCGCATCTGTGAAATTCTTGAAACCCTATGAGGTAAAGGAACTTTTCTGAATAGCGAGATACCCGGATGCGATGGTTCGGCCACGTGACCAGAATGACCCATGAAAGGTTAGGGAGATGAATTTTGTTGACTACACTCACGGGAAAGCAAAATAGAAACCGACCATGGACTATGGCGTGATTACCTTTCCGACCTGGTTTGGTCGCATTTATGTGAAGCCAGAAGAACTACCACAGAAGTTGCTGAAAACCGTGAGGTATTTCGAGATATCGGCAGACTGCTGACCCGCGACCCTCCCGAGAAGAAAAGCTGACTTGGAACAAAATGGATGAACGGTGATTACGTTTGTTGCTTTATTGCAGTCTGCGCGTTTTTCAACCATTTCAATTTGCTAAAACCGAAATTTCCAATCAAAATTTGGAATGTCCAGAATCCGCAATTTGAAAATACGACTCGAAATACTCACGGCTAATATTTTACTTTCTTCTTGCGCCAGAGACGATTTTTTGAAAACTTCCACCAACATTTCACCAACTCTGACGCATTCCTGCTTTTCCACATCAATAACAGTTTTTCGCCTCTGGCCTTCATCATCGGCATTTCTTATTTCCAAACCTGGCAGTCGAAAGAAATGCAAAGAAAAAGCAATGATGAAGGAAAGAACTTGGGTTGGATTTAAGCTTTGTGGAAAAGGAACAAGCTTTTTGACTTCAATTTCTATCATCATATTTGGATGATAAAGATTGTGCTCAATTGATGAAACCATTTCAGTACAGCCACAAATATTATAGGTTTGAAAATTAAACTTTGCGAATTAAAAATAATCTTACGACTTCGTACCACTTTTCTTTTCAGAAATTTGGAAAGTATAATGTCTCACTTGTTCCAACAGTAAGTCTCCACGAAGGTGACGCACACGAGTCAATCAGCAATATGTTTCAATAGTAATTTGCTGATTGATCCGACTGCGTTATTTTGTGAAGACTTAGTCTCTTTTAGAATATGCAAGTCCGAATCATCGCAAAGCTTTGAAAGCCATATAACATGGCAGGAAAATTTCTCGAAAGCTCAAGCAAGCCAAATGTTGCAGTTGACTGCATCGCCTTGAATTACTGAGGCAACGACAAGAGAAAGATGGTAATTCGGAGCATTAACTAGCAGGAAAGAAACCAGCAGCAATAGAGCTCCCTCGATGAGTTCACTCTACTGGTACTAGGTTGCACTATCACTATACAGGGAGAATGAATTACGATCTTCCGCTTGTGGCGACTGCTATCACAGTGACTTGTTACTCATGGGCACCATCTAGCCGTGACCATTTATTTACATGTTGCGCCATCTACCGGCCGCCACACGAAAGCCTTCAGTTATTTTCAAAACTTTCACATCTTTGTGCATCTTCAAGGATCGTTGTTTGCTGAGTTTGCTGAAGCTATTCATTCTTTCTGAAATTTGTTGGATTGCTTTATTTTTATGGCGCCAAATAAGAGCTAAACAAGGAAAGTTAGTTACCGTGATGACCGGTATTTTTCATTCCGCACTCATAGATTGCATGTTTGGTCGCGCCTATAATTTGTAGCTGCGCTATTTTTATGGTAATTATTTCACGAAATTACCGAAAATGACATCTTGCTTTTAAGCACTGTGATCTGTTGCTGCATTTTAAAACATTATTTTTTTTCCTATGGTGATTTTATGATGTCAATGAAAGGCCTCCGTTCTGACGCTGATGTCGAAGTGGCCTAAACAACAGGCCAGTTGATTTGGAGTTATCGTGGGAAATCGAATTGAATTGGTCGCGAATACATTGTGCACTGGATCTTCGTCAAACATTACAAAATTTTGACAGAAATTATTTGGAATCTTAAAAAAGAAAAAAAAATAATAAATACACTGCGATCAACAAACAAATCGACAATCAGGCAAGTCGTCCGTTTATAAAAAGAATCACATGACACTTCAAACATTACACATTACAAAATTTTGACAGAAATTATTTGGTATCTTAAAGAAAAAAATTAAAAAAATGCACTGCGATCAACAAACAAATCAACAGTCAGGGAAGTCGCCCGTTTATAAAAAGAATCACATGACACTTTACCATTCTTAAACTGGTTTCTGTCCGCGTTGACAAGCACACACTTTTCCTGCTTCACATCTCCTCCCATCACATCCAACAAAAAATCCGCCGGATTTTGATATTGTGGACAGGAAAATCCTAAAGAACCAATTTGTGTTTAGTAAAGCAATTAACCTGATTTTGAAAACCTACCTGGAATTTCGTGAACCTTCAAAATGTTTAGAATAACGTAACGATGTTTACTGCGCCGGGAAGAAAAGTGTTCGTTGAAACTTCATTATTGAATGCTGCTATAACCTACTTCAAAAATTTATCATCAATTCTTTGTTCTACTAACACAATACTTTGATGCGGCTTCAAACACCAGGCAAGTCGTCACCACCGTGAAAGGTTTTTGTGTTTCACTCAAGGTTCTTGCATTCGAAGGAAATGGTGGCGTGGCGTAACATGTGAGCGGTGAATAGTTAGTCATGCGTCAAGTCATGCGTCATATCAGAGCAAACAACACTTATTTTTGGCCACTGATTTCAGCTCATTAAAAAAATAGAGGAGTCGGAGGAAAATTGACAAACGATAATCCTTTCACAGCCATCCTATTTGTTGAAGAACATTGCAACAACTTTCTTATAATTGTCTTGCGAATGGTAGAGCATTTTAATTTTTTCGCAGTTAAATGACTTAAGTTTTGTTTCAAGTGAGCGTGGTCCGGTTTTGCTGAACGACCAAAGCTATTTCCAAGGTTTACCTCAAAACGGGACTGTATTTTTCTGCACATATTTGTAAAAGGTCAACAGTTTGACATTTTTAATGAAAGATAGTTATTTTCAATGAAAACTTTTTTATCCTGACTTTAGCAGCACAAGGTTCTTTCGCTGTAAACATGCTACTTCCAGCGTACTATCATATAAAGGTTCTCAATATTTTTTCTAATTGGAGAAAAATGGTGATGCTCGTTTTCTAGTAAAACTATACATTCAAGCTTTTGCAAAGGTCATATAAAACTCATCAAACTTTCTTGATATGAAAACATTCAACATCGTTCCTCAGAAAGACCAGAGTTGCCGGTTACTTGTGTTAATGCATTAACTCATCACTTTCGATAACATGCACATGTAAGCAAGCAATATCCCTTACTCAAAATCATAAAAGAACAAGTTTGAAGCATGTAAATGAAATTTTGCTCTCACTATGCTTACCAATATCAGCAAAGTAGCTGACAACGTTTTTGCATGGACCGTGGTAAACGGTTTCTCCCTCGTTCAACAATACCAGTCGATTGAAAAGTGAAAAAAATGGAATGCCGAGGCTGATGGATCGTCATAATCACGTTTTTTCCTTCATTTGCTATTCTGATGATTTAGCAAAAAATAGATTAACCAACCACGTCAATTCAGATGGCTCGTTTGGTGCAGATTCGTCTTTTCAGTAGCCTCTTTCAACTCTGTTTATTTAGATCTAAATATTTCGTAAACTGCAATAACGCTTTCTAGCGGCATGTATAACGTTATTGAAATAAAACAATTGTCTCATATTCTTTGAAAAACCTGCTATTTGTCATCAAAATAGTTTTTAATAATACCACTTCATGACGACTTCCTTGTCGAAAGATGATGGCGATGTGCTTTAGACAATCGTTTTTTTTCTCAACCGACCAGTTTTGAATGTTTTCAAAAAATTAGAAAAAATATTCGAAACCAACAAGCTGGCACCAACTCCGTTGTTCATCTGACAACTTCTAAGAAGTTGCTCTAGCTCACCCGGCTGAGATTTATCCGATTCACCATTTGTCCGATTTCGGCGCACCACAAAGTTATCATAAGTAACAGTGGAGCAGAAGCGTTGATGTAGGCTTGCTTCAGGCTGAGAAGCGTCAAACAAACACAGAAGCAATCCCGGTTACCTGTGTAGAATATTAGCTAAAGTGTTGGCTGTATGAGCGTCCAATCCCGACGTTGGTTCGTCAAGGAAGAGTATAGGAGGATCAAGCACCATCTCCATGCCGATGTGTACCCTCTTCCTCTCACCGCCAGAAACGCCGCGAATAAACTCGTTTCCCACCTTGTATGTTATCAAAAATAATTTGAAAATTTCTGGAGAAATTGAAACACAGCCTTCACAGTAAATTACATACGTAATTGCAAAATGTACAAGCACGGTTATGAAAAACCGATTTAAACCTTATCATAGTTATTTTTCTACACTTTTCTTGTTTTGGGGCTAATAGAACACATGGCAATTCTGTTGGAATATGGTGACTTTGCTCTTTGAGGTTATATTGCAATAAGCTGCTCAAGAAAGGAAAAGAACGCGAGATAAAAAGTTGTACGAACAGGTGGAACACCAACTGACAATTTCGTCTAATAATCGTTTTCATTGCACTGTGCATAAGTTGGTATAAAAAACAGATTCAGAATGAAGTGTACCCAAAACATTAGATGGGTTGCAACGGCAAAGAAAAGTTACGTAAATTTTTTTCCGACCATTAAGGCCACATTAGCATCTCGAAAGAAAACAAATTCAGGCCAAATTAGCATCTAGTGGCTTACAGAGAATATAAAAGCCTTTATTGAAGTTAATAGAGAATATGTGCAATGTGTAAAATCCCACACTTGATGATAAAGTGCGTAATGGAGAAAAACATCTACATTTTGAAAACAAATTGCTCCAACTGAAAGGATAAACTGAAAATCTTGTTTCACACTGTGCAGGGTTCGAAATTGATTGGTAATTGGCTGCAGAAATACAACAACAAGAATGAGAATGTTCGAGACCAAGTACAAAGACATGGAGAAAGCTGATAAAGAGCCTGCTGGCAACACTCTTCAACATCAAATTTAGTAAAATACAAAACCAAGGAAACAAATAAAGCCTTTCTATTAGCATCAAGTAAATAATGCAACAATTCTTCTGTATTCACCCTTGAATCTGCACAAGACTCCAGACCAAGAAGTTTCAAAACATGGTTTACGCTTTCTTTTCGGCTTTGTACACTGAACGTCTTGGCGTCAAGTCGAAGATTTGCCGAAAATGCAAGATTTTCACGAACAGTCAACGTTCCCATGACGACATCGTCCTATACCGATAGAAAGAAAAGGATCATTCATGAAACAATAAGTTATTGTGAACCAAACCTTCTCTTAAAACCTTGCTAGAGAAGCAAATGATGTGCAGTTGATCGCAGTCAACCAAAAACGAAAACGACGCATGTTTAGACTTTAGAGTACATGCAGAACAGAAAAATCCTATCTGGGTTGAAAATTTAGAAATATTGATCCGCGGATCTGCAACATCAAATATGAAATTAAGATTTTCATGAATGGCCAACCTCACGCTTGTTGTGTATAGTGCGGTTAATACTGGACTTGAAAATTAACAATTTACTCTTTTTCAAATGAACTCTGTTGTATTTCCAAACCTCTGCTTAACACAGTTTGCAGAAATGAGATTTTGCAGACCAGGTTGGAAAACTTTCAGTGGATAGATATAGGAGGGGACACATGGCAGGGTTCTTTATCTTCGGGCCAGATCCACCACACAAAAATGTATGGATCTTAGTTGGAATAGTGGCGTTATGAGTGGTGTCATCACTTTTTTCAGCTTCCTACACGGATTTGGATTTTGTGGGGGAATGCAGTCAGCTTGATTTTGTTTAATTAAATTGATTGCCATTACCGCGTCTAAAACCGCAAAGGAATGTTTCTTTTAATCTTTTTGCGAAACGCTTTGATTTCATGGGAGCTGGACTTCAAGAGAGTTATGCACCATTTTTAATATTCGCAGTTAGATGAGGTAAGACATGGGCAGGTATGCTCCCAACCACAGTAGAAACATACCTGTGTGGTGCAGGCTATATTCGCTGTAAATAAATGTTAAACAGAGACAAAGCACGGTGATGTTGTTAGGGAGAAGCAAGGACACAGAAGATTAGTACACCTTTGTTATAAACTTATGCTAAGCAGATACAAACTGAAAGACGACCATGTCGAAATTATACAGCAAGGTGTTCTCAAATGCTGGACAAGGCAACGGAAACGGAAACACCTTTCAAAATTTTAACAAAGCAGGCTGTTGGCAAATGTATAGTTCTTTAAATTCTGTGATTTGTTTGAACAAACGAGAGTCGATAGCTATCTGGTTACAAAATGATCTAAGAAATACTAGGGCGAAGTGGCAATCCCAAAGAGCGGTCTTTTTCCTTCACGGTAGTTGACGAACAGTTAGTGGTTTTGTGTTAATCTACCTAACATCATGTAGCAAGACGTTCATGTTTTACCAATTTAAACTTGGTACCGTGATTTCGCAAACAGCGATGAATTATCTGCAAAGACGTGTTACACTTGCAAGAATGAATGTCGACCATGCGTGAAATGACGGTTCTGTGAAAAGGTTTTACTAAAACTGGCACATGGCTTGTGCGTCTAATCGACTTATCTGATTTTGCGAGAATTGCCTCGAAATGAACACAGCATACTCAATTGACAAAAGAACACCATATTTACTAATTTTGAAGCATCTCAACAAAATTTTCCGTTAGGCCATAGCTTAGGATGTTTGCATATGACACTGCAAATAGAATTGAGTGTTCATTTCGAGGCAACTTAGGATGTTTGCATATGAGCTTGTAAGTTGGATCTGATTTTGCAGAGCAGGGTTGGAGTTTGCATGTTGAATGTGATTTTCGATTTTTTTGTTATTTTTTAGGACGATGCTGTATTTTAGCATGATTTTTTTTTTGTTTAACTATACATCCAAATCTAATCAAATGCATTGCGCAAAATAAATCCAAACATTATCGAATGTCGGCACTTAATTTATTTGGCGTATACAGATTTTTGTTTACCTACATTTACGAAAAAGTACTTCCAAATATGATATTGCAGGAGATGGCATGCAAGTACGGTTGTTGGCATTGTTACTCGTTTTTCTGTGTCATAAAAAGATGTATGAAAGGGGTAGACCCAGTTTCCTGGTAAATCAAGATGCGTTGCGTCATGCAGTATTTCAGTTACACACACTGTAACCAAATTTCGAGCACGTGGTGTGAATACGCTGTGTTTGAGTACGACATTGTGTATGGTTGGCTGACCAAACGTCTCTCACTAGCGATATCAGCTCACTTCTAATGAGCTATCCAGAAAACTGTTACACCCAATTTGTGATTTTCATTTCCCTTAATAGTGAAAACTCTGAAAATGTTCAGAAATAAAAAAGAAACTGTGTTTGAACTAAGCAACGCATGGATCCATAATTTTTTATCCAGGCATTTTTTTATATTGAACTTACTTCTTCACTCCAAACAGGATGTCATGTGTGTCCCGCCAACCCCATCTTTGCTAACCCTACGCCTGAGAAGATGTGGCCTCTTTTCTAGTGAATGTGCGAGCGGTGGCAATGGCAAGTGATCGGCAGCACAGCGGGAGAAGCTGACTGGAAAGACTTGCAAGCATCGTGTAACGAATCTTCTGTCTGACTCGATAGGTATCGAACAAAACTATACCAACTTGAGAGGTGCGCGTTCTTTAACATTGCATTATTCCGCCAGATGAAAATTCTGCTGACAAGCTAAAAATCAAACTGTTCATGAAAGAATATTCATACTCGTGCAGTCTTTCATGGTAATTACTCAGTTATATATAGCCACTACCTGCACAACGTAACCACTCATTTATGGTAACAACTACCTGCACAACGTAACCGCTAATGAGACGAATGTCTTTTGGAGCGGGTTCGCCATCCAACAAAACGTGACCTTGCTTCATTCCAGAAGGATCTTTTCTTTGAGCCAGAACGTCCATAAGTCTAGAAAATTTTTTTCAGTCAAGCCTGGCTGTTTCAAACCACGAAACTACAAACTTGAAAAACTAGAACTCACGACGTTTTCCCGCTTCCAGTTGGCCCCATGATTGCATTAAGTCCGGATGGAAAGAAACCGCTGAAAAATTAAGCTGTGCTATAGTAATTGTGGCACCTAGTGTGTCATACTTTTGCTCAGAAATATAGCAAGGAGAATGCGAATCAACAGTTGCCACAACATAATTTTGCTTATCACACGCAAGGAAGCAGAAGCAAGAATACTATTTTGCTAGAATACTACTCGGATAGCAAGAATAAGTCCGAGTTAAAGCCCGGATTTGAATCCTGCTGGAATCCAGTTTCTGTGGACTCGGACACGGATTTGGAGTAATAGTTTTTTTATTGGACCCGATTGTGTCCTTAAGATTCACTTCCTGCTTTGGACTGACACTGGGCTTCGCCGAACAAAGATTACAGAACTGATTTGAACACACAATTCCTTATTTTTTTAGAACTTCTGCCCTTCCCAAATCCACTTCACTTCAAACGTTTTGCATACAAAACGTTGCTGAAAACTAAGACTTTCAGGGCTATTTCCCACGACGCTACCTTGAAAAAAGCTGGCTCGAACACCAATGGATCAAGTTGCTTAAAGTTGCTTGCTTGAGCCATCAATGGAAATAATTTGAGCGCTGATTACCGTTGGTTGATAAAAGTTCCTCCTGGATAAAAGAAGCTGTATCGTATCTCCACACACCACTTGCTTATCTATGGTTATTTATTCATTTTACTTTATCTCAACAAAATGGCAGTGCTTAATCATTCTCAGTGGGGTGGGGTCTGGGGGTGTAAGCTCACCCCAAAAGTTTGATTTGTCGACAATTCAAACAGATTCCCTAAAAATTTGGGCACAGAAGTTTTGACACCTTTGTTTTCTATTGAGTGATAAATGAGTCTGTCTGAATGGAAAAACATAAAAGTCTGACTTTGACCTTTTTTCTCTAAAAAGATCATTCTTTGACTTCCATAAAAAGAAAAGTCTTCATGTTTTAGATTTCACATGAGAGTTGATAATGAGCAACCAAATGGTACAGAATATTTGTAGGGGGAAAGTTTGCTGCAAAAATTATCGGGTAAATGTAGGGATATTTGGGCAAAATATCCTTCGCATCCCCAAAATTTTGCTGATTCCTACACGTTTGATCATTAAAGAATATCACGGAACACAGCTGTGTCTCCGTATCTGTTGGTTGAACACGAATTCAACCATAACATCAAAACAAATTAACGTGAAACATTTAGACATAAATTGTGGAAGGTGAAGAGGTGTGTTTGTTTTATTAGACACAGAAGTCGTGTTTTTTTGTTTCGGAGTTGTCAAGGATATCTGATTTTTTTGGCCTTGAGATTCAAAAGCCGCAACCTGGGAGAATTTTTGCCGTCACTCCTTCCTTGCGACGCCTATGTTAAACTTTTCTGATGTCATTCGTTTGATGCTACATTTAAAAATTTTTGGTAGTTACGATAAATTTATGTGTTAAAAAGTGGAGATTTTTAAATTGTTGTTGAAAGCTTTAGACCGGTTGAGCTCATTCGTTTTGTTTTATTTATGGTTCATTTAATTAGATTTGCCTGCAAATGCACTAACGCAAAGTTTGCAAAAGATGAAATCCTCACATGAACCTAATCAATGTTTAACTGTCTATTAGCATATTTCTTTAACAACTGTAGTGCTAAAATTTTGCAAACAATTTTCCAAAACCCGGACTCATGTTTGGATTCGATTCCGAAAGTTGTGGACTCGGACTTGAACTTAACTCCACAAGTTCGACTGGAATCGGACTCGATTCACTGAGTTTAGTTGGACTCGGACATGGACTGTAACTCACAAATTTAATGGCAGTTATCCAACACAGTCAAAAACGTTAAAAGGAAAACTAGGCCTGAAACCAAATGCTTTCATGACTAAAGCTGAAAAAAATAAAATTCAGGTTTTATTCCACCGATATTTTAACTTACAGTCAGTGATGAAGTCAAGACAGCAGTTTCCGATGCCGAGATCAACACTTAGTCAGAAAATCGAAACCGAGACCTGAATATTGAGACTGAGCCTGAAGAATTGAAACTTGAAAAAAGTTTTTTTTTAAGTTGTATCAACACTTCCAAGCTGTAATTTTGTCAAATTTACGCATCGCCAGCTTTTGTTTTTCTTTCCCTAAGACGGGGCACACAGCCGATCGGTTGAATTACAGAAGCTGAGGCAGGCAATGTCGGTAGAGCATTCAATGTCTCGAGACAGTGGACTCGAAACCGAGACCTGCAGTGTTCGTGACGGAGTCTTATAAAAACGGGTCCGGAGACATGCGACGAGACCCAGACCATATATCGAGACACCATTCACTACTTACAGTGACAAATGTTTGTTAGTGGACCTTTTGGGACATTTTGAAATTATTTTAAATAACGTTTATTTTGTGAAAAAGCATTCTTGTGAATTGTTTGTATTTTGAGAGGAGCTGTCGTTTCATTAAACTGTTTTTATAAATCTTAGACCACTTTGTATGGCACACTGAAATCTTCCAATCCCTGTAAAATGCATGCTTTTGTGGGTAAAAACCACCAAGCTTGCATCTTTTTTAATATAAAAATTTATCAAAAATTTTTTCCATGTGAAATTGAGGCTGCAACCTAAACTTCCCAAAATTCACAAGAACGTTTTTTCATAAAATGTTTCTAAAATCCTCAAAACATGCGCCTTAGTATATTTTCAAACGAAGCTTATTTTCCCAAATTTTATGTACAATTTAAAGTCACATGAAAGTTTGTTGAATCGAAACCAATATTATATTTGAAGTTCGCCGTCAACTGATACTGCATTAACAGAAATGTAAATCCGGGTTCTCTTACTACAAAATGAGAAAAAAAAGTAACAGTACCAATATAATACAAATTTGTGATAGAGTAATTCATTTACGTTTTTTGATAGTAGTCTGTAGCTCAGACTGATTGTTTTCAAAAGAAGGGCATTCAAATACTGTTGAAGGTCACAAGCACAAAAGCAAAAATTTTGTGAAGTTCGAAAGCATATGCTTTCGTCTTTACTCCAATACATTGGTAAAATCAAAATATTTTGATGAAAACGTTTCGGCTGTAAAAGGAACTATTATTGAGCTACATATAGGTAATTTAATTTTTTCTCACCTAACACCTTTCAAAATCTTCTTTGTCATTTTGCTTCTACAGAGATGCATGCGGTTCGATTTTTGTCGAACTTGGTAATGGATGTTATGGTAACTCACAGAAATCCCCGTTGCATCAGGGGTATTGCCATCTTGGAAACCTAAACCGGTGGAACAGTATTCCAAACTTGAGGATATAGTGCTGATACGTGTGGTGTTGGCGTTTGAGGTCATTTTAGTGTAAGTTCTTTCTCAAACGTTCAAAGAGTTTGAAGGTGTGGCTCGTGATTCAAACCAACAAGAATTACTTAGTAACCATGTTTTTCTGAAAGAATAAGAGTCGGTGACACTGTTGAAAATGGATTGTAGAATTTAACCAGCACATGAAAACAAGAAAACTTCTAAACGACTTTATTACAACTAAAGAGTTGCCCATTGACTATACAAATTTTGGCATGCTTCCAAAATTGCGTATATGTCCCCACACTCCTACAACAATCAAGTAACTAGCAAATCTTCGTTCAAGACATTGTTTGCTGGTACGCTCATTAGCCGATGACAACGCCCCAAAAGCCTTGTCGAGACCATCTCAGCAGATGTTTACCAACACGGCTTTGCTTGTCACGATCTTATCATTTTCAATCGCAGCGTTTATCAACTTTCGTCTTACCGCGCTTCGTATTATATCTTTAGGACACAAAACTCTCTTCGCACAAACCATGGCTTCTTAAATTTTTTGCATCAGATTGTCATACGGACGTACATTAACCACCACACTTGTCCATGCGACACTTTTTTCTGTCCTATTCCACCCTTGCCAACTTCTTAGTGTGCCATCCCATGGCATTCCTTTGAAACGAGCAATACGAAATGCAATATAGCATGTGCATACCTAGCCTCTGCAGAGCCATGGCATTGGCATCCCAACCCCCAATCAGGAGGTGCTCGGCTGTAGAGGGGACCAATGATATTTGGGTGACCCTTTCATTAGTGGCCACCTGAACAATAAACGAACAACCTGATTTTCGGAGGTCAGGTGTCAATACGCCATAGCACTGTCTACATCTAACCGTTGCTCTGCGATATATAATAGTGCTTTTCAAATTCAGAATATTCCTGACATACGGCGTTCCAAGTACTTAGAGTGGTACCTGTGACAAATTTCAATACCACTGTCCATCCCACATGACAAACCTCATGGTATGCCCATGCAAATCCAATATCACGGACAAGTTAATTTTAAAAACACCCACTTATTACCGGGACCCTTTCTCGTCGAAACAGGGCCATGCGTTCGTTGTTCTACAGCAAATTCTTTCTTGGGTGCAAACATCAAGTTTTATCAGCAATGAGTCATCTGAATATACGTTGTCGCAAAAAATGATTTTGATACGTGTGATCTTCTGAAGATTTCAACGCCCAGGCGGGGCTTGAGTGATTTTCTTTTTCATCCAGAGGATCACTGAAAAACACGCGCTTAATTCAATGCATTTTTGATTACTTACGCAACGTTTGATTGATCTTGAGTAGCCTATTTTAAAAGAGGCGGATATGCAGGAAACAACGCTACAACAACTTAAATCAGTCACAATTCTGCCTTGTTTAAAAATATTCGAGTTTTAAACTCGAGAATACCCATTTGGTTGATGCTTCTTTCATTCCCCTTTCAGTTGTGCCTCAGTTTTCTGAATATCAGCGGGTTAGATGTTTTCAAACTTACAAGCTGCATACTCGTGTAATAGTGTTCCAACGGGTGTGGAAACGTCAAACATCAATCCTGAGTAATCACTTGCCTAACAAAGATTGCACACTGGTGATACTCCGCCACATGATGAACTGTGCCTGAAACTGAATTAAGTATTGCGATGATCTGCAAGCGACGAGCACCCTGCATACCTGATAAATGACGTACGTAGCATTGGTGAGAAAAACATTTGTTGCGCAGAACTCATCTTTGACCTGAGGCTACAGTGGGCAAATCCAAAGATGTCGGTGATAACGCATGTGATAGAAATGACTGTCAACGCGGCCAGTTATCTCTGGGGCAAGTTTTTGCAACTTTTGCAACTTTTTTTACAGCTTCCTAAATACTCAAAATATATGTAGTTCAGTGTTTTGAGCTGTTTCCAGGAATTTTATATTGCAACATTTTGCAACTTTTTCGATTTAAGCGTGCAATTTTTTACTGCAATTTTTATCAAGTATTGCGCAAAACGTAAAAGTATAATTAAAAAAAAAATGCTACAAGACTATTTCAGTTGAGTTCTATTCTCTTTGATTGCATGAAAAAGAGCTATATGACGGATTAGCTGCGTCTCAATGTTACCTATGGCGAAACAGTTGGTTTGCAAGCTAGTAGTTTCACAACCCCAGCCATGTGCGACAGTGCCCGAACTCAATTTGAGGTGGAAGTGCGGAAAATCTTCGCTTTTGGCCAAGCCCGCGCAAACGAAAATACGTTGTGTCAAGTCTTTCGCAGTCAAATGTGCGCATAAATGCAACTTCCTGCGCATAAATGGAACTTCCGTTGAAAATAAATGTAACTTTCTCACTTTTTTACTGCAACAAAAACTTGCCCTATCACGCTTAGTCTTGGCATGTGTTTGTTGGCAGTTCCTGCCAACTTGATGCAAAAGCCTAACTTTAAAAAATTGAAAACAAATTATGTAGTTTCAAGTCTTCAACGTTGTCGATCATCGTCGAAACTCTAGAATTTACCAATTTTTTCTTTTTCAGGAACATTATTCTGGAGCGGTACATTGATAAAAGGAAACACTTCATAGTTTTTTATTCATCCACAAAAAATCTGATTAACCTAGTTTCTTCCAAACACCCATTGGTCTATTTCACTGAGTTTCCACAAAATTGGTCAGTTTTATGATATGAACACTCTAAACATTAACGTTTTCTTTAAGGAGGGAATACAAATTGACTTCTTTCACACAACTGCCTTTCAGATTTATTTTATTTCAGCCATGGTACTGTCAGTATATTGTAGGCAAATTATCATCATTGAATATCATAAGCAACTGTGATGTAGTGGATATTACGTTTTGCTATGTGTTTGCCGTTTCTATTGGTTCGCTTATTTGCTACACCTATTGGTTGCGCATTGTGTTCATTATGAGTTTGTCATATCTGTATTTCTTTGGTTGGTCCTTAAAAATTATTGGTTAACTATTGCAGAAAGAGAAGAGGTACTTTCGAACTGCACATCTCACATCTGCAATTGCATACCACAAAATACAGTTAAGACTGTTGGTTTCTTTATGCTCAGTACTAAATTAACTAACTCTTTTTATGCTGAACGCTGTTTTCGATTCAAGCAGGACTGTTTTATATTACCAACATAACTCGTACTTGGAATGAAAACTATTTCTTCAAAATGTATCTGGTTGCACCAGGTTAAACAAACTGTACGTGCGACTATTGTTTTGCGCAAGAACACGCTCATCAAACACTATATTTTCTGTAACTTGCAGAACGAATGTTTATCGCAAAAGAAAGATACCGTATTTATTCGATTGTTAGCCGCGGCTTAGAAAGTTTTTTTTTCATGATTTCGTGTGGCTTGCAATCGAGGGGTCTTAAACTTTTTTAGCTTATCGAAAAGTCTAGATAGTTTTGATAATTTTGTTTTGCTTTATGTCTTTAAATGTTTGTGACCCAAATATTTTTTGTCAGGATTAATTATCTTTCAAATATGTTGATTATTGCAGTAAACTTTGCATATCGAGAATATTTACGGAGCAGCATCAAATACTGTATATTTTTTTAAAATCTAACCATGCTTATAAATCTGTTTCGTTCCGATGCACTTCCCAACATTATTTTCGCTTCTCTTGATGACAACAAATCAGTTACTTCAATATTTTGCATGCATCAGAAAATCAGTTTCCTATTACAGAGTGAAAAACAAATAGCATTCTTCAAAAAAAACAAATAGTTTACTTTGAAGGTATGGGTTACTTTTACAAAATGCCTTCTGCAGATAATATTTTTATATTCCGGATCCCAACATTTAAGCAAAAGTTTGAGTAAAGAATCAGCCAGCAAAATCAAGTTCTCCATTTCAGAGTATACAGCAAAAACGATGGAGATCTTCAACACCAAACCAAGCTGGCAAGCTAGAAGCTGTGTGTTTATTGATGCGAGCTGTAGTTACGCCGTTTGTGTAAGATGCTAGATTAGATTTGTTTAGAATTCAAATTAGATTGTTTAGATCTTTTGGCGACTCGTAAACAGCCGTGGGAGAAAGGAATATAATATTTGTTCGGAAATAAATGCTTTACGGTCTTTTTACCGAAGTCAGATTACGTGGTTGCTATGACAAATCGAATATTAAATAGCAGTAAGGCAGTCAAATGCGTCATATCGACCAGATATCTATTGGAGAATTTACATGTACATATAGCGTGGCCGGTTATAGTTTTTTTATGTAGGCAATAAACATGAAAATGTTTGCTGATAAAATTATGTAGTTCTTCGAGACATCCTCAACTTGCAACCCACGATTATAAACGTAGGTGTAAAGGATTTGCGAGATTGGGGAAAATGCAGGCTACTCTAACCATCATCAAAAAACAGAATTTTCAGATGAAAGCGAAACTCACTTTACGGAAAAGTAAGAAGTGATTGGCTCGACAATTTTAAAATAATTTTCTGTTTGGAAATATCATAAGAAGATGTATAAGGTAAAATTTGTTGAAAAAGTGGTTTTTGTGGCAACAGGCAATTTCATCAAGCACACATAGGGAAAAGCAAAAACTGGCATAAATTTTCGGAGAGATCATATTTTGCTAAGAAACTTTATGTTCTGCATTGTAACTACCTACATCCATCTGTTATACATCTGCGCTAACTCTGGTTAGCATCCGAAACAAATTAAACGGTGTATGGTTTAAAGCTTTATACTTTGCAATTGTACCAAAAATACTTCTGGTTTTCTGATAGTTGCAATACTTTCAATGTATTTTTGATTGGAAAGATTTTTTCTTTCAGTAACAAGGCGTTTGTATTTATCAACAAAGTTTGAAATTCGCTACTTCACTATAACTAACTAATTAAAATAGCATACAAAAGCACAATAATAAAATGGACCTACAAACCAACGAAATGAACGATTCTTCCTAAACATGCAAATATCACATTCGCAAAAATAAACCAATCCAGCTGACCATGAACAAACGGAGAAGAAAGGAACTATATATACCTAAAATTGCTCATCATGGTTTTTACAAACTTCAAAGTATTTGCTATTTGCACCCCAGAGTATAACAAAATTGGTGACTCTGCCTAAAACATTCGCAGTTGCGCTTTAGTAAATCATTTAGCATTATTTACGGATTTAACCAAGAATTTGGAACAATTCAACGGAAAAATGAATATGAAGTGATGAGAACATTCATATATTCATGGGCAGGCAACAACTTACAGTAGTCTCGGTGGCACTGGTGTAGGAGGATGGGGTGCAAACGCACCCCAAAACTTTTGACTTGGTAAAAATCCGGGAAAAAGCACTTAAAATCGGGGCAAAATATTTGGAAATGTGGGCAAAATATGTGAATACCTTCGCAAAATACTGTATGTGCTTTGATTTTACAAAATGGCACCCAAAATGAGAGTGCTGACGTTTTTTTGTAAGCCATGTTTTAAGTTAGCTCTTTTCGGGCAAGTTGAGGGATATTTGGGTACAAATGGTGCTTGAAGTGATATAGGGCTTTGATTTGAAAAAATGTGCCCAACAAGAAATGCAGTCGTTTTTTTTTGGAGGTCATTTTCTTTGGTGTGTTTTTCGGGTAAGTTTGGGGAAATTTGGGCAAAAATCCTGTGCACCGCCAAAGATTTACCTGCTCCTACACTTATGCTCGGCGGAAATGGGGGAAAATGGGAAAAGACAGATAACGCCTCTTATTTACCTCATGTTTAAACCATAAGCTTAAAGTTTGTTGAAGATTTAAAATGAGCTAGATTAAATGGAGGAGTCCAGATAGAGTAGAGGAATTAATTGTTGTATTCAACCATAACGTCACAAACTTGTATTTTACTGTAAATAAAAGCATTATATATCAGTGGCGTACGGTAACCATTTTGGTAGGGTGTTCACAAGGCTCGTAACCAGCCCAAAACTGTGAAGGTTCACCAGCGGTGGTGGTTGTCGCCTACCACAAGCCATTCGAACACTTGGATCGATTGGCAGTTGATCATAATAATCAAACCAAGCGTAGCACGTACACTAGAACGTCGACAGCATCGGGCACGGACAAGAATTAATTGATTTCATTTCTCGTAACAAAATATTTTCAATTGAACTCACTGATAAGAAATACTGTAAGTAGCTTTCTCAACATAGAATCATCAAATTAATCTACTGGCTGACGTGTTAAGAAACATCCGTTTTTCGACTGCTATCAACATTCCATATTTTAGCGTTAGGCCACTTTTCGCGTGAGCCAAGGCTCACCACTACTAAAGTCAGTAATATTCAGCTTCTTGCATTCTCATTTTAAAAATTGTCCAAACCGTTACAGCAGCGGTCCCCAAAGTCGGGGCGGCGGGCCAGATCCGGCCCGCGAAGGATTCCTATCCGGCCCGCGAGCTTTCCTAAGAATGTTTACTATTGTAAAAATTTCGTGTAAATAAATTAGTGAGATGTGATTACACAAAAAGCAAAAATCATTTGCTGTGATTGAGAAATTTATTTCGATATCGGCTTGAAACAAAAATAAACTAGCATTTCCGCTTAACATGCAAAAGATTAAGAGTTTAGCCAACTTGCAATGTATGAAATAGCAGTGATTTAGTTAGGACCTAGATCCTACTAGGACATTCATTTGTAATATTTTACTTTTCGAACAACACAGACAAGTGAACGTAAAAACAGACAACTGTTACGTCATAGCTGCTTTATCCGTTGGAAGTTTGGGTGCATTAGAGTCCTGCGCGGGTTGGAAATTTTTGCTCGCTCCTGCCCAGCACAACTTAAACTTGGCACACACCCGCAGAAATTTGAGAAATCGTGTAACGCTCCCGCACCCGCAAACCTCTAACCCGTGCCCACAGACTTTTAAACCTGCATCCACCCCTCGCACCCTACCAACCCGCGCCCACCCTTCCGCACTGTTCCCGCCCCGCACCACTGTGCGTCTGAAAACCACTAAAATCTAATGGAATGTGTTCCATTGCTAGTTAAAATTTATCCAGTGGTTCATTTCAAAGCCAACAGAAGCTCCTCAGAAACACTGTAAAGTAAAAATGTGAAACCTTTTGTCAACCTTCAGCGCTTCATTTTTGGCAGAGATGAGCGAGGACCAGGACGGGATCGGACTGAATCAGGACTACAGGCAATTTCGGCCCGATCAGGACTGGATCGAACTGCAATTTTTTGAAGATTGGCAGATCAGGACTGAATCGGACTGAGACAATTTTTGTTGTTTTTATGGGCTTATTCCAGCCATATGAAAACGTTTAGTTGTAATCCGATTTTACGGATTTGATAAATTTTTTTTTCCTCGAAGCGAAAACACTGCGGGAGCTATTTTGCCTTAAACTAATCGTATTTGGCAAAAGGCAAAATAGCTCCAGCAATGCCTTTGGTTCATGACGCAAAACAGACACTGACTAAAAAAGTACATGGTTTTTCATGGGCGGATCACGAATGGATAGGATTCAATTTTTGGAATCAAGACTGGACTCCGACTGAAAATTTTTATAATCCGCTCATCTCTCGTTCTCAGCTTTGAAACAGTGTTGAAAAAGAGTATGTCGTCCTCTGACGAACTCTTTAAATTTGCTCTTCTGCTATTGTCCACATGTCCACCTATACAAAACACTCGTTCACTAGCAGTGCTCGTTGTCATCACCCAGAACATATTCCTTGCAAGATCACTGAGAGCTGGAAACTATAATATGTGGTCTCGCTACCACCGGAGAATGCTGCTACACCTTTGTACCGCAAGCTTCCTATAGCTTTTGCTCATGTCACTTTACATGTGTTACGGAAAGATTGTAATTTCGTGATGCTTCATTGACCACGTCACTCGCCCCGCAGTGGCGAGCATTCCTAGTCTCAAGTTGCGTAATAACGGCGCGCCTGCGTCTCCTGCATCTTTTAAAGTCGTGGAATTGCTAGTGGTAGGCAAGTGAAGTATCGTGGTGTTGTGTGTTTGGTGGTGCAAACGTTGATTGTTGCGGCCAGCTTGGCGGTGGTGAAATTGGTTTTTAACCGATTCTTCGATTTATTTAACCGATTCTCCTCAACGAAATATAGCGGTGATCCTTTGTGACCAACTGTTTTATGCATAACTATTTGATCTGTTAAAAGTAGAGCCAGCCAACCTGCAGATTTCAGGCGGTAGTACTGTAGTTGTATCGGTTGAGTGAGCTTATTCGACAGTGATCGTTTCTTTGGGCGCGAGTGCGCAGTTGCTCGAGTGAGCATATTTGATAGTGAATACTGATATGTGCACGGTCAGGGCCGGCCTCAAGCCAATCCAATCGATGCGGCTGCCTTGGGCCCCGCTCTACTGGGGCCCCGAGCTGTGTGTTTGGATTGTTGTTCATTAAATCTCATTGTTAGCAAACAATGCTCTCGTTAGAACGAACATTGACACAAAAGATGAAAGGTTAAGCCCGTAGATGCAGACCTTCTATTCGAGTCCGAAGACTCCAACAGTTGGCCATTCAATCATAGCAGCAAAAAGTGTCATATTTTGCATTTTTTGCTTGGTCTGTATTGAACACTGAACCGTGTCAGCCTGTCTGGACAGTCTGTCAAAAGATGTTGAGTAGCATGCAACGCTAGTTGTCCCCAAAACGTTTGTTGGTCGTTGTTCTGAAAAAAATTGCAAGCTGGGGCCTTCGCTTCGAGATAAATATCTGATGCGCCAGACTTTATTTCTCCTGTGCCCCCAAACGTTTTCATTTGTGATGGCCCTTATGTTAGCTTTATCGAAAACTGTGCGATCCTGCGTCTTGATTCAAACCTCTTTCAACAGCTAAGCGAGATTTTTCAATCGTGAAAAGCCCAGATAAGTTAGATTTGAATTATGAATGTCCCCAAGATGTAGCAGGCAGGACTTTTTCAAATTGTTATTTACAACGTAAATTATCCAATGGAGAGGTGATGCAACTGAAATGGCTGGTGTACACAGCTGAAAAAATTGGATTTTTGCTTTTTTGTGAACTTTTTTCAAGGTTTAAGTCGTGCTATTCATTCAGTGGTGTAGAGCTGAGGGGGCAAGTGCACCCCCAAAAGTTTATATTTGTCGAACTTCCGGCAAAATTCCTGAAAATTCGGGAACGGAGGTTTCGACACCTTTGTTTACTTTTGAGTTATCTGACTTTTTTCTATAAAAAAAAAACATTGTTGGTCCAGTGCTAGTGTGCGCTTAGCTGAGCATGAAAAATTCAGTTGTCACTTAATGGCAGGTGTTCAATGGTTTGAGGCTGAGAAAAGGTTAACGAAGGTTTCTCGTTGGATTCAAGTCATCACATTTATAATTTGCCGCTCCACCAAATTTTCATTGCGTTTGGCTATGTGTAAATAGGGAAAAAAGCACTACTTCAAGTCCAGGTACATCAAAGTAGGACACCCCCAGCTCCTACACCACTGAATGAAAGCTTCAGTGCGGCTTAACTAGGCAAGGCAAAAATTGTGAATGTCATCCAGCACACTCGTTCCTGCTCATCATATTGGGCGGCTATAT
>JGI24159J19872_10000869_pt1 | contig 30584 bp, 16 predicted proteins | sample Ectturendosymbi4_FD_19872 | JGI IMG/M metagenome (IMG submission 19872)
AAAAAAAATTGTGTCATTTAAATGGCTCCTGCGGGTCTTAAAGGGAGGTCGGTTAAAAATGCTCACGTCAGCAAGAAATAGCAGAAACATCCTATCATTATATTAGCATAAAAAAAACAGACATCCTNAACTGAAACATTTTTTTTATTGCAAACTACATACCTCCACGAGTCTTTAGAGGGTTTGAACAGCTCTCTAGTTCAATCTGACGGCGAGTTATTGCCTGGGGTGAAATGCCCCCCAGAGTCGCTTTTGATGGAGCAAAGGTTTGGTCAATTTTTGGTTTATGAGCCATAATTTTCACTCCCGATATGCTAGAAAGTCATTCAAGGACTTTAAAGACTCGGATTTGGGTCTAGTTTCCAAACAAATCTTGAGCCTTAACAATGGCCCAATGGGTTGGGGTCCAGGGCCAGGTAAAGGTGGCCAAAAAAAAGCAAAATCACCCCTACTTGCAGCGGTCCCCCAGCGAACCCCAAAACCGAAAACGAAAACCGTTTTTTTTTCGATTTCAAGCAGAAGACCTGCTGAATCCGAGGACGGTTTGAATAGCTCTCTAGCTCAATCGGGTATCGGGTGGCGAGTTACAGCGTTGCAAACTGGCGCTAAAATTTTGGCGGACGCGTGACTTAAAGGGATATTCAACTTCCGAGACCTTTTTGGAACTTTCAAATTGATATGACGTCTATTCACTAGGCACTCGGTAATGTATTTGGCAGTATGGACAATCTACTGTCTGTCGACTCCACTATATAGACAGTTTACGCTATCCTACAATAGGCAGCTATATTATCATTGTGAGCGCCGATCGCGCAATCACACATTGGCATGTTTTCATAAGAATATTTCATTACGTGTTTGTGGCTAATTTTATTTACATAAATTCATGAGTAGCCTAATTGGAATTTTTCATTGCAGTTGCAGATAGCAATGAGCACTAGTAGGGCCAGGGATTATGGACGATATTATTCACCTGGAATGCAATACGAAAAGAAAAAGCAGAAAACCAAAAGAAAGGCCAACTCATATCCATCCCAAACGCGCAAGTTGACAGCGTATTTCTATGTTCAAAGTCAAGAAGGTGATGCTGCAGTAGCGGGTAAAGCAAGAAACATACAAATACTTACAAGACCTACTTGTAAAGTGGAAGGCATGGTAGAGCAACAGCCCGATTCTAGCTAATGTAGTTTCACACTTTTAAATGTCCGGGGCAGCCTCCCTGCTCGCACCGGCCCCACTGCATGCCACTGGGTGTCATGCAGCTTTTTTCTGTTAACCTTAGCGGTAACCCAACGTCTGTATGGTAAACTCAATAAATGCTACTGCAGTTAAAATCGTCGTCAATTCCTTCCCAAAATCGGGTAACATCGCAGCGCTTGTAACAAAGCCATTGTATTGTTTTGTATGAATAGTTTTGCTTAATATGCGCCATAAAACTGGTTTTCACGCGAAAAACTCATTGCAGTATCAATTCTGTTAAAAATACGGACACAAACAATCTTTGAATGTGCCGGAAATGTTTTGAAAAATATTCCTTTGGTAGAAAACAAGCACACTCTTCATATTCACACATTGCTAACACAAAGATTTATACATACTGCAAATACATTGTGCATTTTTCCCCAGTGCGATTCATACATCAGTTTTCAAACATTCTTAATGAACATCACAGCCTGTTGCCAATGATCGCATTTTATGTCGTCAAAGCTACATAATTTTAAGCGTAATTGTTATTTGCGTAATTGAGGTTGCCCCCGTTTGGCTTAACACCTTGTGGCAAGGTTTATGAGTCACAAAAAGGCTGACTAGGCCAGCGATCTGCTACAGTAGCTTTCAATTGGAATCTGTAGAAGCCCAGAGTTGAAGTGTGGCAAACGTATAGCGGACAATCTGGGTGTTAATTTACACGACAGCATTTACGTGATGACAGATATCGTCTAAGTCACTCTGACTTTGATGCAAAAGACATGAAATTCAAGCTTGAAGTTGATGATTTCTTTCTTGAATTTATTCTTTGAGCATTAAACCAAACGTAATAACGGCATTCGCAGGTTCGAAATCGCTGAGTGTTTGCCCTAGAGAAAAACAAAGAATGAGTGAAAGTAACGCAAGGAATAACGAGAATGAAAGACGCAACATGCACGACATTTCATTGTTTCCGTCACGCGAAGCACAGAACGAATTAAACGCCTTGCCTGCTCGCAAGAAATATGCAAGCCATCCTATAAACCAGAATAAGCAGTGAGTTGCATCGCGGCTGTGGTCACCTACGCTCCTTGTCTCATAAGAAAAACAAGGTTTATAAGCACACAAAAGTTAGGTTGACCAGAAAAAAACGCTGTCGTCATGTCGATTAACAAAAAACCGTTGGCAAGAATAATGCTGTCGCTGATCTCACGTCTCGCTTTACACGTCAAACCAAACAGGTGTATGCACCCGTTAGTATAGGCGGATGATATGCTACGCCTTACCATACTAAAGACTGGATCAGGCAATGTAAGTGTTCACGTACTCTCTTTGTGATTAGGTGGTTGAAAAAAAATATATCTCAAAAATACTTTGCAATTGTTAATATTATGGAAAGGAAGCATTTGGCAATGTACTCATTTATAACTGCAATCAATGAAAAGTTGGGGTAAATAGGACCATCTTATATATTTATCAGAAATGTAAGAGGAAATGTATATGCACATTCAGGAAATATTGGACATTTTTTTGTATGTTTGCATCAATTAATGAGAGCGAGAGGGGCATTAAATTTGTGTGAAGGATGACATGTCAAATTTATAAAAAGAATGAGTAGGGCTGCCTTGGTTTGGGTGATGAACTGGCAGGTACTTTTTGATCCGGCTCGGTAGCACTTTTCATTCGATTCGCGGATGCTTTCCAGGGCGAAACCTGTTAAAAAGAAGTGAAATTTTCAATTAAAATTTTGCAACATATCAACTTCACCCATAGGATAGAGGGTAAAGGAAAGTTTTTTCAATTAAATATTTACTCTACAAACTTTCTGACAAGTTAAAACATTTTTACCCCTCAGGGTATTGGTAGCAGCTATTAAAAAACATTCATTATGGAGAACTAGTCAAACGGAGCATGGCGCAATGGATGTTAAGTGATAATTCGATCAACTGATCTGGTTATCGGTCCATTACTCTGAGCTTACAATGGCTGGATTGTTGGCAAGACACACCTCGGCAGCAACACAGTCGAAACATTCAAGCGCATGTTATGTAAACGTGCTATTCATAGTCATTACGTTCGAAATGAAGCTGATCTATTACAATGTAACCTTTGCAATACCCATTCAACTGACAGTTGCTTTATAGCTTCATTGCAGGACTACTTAAAAAACTAAAACGTTAATGTCCGTTAGGCAGACATCACATTTTGCAAATGTATCGCTGCGGTCTTTAGTATCATATCTTCGATTTAGAAAAATTACTTTTCAACGAAATTAATGCACTGCAGCAGTTCGAGTTACCTTCCTGAAACGATCCATAAAGTTTATCGACTAAGAAGAGTATTTCATTTTTGATAACACATACTGAAGACGCGATTATTTTTCAAACATTCCTTACCCAGTACAGAACATTACTGAATGGAACTTGCTTGATAGGATAGCATTGGTGCTTGTGGCCGCAGCGCAGAAAAAAGCAGTGCCAAAGCGCTCGTTTCAAATCGCCCGCCAAAAGTACATGCGCGCTCTGCCGCAGCAGCCACTGGAGCGATGGACATTTGTGCGGAACTCGCAAGAGGACAGAAAATCGAAGAACATGTTGTTACAGACTTAGATCTACGTAACGATGAGAATAGACCTAGTTGAACCAGCGGTGCACTAGCAGAAGAACGTCAAGAAATATCGTCGAAAATCACGATAGATACGATGGCTGAGGTTATCACTGGAGGTAATGATGTCGGTCTCAAGTCAGCTACTATACCAGAAAAAATGCAGAAATGTTGGTTGAAAAATGACACAGGTCCTCTTTGACATGGTGATAAACAGTTATTTTTAAACAATGTTGTTTCACAACACAGAAAAGACAAACATCGCCACGGAAATGCACCGCAAGTTTTCTTCGTCGCCGAACCACAGCGGCGAAGTTGTTGACAGAAGCTGACTTGCTTCTGGTGACCGGTTTTGCAACAGTCTCACAAATCGTTCATCATTGTCAAATATCATGTTGCATCATAGAGTTTTGTTACAATTGAGATAACAATTGTGACGTCACAAGATTACACCATAAACATTAACGATCCGTGGAAATACTAGTGATTTCACCAATCATCCCCTACCTAAAGATCCTGTATCCGCACATGGGGCTTCCCACCATGTCTGGGCCCCAGGNCCCGCACCATCTAAATCCGGCGCTGGACTGACTAATACTTTGTTGAGANATGTGACAGCTAAGGCAATGAAGTCATGAAATTATACTGCCAATCATTGCTGCTTGTATTGCAGGTGTTTTGCTTTCATGATGTAATTGGCTTATTTCTCACAGCAGGTATTAAATCATGAATTTTATCCCAATGAAATATAAAATGACATAAGCCAATAACGCGACAGCCTTCACACACCGTCACTTGCCATTTTTTCTGAGAAATAAATATAATATAGCGAATGCTGGAGGAAAAGCATATTCGTAATCGCTTACGTAGAACCTCATGACTGCTTGGGTAATCGCATGCTTCGTAATATTGCTCTCTGTAAAGTCAGGCCTTTCTTAAGATCTTCTTATGCTTCCCGACGTAAACATTTTTCTTCATAATGAAGGTTATGTTAACTTTGTCGGCTTCTGCAACTTGTAGAAACTCCTCAAGAATACGTCTGTCCCAAGGACTTAAACTTCAGTCAGTCGAGTTCCGACCACTTGCAATGGATGCTAAGTGATATTTTGGCTACAAGAATCTCTGCATTGCCTTGAGCTTCAGCATTTTCCTCGTTTTTATCTGCTGTGATTAGTGGCGACACTTGACTGCTCGTATATTCAACTAAAATCCTGTCTCGATCACATCAGTGAAACCAGAGTCGGAACAAGTTAATGTATTGAAAAGGAAATTCGATTTCACCGCAATCGTGGCATCTCGAGTTGTAATAAAGTGGATTAAAAACGGGTAGATATGTATATGCAAACAGCAAACAGTCACTATTCCGAAACGAAGGTAAGAGGTGCGTTGAAAAAAAATGACCTGATGTTACTGTAGAGCAGTGTTTTTCAACCGGAGTTCCGCGGAACCTCAGGGTTCCGCCAGTGGCTGCCAGGGGTTCGGCCGAAACAGACCGAAAGTGCCTGCGACAAAATTCGCAACCACAATTGCATGAGATTGTAGAGAGAGAGAGACCCGCATTCCCGGGGTGAAATTATCTTTATTACTGTCGAGTTTCAAGTCGTGGTGTTGCATATACCTGGGAAAGAGCTGCCAGATGATCAACACAGTTGCGCAGGGAATGCGGGTCTCTCTCGGTGGCCAAGTGCTCAGATCCGCACGGATAAGGGTGTGACAGAGAAAGTATAAATCCAGCTAACATGACACTCATCCCGGGTTTTCATTAGCACGCTCATCAATTTTTTTGCAGCGGTTTTAGCATGGAGATGATGGTTGGAACTCTTGAGATAAGATCTGCTGAGATACACTGTAGAGTTCGAATTTCATTGTTCACAAGAAGCGGTGCATGGAATATGACACATATGGTTTGGGAAGCAAAAAGAGTCAGAAACCAATTGTTTTCGTCTTGTACAAGAACCTGAATAGAACACAGATGAATTTCCTGAATCACCACCTGAATCAATAGCAAATAGTGCAAACAGCAATTGTGAACAAACGGATAGCAAAAGGGATAATTTCTTCTAATAAAGCATAGACGATGCTTATTTCGCATTTGTGAAAGATCAAAACTATTAGCAGATTTCGAAGTGCACAATAACTTTCGAAATCATCGTACTCATGATAACCAATCATCCAAGCGTAACGCTCCGAGAAACAATTTACTGAAAACACTGGAAACGCAAAATGGATTTGGATGTGGAATGATATTTTTAGCAAAATCAAACCATCTAGCCTACTGCAAAGGTTAAATGATGATGGAGGAATTTGTTCATCTCTCTACAAAATGCAAAAAACAATTCAGAATATCATAGCTTTGTTACTTCGCCACAGGCTATTTTCACCCCTACTGACCCATCTAAAACAACTGACTCAAGCATCAAAAGTGTCTTCACTACTACGTCAAGTGCATCCTATGTTTATTCACCAACCACACCCGAGAAAATATCCACACTTATTAATGTATTAGACTTAGAAACGTCATGTGGAAGTGATGATATCGTGTTGCATGCTTTGAAATTATCTAAATCCTTACTAACAGCTTTTCTCTCAGATGTCACAAACGAGTGCACGTGTGTTAGGGTCTTTCCTAAAAATACTGCTGATGTAGTGCCAAATTTTAAGTCGTCTGGATATTGTTAATTGCCCATTAAACTACTGACCGAGATCATTCAACCATACCTGTAAAAAATATTTGAAAAAGTGTTGTACGTGTGATTGAACGAGTATTATTTCAAAAACAACCTGATTGTTTTCACAATAACCGTTCCACGTCCCTGGCCATTACAGACTTGTACCAAAATCTCGATAAAAACACATATATATAGCGGCTTTTCAGGAAAGAATTCGATTCAGTGAATCACTCCATATGATTAACAAACCTGAGTATAACAGCCCAAGATGAAATGCAATTAAGCGAATACAGTCGTATCTTTCCAACAGAAAACAATACGTTCAGAGGAAAAACCAAATCATCCAAAAAGCAATTGCTTCTGGGGTGCCCAATGCCCATTTTTCTTTTTGCTATCTATAAATCACTTAACCAAATAAATATAATCAAAGAGCATACGTTTTCTTAATGATACGGTTTAAATAGTGAGAAACCAATAATCTGGAAAAACTAATAAGCTTGGTTATCTGTAAACTGGCTAAATTAATTCATTGTCCGGGAGGCGATTGTCCTAGGTGGTTGTTGTCCTAGGTGGATGTTATCCTTGGTGGCTGTTGTCCTAAGCGGAAGTAGTCCTAGGTGGAACATATCCGGGTAACAGTTGTCTAGGTGTAGTCCTAGAACATAAATTCATAAGTACATGTCATCTACCGGCTACATTTTTCGATTATATTACACTCATCACGAATCTTCATCGGCATAATAAGACACTAATCAAAACTCGACAATTTGCATTACCAAAAGCATTTTCAACCAAGGTGGTAAAATTCTGAGGTAAATAAAAATTGAAATCTGGTCACGATTCTTATAGAAAAAAATACAAACTGTATTTGACACATTTTACAGACCAGTATAAAAAAATATGCTACACGCGCAATAAGAGCATTGTTGGTATTCGTTGGTATTCTTCCTTTCCTTGTTGGTATGCATTGATTCTAGACTACAATGCTGTTACTATGAAAATAGTTTCATTGCTGTCATACAGTATCGTACTCAATTTGTTTTTTGTAACGTTAACTATAGTTGGCCGCATACGACTCTCTTGTAATGTACAGTGGGGATGCCTTTAGCCTTCAACCGCGTTACCAATCATGTATCAACTGAGAATTTAACAAATTTCCATTCCCATGCATGAATAATTACATCGCCTGAAAACGCATTTCGCAAACGAAAGATTGGACGCCTCGTTCTCAAAATGCTTACAATTTTTGACACGCATTGCAGCTTTGCACTTAGTCCATAACAATTGAGACGCATTTCCATTTTTGGCTATCACGAATATTCACAATATACGGCAAAACTGCAAAACGATTATGTGGTAAATTCAAACCAATTTCATCTGGCAGTTGAAATACGCCTGCATCGCATTTTGCTTCCATTAAGCTCATAAACACATTACGTGTATAACAACTTATACTCAGACCAAAAGATCTTTAGGTGCTGCTGATACCTTTACACTGCAAATATCTTCGCTCTTGGAACGCCTGCTGACCAAACGACACCTGATCGTTCGTAGCATCCCACTCCCCCATACATCTGATAAATCGACCTGCTTGGAACTTATCGCACCACATAAGAGCGATTCTAAACATCATAACAACCGTGTTTGCGCCGTCCATGGCTTATGCTCTTTGCTAGTTCGATATATCTATACTTGTGTTGCTTCAAAGTAACCATGTTAGTTCCAGAAAGCGTAGACATTTCCATTACCATATATCTAATGTCGGCTCGTGTTTTTTCATGCAATCTACATGTTCCTTGTTACTGCCATGTATGAAGTCTACTGCGCTGCGTGCCGGCATGAGGAAGGAGATGGATTCTAGGTTCATCATTAGGTATATACAACGCACTTGGCGCGGTTGGAAATATTTTCTCTTGTATTTCTGTCATTTATTATATGCAAATTCATTAGTTTCGCATGCAATTAATAAAACATAATGGTGCATCTGGAGGAATTGGATCTATAATTCTTTACTTGTAACAAAAATGTCATTTACCATTTCCACAAGCGTCCCGGTTTGAAGACTGCATGCATCTACGCATTGTAAGATCTTGTTTTAGACTTAAAAGTATCACACTTTTTGACAGTGTAACACCAAGGTTCAGCGAAACCACGATAGCTTTATTTACAGGTATTTTTATGATTATCTTTTTGTGCAAATATTTCCCAATCAGTTAAATGCACGAGGTTCCCTCTAAGCGTTCGAGGAATCAGCTGACTGCGCTCTGCTTTCATCTTTTGCAATGATTCAAACTTGCACATGCTGTATCTATATTGAAGTATGTACATTCCACAATGGTTGTATGCAATGAGTATATAAGCATATGTTTTAATAGGTGATCGATTTCACGCGAAATTACGCAACTTCAGTCCTGAAATTTGCAAGCAAAGATTACGGGTGAAAGTAAGAGCAGAGAAAGCAAACAACTCACGAATGAAATGAATAACTCAGAACACAACCTCAGAAATCAGAACATTTTAACTAAACTGACTGGCGGCAAGTGATAAGATCACATGTCAAACGACTAAGAACGTAGGAAGAAAGCTTGAGTGATTTCTCATTCCAGTGTCAGCTTCATTAACGTTGTTCGATTAATTGATTAACTTGTGGATCGCAAGATAAATTTCTACAAGTGCACCATCTGTTGAAACCTACTGCTGTGTGAAGCAACATTCGCATAAATGCGTTGAACATACACATTGTTTGAATCAATCCTTCACTATTACGAGAAACGAGGAAAAAAGGAAATACTTTTCTGCAAGTTGGCTGTTTCGTAGAGTTATGTCTTCTTTTTCAAATTATCTGATGTCTATCATTGCTTTTGCTTCAGATTTTGTTCTTACCAAATAACCGTATATTGATTAATGTTTGCAGGAAAATATTGATATTGTTTTGCCGCAGAAGCTTTCGAGAACGCTATATAAAGTTTTCCCTAATATTTACTCTCATCTTTTTAAAAATGTTTGCACTTTATCTTTTTGCAGTTAAACAAGTACAGATCAGATCTAACGTCGAAAAAATAGGAGGGAGTGCTTGTGGAAGAATGTGCACATGACGTCAACAAACTTTGCCAAAACGTTAGTTTAGTTGAGAAGCACTTCTATGACGCCAAATTGTGATGTCACAAACAGTGCACACTAAATACAAATGACCACCACCTGCCACTGAATGAAAACCCCATGAAAATGTTCTGCGTACGCTACTGAGAATGATTAATCGTTATGCCGATTATAATTATGTTTTTCGCTAACCCCCAACGTCCAGGGTTTCAACCACCAAATATTGATCAACGTCTTGGATTGCAGGCGGTTAATGTCATTTATCACAGACTTGAAAGCCAAGCACCTCTTCCAGACATTGGTATACGAGATAACCACGACTTGCTTCTTCGCTTAACACTCATCGCCTAGGTGCTTTGCGAATCACTATTACCTAACATGGGTCGTTAGCGACCCGTGTAATATATACTGGCAAGCGAGTAGAAAGACATCGGCAGATTGGAAGTTTTTTGCAACATCATGACTATCACTTAAAAACTTGATAAACTAATGCTCAGAAACGAGAAAAATCTAATAAATGTAAGGATTTCCTGAATGTCACTAATAGTGTGAGGAACGAAAGTTCAACAACGAAAACATGTAAACTCTCCATGTAGGTAAGAACAGCATGCACAGGTAGTAGCAAGGTGTTCGGTTACTCTGTGCAGTACGAACAAGTTACTGTGACAATTTTATGTTATTTGCTACATGGATCCCTACAGTTTTTGTGAAAAAACAGAAAATTGATAAAAATTTGGTAAAGAAAACTAAAAGTAGATTTTTTACCAAATTTATGACTTTTTGACCATAACTTTTGAACCAGAAACGCTAGAAAACCAATCAAAGCTCAAAAGACTGGGATTCTAGCCTAGTTTCCACTGAAACTTGAGTCAAATAATTGGCTCTTGCGGTTGGTACCCAAGGCCCGATGATTTCGACGATAAACGCTTAAACCTATCCCGCTATCTCAATTATGACGTCACCCACAAAAAAACACAAAGCTTTCAAAATTTTTTAAAATCCAAACTAGAAGACTCGCCGCATTTTTTGAGGGATTGAAAAGCTCTCTAACTAAATCGCCTGGAGTGTTATAGAAAATTACGCTCGGTTCGCTAGAGGCGCTAAAGGGTGAAGTCAACTTCCGCTTGAACGTAAATCGTATTTGTTGTTTCGCATCATGCGCAGGCGCGACGTCACGAGCGTTTTGTTAAACCAATTGAAGGATTCAGTTTTTGCACAGCTAAAATGGATTTAGCAACCCTGACGTTAAACAGGAAATTTTGCAATTTTGCTTCAGATGTGCTTTTGCTTTGAAAATAAACTTCTTTGTTCAGTTCCAGTGGGACTTCATGCATCATTTACAACGGCACCTTCGACCTCATAGTCCCTGTGACTTGTTTGAAACGACAAATTAAATAATTAATTGAAGTGCATCCCGCTTTCGAAATGTTTGAACTTCCTAAGATACATCTGTATTTGAAAAGTTTTTCGTATCACACTAGAAGTGTCAAGACAAATCTTGCGTCCTTATTTTTATGACGTAAAGTTATGAACAACAGCTGTAAAACTGAGGCAGGATGTATGTGTGGCATACAGAGGGAAAACTCACAGATGTTGTGCACAGTGTGAAGCAAAACAACGTCATTTAATTTTCAAAGTTTTGTACAGATTTCGAATCTTTAGAAGCAATACAACAAAACACAAATAAAAGAAGCCCCAGTAATACTTTTTTTAGGTTTGGCATTGCGTAGATGATACGCCTAACGCATTTTATGATAGTTCCTGAAGGAATTGCATGTTCTGCCTTGCATTTCATTGGCATCGTGTCTTGTAATTGCGAGTGCTACAAAACATAATTCACGCAAATTGTTCGCTTGCAATAAATATCATCCCATTCGCTTACTTACAGTACTTGCAGAAACAAAACCGTAACATTTCACCGCAGATTACGTTCCTTTGTGAATTCAGTTCAGTTTTCATTTAGTGGTGTGTAAAAAACTGCAATTGTCTTCAACCAGTTGAACACTTTAATCACTAACAATCCAACTTGCTCTCTTCATTTAAGAAGTTTTAACTTGTTTGCGAAACGTTTTTCACGAAACTCTGAAAACAACAAATGAAATATGGAAGCCGTTGCGTAACGGACGCTTCAGCAGCGTCCGTTACGCCATCGCCACCAAAGCAAGCTTTTTTATTCATCATTTTTATTTTTGTCATAAGTCAAGGAAGGGACACTCTCAGTGTTATTGTTTCTTTCGTGGTCACTAAGAACTGTCGGCACGCTGCAGCAGATTCTGCGTACGGGGCAACACCAGCATATTTCGTGGTTCATCGCTTTACACATTCGGGTGTTCTTTCAATCCCATGTATTCCACTCCCCATCCAGTCCGCTGAATTCTTTTATCTATTTCGTAACTGGTGTAGTAGTATTCCATGTCAAGTGAAGCTACTGCTGAATGACGCTCAGGACCAGACCCCATCATCAGCTCGTAGGCAAGTCTTCCGATCTGAAAAGTAAATTTCAAAAAATAAATACCGCCTTGATAACAAGTAAGCCAGAGCGTGTCTTAAGAAGGTACAAAGATCTGAGTGTGGTATTAACACCATCACGACTATTTATGTCAGGTTCGAAATACGTCGTGGTATGCAGCCAAGTGATTAATGTTGTGATAGCTTCGATACCAACGCTGACCAATATGTCAGATCAAACCGAAACACTGTATCATGAACCGGACAAAACCAGTTCAAACCAGTGTGACGCTTTTCTTGATATTGATAAAGTTGACTGACTAATACTTTGTCGAGATATAATGCAGCAAACCAAATGCATTAATGCAGATATATTGCGTATCATTGTTCCTTGCGAAATCGTTGGTTTCATGATGTAATCTGTTAGTTTTTCTATCATCTGTTGTATCACCATGAAATGACATAGGCCAGGAGCAGGACCTCCATGACACGCAGTCACTTTATTGCGTACTTTTCTCAGAAACACATGCAACATGGCGAATGATGGAGGAAAGACATTGTCGCTTGCGCAGCACCTCATGACGAAGGCTTGCGAAATAGCATGCAAGCAACGCACAACTACTCAGAACTTGTTCCCTCAATCTCTACGTTCGAGAATTTTCTATGCTAACGTCAATCGTGTTTGCGCTTGCTGCAAAGCAGCACTAGGTGATGTGACTACATCTGCGACTTGGATCGGTCCCGTCTTGGTGTGGAGCAGGCATAACTGTTAGATGTTGCCCAAAACCGTGTGTTGTTTTCAAGTCATCCTTGGGCTGTTGATCCCGCAGGCCTCAACCCTTCCCCCATCCGAAGTAAAGCGAGTGGAAAATTATTGAAATGAAAGAACGAGGTTGACATGTCATTTTGGAAGCGAAATGTCACATACGTTTATTTTTAAATCAAGCATCAGCTTGAGAATAGTTATTTAGGATCACCATAACGTAATGGCTAAATGGATTCTCCCACTTAGACAATCATTCACTCCAATCAGTTATAAACGCCGTGTTGTGTGTGACATTTTGATTAGATATATATAAAAATATTTAGAAATCTGGTCAAAGCCAGTTCAAAATGTACACTTCTGCTGAATGGTGAAATTTGATTTGGATTTGGAAACACAACAAGGGTGAAATAATATTGACAAACTTATTTAAAAGAAATTCAAAACTCTTCCTAATCAACATGAATTGCTGGAGTGGTATTAAAATGTTTCACCACAACTAAGCTGTTTGCATTTTTCACCACAACTAAATTCCTTCTAACTTCAAGTTTCAATTGTGTCTACAATGAAGTTAACAATCTAGTAGGATTTCATTTTTTTATGAAAAACATTTTGCTATGTTCAATTGAAAAATAACCTATTTATGAGACAATCTCAGCATTTCTCGGCAAGCTGAAGTAATGGCAAAATCACAAAAATCACACCCTCTATAATCTATAATACAAACATACGTTTTCAAAACAGCTCCAATTTTGATTTACCGCGTTTTATTACGTAATATTTACAAAAGTAGAAATTGGTAGAAGTTCTGTCAGTGTTGCATAATAATGCCGCTGACGTAATGCTGGAATTGGAAAGAATTTCATCTTTTGTACACGTTCTTCTGTAAACAGGTAATGGGCGCAGCCAACCGGAGCAAACAGGACATGCTCCCCAAATTTCCAGCATGCCTTGTCGTTTAGTGCTTTTAGAGCAGCTATGTACAACCCAAATGGCTTACTGCGCCAAAAATTACGTCAATACCTTAACCAGGGCCGCACATTGAATGACGTATTACTGAGGCCCGCACATTAAATGGCTTAGTTTGATATTAGCAAACTAAATTTAGCGTAACCTAATGTACTGAAAGTGTTCAAATCCTAACTGCAATGATTACAGACGTGATGAAATAGCACTGAGGAACATCTGCATCAAAAATGTCAAATTCAAGATTATCAAAACAAGGACAGGTTGTCAATATATAGGATACTTTCACTACAGCGAAAACCTAAACTGGGCCGCACAAAACCCTCGACTGGACCGCGGGTTGGACATAGCTGTTTTAGAGGCTGTGTTCCGAACCAAATACTGTTGCTTGCTTGAAGTCAAAATATTTGGACTCGCAAAATTTGGGCTGTCTACGCTACTGAAACAAACCAAGGCAATATTCAATGGCGCGTAGATTAATTTATAAATCGAAAAGGATGCTGCACGGTTGAAACAAATCCTGGAAAGAAAGCAACACATTGTGATATCTAAAAGCACCCCTGCACTTACGTTGGAACTAAAAGTACAAACTAAGAAATCAGTTTCGCTCAAAAGCACCACGTCTTCAGCAACGTCACGCCAGCTTTGCTCGGAGCGACGCGTTGACATTTCTGAACTCGTGATGTGTTCACGTGATGAGATGATCTCATATCCAGGATACCTACACGAGGAAAATCGAAAATAAAGACTCTGTTTGAAAACCAACATACCAAAGTAATAAATACTACGCCCAAAGCAAACGATACAACTGACATCTTGAAAACGTTTCGATAACAACTGTTATCATCTTCTGTGCATAGCAAGATGTCAGTTGCATCGTTTGCTTTGGCCGTAGTATTTATTATAAGGCTATTTAGCACTTCCGCTTTTCGTGTACCAAATATACCAAAGATTTTCATCAAAACAGATTTCTACGAAAATTATTGGCGCAACTGCAAGTCAGTTTTGAGGGAGCAGCCGAAAAATGTGCCAAAGACTCATACAATAAGACTCATTGTATTCTATCTTTGCAAACCCCTTTCAAATGTACAGTAGCAAATTCTTACAAATGTGCAGAGGCAGCATATTTGTAATAAATCTCCCTGTGAATTTTTGCCATTACAACATTCCATTCACTTCCACCAATTGCTAGAAGGAAACAAGTGTGACTAGCATTTGAATGGCCCTTTCCCGTTTGCGGGACTGGCGCTCTGTCACCAAGCTACTGCTGCAAAGTTGTCCATCAACTGGGGGAAACCTAAAGCCCTATACTCAAAAGATTTGTTAGCGAAACGACACGTTCTTTGTTGGCATAGATCGCTGTGGAGTGGCTTATTTTAAAACCTGTTGCTTCATTTAGCGCGAATCGCATTTGAACGTAATTGTTGGAATGAAGTCGCAATTGCCTGTACGTTACCCCGCCATATTTTGGTGAACTCGATCAAGAACGGTCAGTTGCGTGAGGTTCCATCCAGAGAAGAAAGAATCGTACTAACCGCTCACACCTTCGCTATAGTGACGTCACGCAGTCGTCTTGTATTTCTACATTGGTTCCTCAGAGCGCACAGTTAGGTGTTGAGTCGGTTTGCCTACGCGCCACATTTTCACGACGATTCTGACTTGCAATGGCGCTGAGCTGTGCCAACCTTTTAACGAATTCTCACGTTTTCTTAATTTGTGTTTATTCCTTTTTTCACCGCTGGTTATTCTCAACGTTGCGTCGGTTTGTTTCATTTGGTTCCTTCATTAAAAATGCGAGTTTTTTGTGGGTGGCGATTTGAAAAGCGTATGGAATAAATTGGCTGAAAAAAAACGAAGGAAAATGCCGATGTGTCCATCATTTGTCAGTGTGATGCTACCATGACGTCACTGCGATGCCAGACTATATTTCAAATGCCAAGGTACTTGTTTTATTTCTTATTCAGAAAACCCAAGGAACTCCGCATCTCATGTCTTCAATGACGCTCTAGCGCGATCTGGCGGCAAGATATGAACGTAATTGCCTCAAAAAACAAAAATTTTGCGCTCTTACGGCCTCACGCGGTGAAATATCCTGCATTGCACTTAAAATGCATTTTTGTTTCTGATAAAAATGCGTTTTTTTACAAACATAATCAAGATTTGAAACTAATTTTCACCTCATAAATGAGAACTGGGATTGAAATCAGGCTAACGCTTTTATTGGTTGATGTTGTTGCACTAATTGGCTGAGATATCTTTTCGCACCCGTTGCAAAACAGACTCCAAGCAAGTAGTTTCGCACTTCGGTTTCCATACCTTGTTTCTGCCTCTTTGAGGATCGACATTTCATCGGTGACAAGAAAAACCTTTCGTTTGAATTTTTTCTTAACAGCAAGTTCGTATTGGTCGAACCACTTTGTCACGTGCTTCATGTACGCTGACAACGGTTGGTAGTCTGCTTCCCGTTTCTTATCAGTACGCCGCACGTGGAGACTGCAAAGATTTATCAGTTTCAAGCCGACGCATAGCTCAGTAAAGGCCGATCTCGTAGCCTAACGCACCTTGTACGATGCGTGACGCTACGGAAAATCGCAACCACTGCAATACCTTGCTTTGGCTCAACTTTAATCGAGAGTGTATTCAGTGTTTCTACCTCGCTATCATCACACAATTTTGATACCCCAGACCAAAGATACTGCAGATCGGAAGTCTGCTCTATAGCTCCATATCTTGAAGGAAATGATTAGGATCCTTGGATTTCAGTGCATAAAGATGGGACTTTCAACTTAATGTTGCAATAAGTGCAGTGCGTGCTTAATATTTTGACAGCTTCCTCGTAAGGATAGCAAGAGCTTGCCCATATCTGTTCTTAGTGACTTCAATGCAATTTTAAAAAACTGAAGCAATCATGAGTGATGATACGTGCCACGGGCCAGTGACCTACCTAGTACAATTCACACGAGTGTAGAAATCTATTTCGGCGCCCCCATGTGCAAACCATGAGCCATAAGACATTAGTTCCGTGCAAGTGAAAGCTTACTTCATGTAGCTTCCATGATTAACTTCGCTGTTGCTTCCCAGCGGTCTATCTTCCAAGCATACATATGGAAAACATTCAATACAATGATTCGGTATAGAAACAGCTACTTCAGAAACTACAACTGTACAGGATTTTACGCTGTTGTTGATTTGGTATTGCACATTATTTAAACAGAACATATGCATATCACCTAAAAAAAGCAATTATGCATTTTCTCCAACTTGAACGTGACAATTCTGGCTATACCCTCTTCAATGCAGTTCACCATCTCTTATTTTTGGCCCATTGCAACAAATAATCTAAATATGTTTTATTTTTCAATTTTTTTTTAAAGAAAGCGCCTAACAAGAAAGGTTTTGAGTTGTTTAAACAAAACACATTTGATCAAGGAAGCAAACGTAGAATTTGTGAATAATGTTCCAATTATTCTTAAATGTTTCTTTCCAAATTTGGGAAGGTTACCATTACACGTTCTTCAGCTAGTTTTCCTGTTTCTCTCATTTTCATGAAAATATTTTGAACAACAAGCGAAGATTAAGAGCCCATGCAAAACAACAAGGAACGAAATCAGTGAGCAGCTCTCTTTAATTACGCATATTAACTTTGAACGTTATCCTTAAGAAATCGGCCTGTTGAGCGGCACTGTAGAGTGTAACTGCTGGAGTCCTGCGGCTCAACAGGAGGGATCCTCGTGAGATTTGAAAGGTTCTGATCCACTAATGACTGTCTGTGTCTCCTGAACTAACGATCGTCTATAATCAGAAAGGCTAATTTGGCTGGTCATTCGTTGTTGTCGCGGTGCAACTTATCAACCCAAGGAGGGCAACAGGGAGTTATGAGCACACAGTCGCTCGCGATATTACAAACAAATGCTAACTTGCATTAATGAGAAACACAAAATCTTTCTTCACCCCACAATTGGATGAGTAAATCCGATGTTTCTTTTCACGGCACCCAAATCTCTGCTAACGGCAGGGTGCATTGTGGTGATGTAGGACATCACTTGGCCAATCCACCAAAGATGTGGCGCTTTAGTCTTATTTCGAAGGTCTTCTTGGAAGATATCGGGAAAAGAGAACGGAGCGTATACGGTGGAAGGATCTGTCATACCCGTGATCGTTTTCGTCACCACTGCTAGGTCTCCTGTGCTTTCGTGCATGCCATTGACTGCGAAGAAACCGACACTATCTTACGCAGATACAGAGGAACGTTACAAACTAAGTTCATCTTCTTAACTGGAAACATGGCAGTACTGTAATAGAAGATTAGGCAGACTGCAAAGTTGATCTTACCCTATCCGTTAATCCAGGTTTTTGCGCAACTGAAAAAGCTGCTTTGACCGTCTTTGTTTTTCTACGGTAAGTTGAAGTGATTATATCAGTGTGTTGGTTGTGATGGCGCGAAACAATGTTTTTCTTTTTTTGAATGATACCTCACACTAGGTCTATAGCCTGATGTAAGAAAATTACTGAATTTCGTCTGCAAGGTAAGTTGTCTATTATTTCTCATGGCAACATAAATGACTCAAGCAACTTACACAGCTTGGTAAAACCGTTGCAAAAAGATGTCTCCGCGGCAATAGGAGAAACATACTGCCCTTTGAATGCATCGAACATATTTACCTAAATGTGACCAGATCCATGCAAAGCACACTGATTACGTCACTGTAAATGCAGGTAAAAAGAAAAGCTGATCTCATTCGAAAAAAAGAAAAGTTGATCAACCATTCGCTAGATGTTGCAGCAGGCAGGTTTTTTGCGGAGCAGTTTAACTATAGGTTTAGATACCTACTGACAAGTTTAGCTTTGAAAACACTCAAAACATACTAGAGATCTCTGCAGCGTTGTCCAAGTCTTTGGGCGTTATTCCGAAACACGTTCCACTCAGAGGCAGGTACGTATGCTCCAGTAGTCGTTTGGTGTGAACGTCGGTGTCGAGAATTAATGTCCTGTTTGTGCCAAGCGCCAGGAACAAGCAAATTCCAATATGATGAAGCTCACAGCCCATCCCGCACCGCGCTCTCTGCCCACATAAAAGCTTTCGCGACTGAGTACAATTTTTCGGATTCTGTAAATAAAAACCTTTATTAAGAATGTGATGTTCTGAGTTTGCGTTACCATTTATTTCACATGGCATTGGCAGGGCGTTTTTGCAGACATTTCTAACGATGCGAGCTCATTTTCATTTCTTGCAGTACAAACATAGTCGTATTCAAGTTGAAACCAAGAACAAACCGTTTTTGTTGGTGGTCACACTTTATTTGAAAGAGCGAAAACGTTTTTCAAGCCAAAACAAGCACAGTGCATGTCAATGAAGTGCGTAATGCAAAAAGGTAGTTGCTCTGGATTTGAAATCGTAATCCAAGTACCAGCAAACCGAATCGTGCTCACCATTGCTCTCCTGCGGCTTAAGCTGGTTGCATTATCTGCAGGGTCAAAAAAATTTTAATGCTTCGGCAGTGGCGTAAAGCTGGGTTTACACGTAAGTGTAGTTACGCGCGGAAACAAAACGGCTGTGGCAGATGCTCCGTTTGTCCGATTGCACTGCACATAGAATGACGATAGCTGTTGCCCGAGCAACATCATCTCGCGGGAGTTCAACCGCTTGAGCTGATGCAGCTTTCAGCAAGGCTGTCTAGATAGTCATCGCCCATCATTGTGGGCAGTGCTACTGACTTTGACAACTGACATTGTAAAGGTTGTGTTTCATTCAAACTTCATATGTTTTGATGCAGGTTAACACGAAAATAGTAGACTATTTGCCTATTTACTAACAACTAAGTGTTTGCATGCAGGACAACCTGTAAATCATGGATACGCGTCACAATTTGGGAACCAGTGGTTTAGGAGGCTGGTTGGTTCAGCGCCATTCGAATGTTTAAATTACCTTAGGCTCACTTGGTTAATTACATGATTAGCTTCGTAATGATAAGTTCTTAATACTAGTGATAGTCTCATGATGAAACAATTTTTAGGGTAGCTAAAATTAAAACATTTATGTCTTCGATTTGAGCAAAGCAAGTGATATATGGAAGTAAATGTGTAATGTGTAAGGATTAGGTAAAGGATGTAAGGATTAGGTAAAGGATTTGTGTAAGAATTAGGTATGATAAGGATTAGGTATAAAATGTGTAAGGATTAGGTATAATTTGCAGGTATCCATAACAGAATACGCATGAAGAGAAGTTAAGTCATCAAACATCCTCAAAGAGTAAAATAGTTACTTCTCATGAGTGACCATTCATGACAAATTAACTTTCACTGGTGATCATATCAAACCATAGGCCCTGCCCATATTAAACAGCAAATGTTCCCATTTTATTTGAAGTAAAGCACCAAAAGTTTTAATACTGATCCATAATAATCCAAACCCTTAATGAACAACATACATAATCCAGGATTATTTTGATGTAAAGCGCTCTAAATATCTAGTATTTTCAAGGGGCTAGTCACTAGACGCTTTCTTCCGGCAGCTCAATTCCTCGCGTAATTTTCGCTTTTCGCGCGATCGGATCCGGCTCGATTCGCAAAGTTTCGCAGCAGCGCACACGGCGACGTTAAATAAACAAGACTGCCTGCCGCGCGGTTTTCCGCGTGAAAACTCACTTGTGTAAACCAGCTTTACGATAGCAAGTGTTGATTTATTTGGATATGATGACTACTGCCAGTAGGACGACAACCATACATAAAAAAACTTCTACTCGTTAAATGTCACAAGTATAATTTACATCGACGAGAAAATCAGTAACTGGTATGATTGCGACTTAGAAAAACTACAATTACCAGGCTACCGATCTATTAGCGAGAAACATCACACAGACAATGGCCACATCGCTACTGTATGTCAAGTTTACGATAGCAACAAGTTCTGGCAGTCACAGCAAACAATCTTCAGGGTGCTTTTCATATCAATTGAAAGCGTTGAGTTTCATTCTTTGTTTTCAATATGTTGTTATAAATTGTTTGTGACAATTAATACAATCAAAAGCTCTACGTTTGCTACAAGCTTTTGCGGAATCAGCCGACTGGGCACTGCCTTTATAACTTTGCCATGATCGAACTTCTACATAATAATTGGTCAAAAATGCAGACAAATCAATCCACAAATGTTTGTTAAGCGAATCAATTTCAGGCAAATCTGCGCATCATCAGTGCTAAAATCCTCTTCAAATAGATTATAAGAGTGTTTTTTTTACTTTACCACTGCACAGCAGCTTGGAGAAAATTGCTTTGATTAAGCCTATGGTGTTCGCACCAAGTTAGGGTTTCAACAGAGTAAGGTTCGTGTGCAAATCGTCAACCGATTGGGCCTGTAATAAGTTCATTTTAGCCTTCATGACAACAGCGCTACAAATGTTGATTACCAAACGTAATACAGGAGTCAAAGTATCGTTTTCACCAATATGTTGATTTAAGAGGATTGAAGTAACTGCAACGCGGCACTAGTAGAACCGGTGGAAAAGGAAAGAAGACGAGCTCCATATAGCAATTGTTTCCTAACAGGGTCTGCAGGTGAAACTGGTAGCAGCGATGCGCGGTACACAACCAACGTTCGTGTGATTAAATTAGCTATGCCCAACCCAAATTGCTTAATCAGCTAAAAATTATGTCACTATCTTAACCAAGGCAACACATTGATTGACATCAATGAGGGTCGCATATTGAATGACTTACTTTGATCTTAGCAAACTATAATTAGCTTAAGTAAGCTAATGTACTGAAAGCGTTCGAATCCTAACTGCAGTGGTAACAGACGTGATAAAGTGGGGACCACCTGCATCAAAAATCTCTAATTCAAGATTATCAAAATAAGGACAGGTTGTCAGTATGTAGGCTACTTATACTACAGCGAAAACCTATATTGGGCCCCACAAAACCTTTGCCTGGGCCGCATGCGGCCCGAGGGCCACGGGTTGGACATAGCTGGTCTAAATGTTTTACTCCAGGTTGAGTGAAGGAAGGTTGTTCTTGCCATTTGCATCTACTAAAACGCAATTTGTTGCAGCAGTATGCAAAAAGGTTTTGCTTTGGACAAAAGCGGTTTATGTGCCCGTGCCCCAATGTGAGAAGCAATTCTCAGAACTAAAATTGCTTGCATTGCATGAGTTTAGTATGTAATCGAAAGGCAAATCATTAAGAAAATATCCACTAGTGTTCCAAAATCGCGAATAAGCGAAAAAAACGACTAGGAAATATTTGTAAGTTCGGAAAAAAACTAACCTGCCGTTTGCAAATTAGTTGTTGTGCCATCTTGTTCAAATTAGTGAAATTTCGATCCATTGCAATTTTCAGTAAACTTCTTTCTCCAAGCAGACTACCGCTTGTTTCTGCACTCTCGCATTGCGATCTTCCGTTCAAGAGATCAAGTTCTAACAATTATAAACACGCACTCAAAACGTGAAAAACTTTATGTAAATGAAACTAGCAGAGTTTTGAAAGCATTCTGTAAAATAAATTAACATCAACAACAGAAAATCCAGCAAAATCACTCTAAATGGAAGCTCTAATACCGAAGTGATTATGTGTATTGCAGTTGATTTTTTCTGCATTATATTTTCAAATGCATGTTTTCGAACATTTAGTTTTTTCTGTACCCCACTAAACCATACAACACGCTGTAGTTCATTTCAACATCACCGAATTTTTTCAATGGTAACCGCTACTGTCATATTACGAAAAAAGATGAGTTCGAAGATTTGGAATTTCTTCTATACCGATTTCGGGTGTTTAGCATGGAGTACACGACATGCTGTGTGTTTTCTTACTGTTGTGTTTCGAAGTTATAAAAAAATTGTAGTTTGTTTGTACCGTAATAAACCGTTTTGTCTTTTAGAAAATACGTTTACATTTTTGTTTCAGTAAGTGATGAGCTTGTTTGCGTTGACCAACTGAGTTGCTCGTTCACCTCAATATAATTTTTTCATTAAGTGTCTGTCGTAATTGTTCAAACCTAAACGTAAAGATCCATTAGTCATGTGTCATTTGCCATGACATTATCTTACAAAAAATTAGAAATACAGCGATATTTAGATTATTTTATAATTTCAAGTTTGCGTTGAAATATTTCTCCCAAGCATATTAATTTTTGCATACTCAGAAAATTAAAAAATTCTGATAACATAAATCCCGGCTTTTGAAACAAATGGGTTGCTTTCACATCAGTTACATTTACAGATATTCTGTACCAATGACGCAAAGCAAAAGATGAATTGGTCTACACAGAAGTTTAAAACACACTGGATAAATGACCTAGATGTGAAAGATTGGTTGCAGCAGGGCAGTGAAAGTAAAAATGTTAGCTTTGTCAAAATTTGCCAGATTGTGCTTAAAAATGCAAATAACTCCATGTTACTTCGACGTAACGCTTGAGACGGACGCAATGAATTATCAAAGCGCAAAAGCTAATATTAGCATTTCTCACTTTTTGTTAAGGAAGAGAAGATGAACAGCTATCGAATGGTACGCTACTGCTTTTGGTCAACTTGCTTGAACGCCACACACTTTTTCACGCTCAGCAATTTATGTAAATAACGATTTTTTCCTGACGGGCAGATTCTTAAAAAACTATCGAGAAAAGACTAAAACATCTAACGTTGTGCAAGAGGCCATTGCTTTCCATGGAAAACTAAAACTGGCAAGCACTTGTAATGAAAAAATATTTTGTCACGAAGTATTGATGATCACCGGTATGCATATAGTGGCTGAACAGTGTTTCGGTCCCCAGATGCATGGTGATGTTGACTTGATGCTATTGCACATGAAAATAGAACAGTTTAAACTTTTTATCAAGCTATTAAAAACGATCCTTAAGCAAGGAAGCTAAATATTTTCCCTAGCAGAACTTAAAAAACAAGAAAACATTAGTTTCAAGAAAGTATTTGCACGTATCTCTGCACAGTACCAAGTTGATAGTTTCCGTTCTCAACTTTCAACTCTTTTATGCACGTGCATAAAACACATTGTTTTCGGGATCATTGAAAATACCTTGCAGCAGTGCATTTTTTAAGGTTTTTAAAAGGGTGTCGTGGTGGCGCTTCAGGGTGTCAACACCATTTTCCCTTTAATGTCTGATACTTTTAACTGATCTTCACAGAAACGGAAGTTTCCGTCCAAATATGCTTAATTATTTGAATAAACATTCACTTTTGGCAAACAAACTGAAGACAATTCCATAAATAGAAAGGTTCAANGGGGGCCTACATACTCATTCATTCACTCATTTTCGTGCCGGCTGTTCCTTTGGGGAGAGTCGCGGGGACAGAGGAACGCTAGGATGACCTGAAATACCTCACTATCAACAGCAATTTCAGATAGTAGTTCTGCTGGCTCCGCACCAAGACGGGACCGAGCAAGGTCTGAGATGTAGTCACGCCACTAGTCCCTGGACGAACTTTGGGCCGCTTTCCGGTAGGTGTAGACTGTAGCCCGGAAGACTTAGTTCACCATTCTCTCCCGGCAGATTCTGGACACATGGCCGAACTAACATAGCTGGGATCTCTGGATTCGGAGAAGTGGCTTGACACCTCGGGCTTTACGGATTTCAGACCTGTGCTCTTTGTCACGAAGTGTCACACTAAGAACTCTTCGCAAGTATCCCATCAGTGCCGTTTGTTCTTTTGACAGCATTCTTTCAGTCGTCACCTGAAGGATTCATGACCACAGGTGAGGATCGGAACAAAGACCGATTTAAAAGTGAAAGCTTTGCGGTCTTTGAAAGCTCCCGTTTCGTCACCACGGAGCAATAAAGCTCACCTGCGTTTGTTTTATCAATTCGTTTATGAATCCCTTTGTTCCGACTTTCGCCACTCGTGAATACCACCCCAAGGTACATGAACATCTCCACCTGCTGCAGTGTATTTCCGCTCAATTGCAGAATGCACTGCCTTGGGCGTCTTGAGAGACAAAATACCTCGATCGTTTCAGTGCTGATTTTCGTTCCTGCTTGATAGCACGCAGCAGAAAACCGATCAAATGCGTGCTGAAGACCCTGCTGAGAAGATCCACGCATGCAGTACCAATTTGTCCGCAAAAAGCAAACGGTCCAACCTGCAGTTCCCAACTGTGACAACCTCGTCGACACGTCTGTGACTGTCCAATTCATATACACCAGGGCTCTCCAAATTTTTTGTGAGAGGACCACGTGAGCCAGGGGTATGCAACCCGTGGCCCACGGGCCAAAACTGGCCCAGGAGCTGAAATGTACTGGCCCGCGGAAAGGTCCAGAGTTTAAAGCAAGCATTACATTGTTTGAAAAGTACTGCCAATCTTCCGTGCATGGCCAGCGAGTTGTCTAAGCAGCAAAGCTTGACATATGCAGCTGTGGCTCGCGAACCAATCTGGTTATGTTCATTTGACCCGGCAGTGCTGCCACCCCTGGCATAAGCAATTGCACAACAGTTCGAGGGCTGGATATCTTGCGTAATGTGATTTTTTCGGGATATGCTACATTCTACGAAATCAGCACATTTTTCTGAAATATATTATTTTTTCATTATTGGCAAAATGTGTTTTGCGGCCGGGTGAAATGGCTTTGCAGGTGGGCATTGGTCCGTGGGCTGTAGTGTATAGAACCCTGATATACTGTAGACTGTGAAGAGAAGTGGTGACAGCACACACCGTTGTCGGATTCCAACACCAACATCCAGCGGTTGTGATTTAACACCGTCGACACGAGCATAATCTTCTGAGCAGGAATACAGGTATTTGACGGCCAGAAAGAGACACCTGTCAACACTGCAGTCCGGCAACACCTCCCAAAGCTTTTCACTGGGAACCTAGTCATGTACTTTTCCGAGGTCGACAAAACATCTTTATACGTCTTCGGTGTGCTCTCAGGATTTGTCAAAAATTTGCTGAAGAGTGTAAATTTGTTCTGTAGGCCGCAATGAAAACCGCTGAGGCCGCAATGAAAACCGCACTAGACATCATCCAGCTTTGGTTCAGTTATTTTCACGGCATCTTGGCATACACTCTTCCTGGGATACTAAGCAGAAATGCCGCGGTAGTTGGTTCATTCACTCCTGTCTCCCTTTACGTGTATGGTGATCGTCGAGTTGCCAATCTTTCCGTGCCCTTATAAAACGCCATGCCGCTTAACACACACGAGTCAGTCAAACCAACTGGCGTTCTGAGTTCCCCGGATTCACAATCAAACTTTTGGCAGTTAGCTATAAGCTCGGATTTAGCAGCGACATCAGTCAGAGANCTCATTGATGCACAGTTCTACGGAAGCTTTCATCTGTGCAAAGTCAANACATTCCGCGTGGAAAACTTTGCTCAGTTCTGTCAGATGAGGTGCCAATGTTGACAAACGGAAAGCAGCATGTTTATATTTTTTATTTTCATATGTCGCAGCAAAATAACGTACATTGCATCGTTTTTATTTTCTGACAGCTGCTTCAGTTCGGCCCAAATAGCCAATTTCACTCCTAGCTCTCACTCTTGCCTCATTCGACAGCCACCTTGTTTTGCATGCGCGCTGCAACTGTCGACTTTATATCTTCATTGTAGTTTGATGCATCGCCAGACAAGCTGATCGCAACGTCGAAACAGCAAAACACTTCCACAATTGCATTAAAGTGCTTTGGCAGTTTCGTACACCGCACTCCACAATCTGCGGCAGTATAGTTACAGACCGAAGCGAGGCGGTGCGCATGACAATGTACAGTTACCAAACTTACAATTTTCGCTTCCAACTTCTGCGCCACAAAATTGTGTCGGCCTATAACATTGCAGCCGTCTCTTGCAATAGCCACATACAGGAAAACAACTTTCCTCAAATCGTTTTACTTCAATACAAGGCAAAAACTTATTTTGGCTTTCGGAATTTGGGTGTCATTGCAAAATTTTGGGGTGTCATTTTCACACTCAAAAACGGAATAAAAAAACACTGTCCTGCAGGGTGTGGAGTTCCAAATGAATCGTATGAAAACCTCAAAGCGGCCAAAACCAAATAATTTGCGCTGAAATGCTACTGTTAACTTATCCTCTTGGTAAAAATTGTACGGGTCTCCTACCAATAGCGTAGCCAGCCCATAATTTCGCGTGGGGCTAAATATTTTGACTCCAAGCGAGCAACAGTATTTTGTTAGGGACACCGCCTCTCATAGAAAAATGACAAGATTTGGTAGACAGTTGGAGATGGCCCCCTTGGTCCCCCTGGCTACGCCTATGTCTCCTACTAAAAATGTCAAATTCATACGTGCTTACATTTTTGCGAAACCTCTCTGTACAAACAACTTCAATATTGCATATCTTTATGCTGTTTGGCTTTTACAGGTCAACATTTTTTCAGGTATTCTCTAAAAATCATTAAATTGTGATGAACTTTTATCAATGTCACAAACAGGCCAAGTAAAGAACCTTACCGTTGACGATAGTATACTGACGAAATGTCCACCATCTGCAAAGAAATGCATTTTCTGTCTCTGCTTTTAAAAATCAGTCAATGCATTCGGTTGTGCCAAACACCAACTAGCTAGTTGATAGTATCTAAAAACGTCAGTTTCAACTGCTTATGGCGAACGTGTGAACGAATAGCCCCAACCTTTATCTTTTACATCAGGGTAACTGACCCAACGCTCAGCTGTTTTCAATTTTTCATCCTCCGATTTGACTACGTCTTCGAATAAATGACCTTTTTTATGATGATCAAGAAATTGGGCTTATTGTTTCTAGAATGAGTCTTGGGCTAGACGCCTCGAAGCACAAAGCACTTATAGCAAAGTTAGCCTTTTATCATCATGCTTCAGGAATTGTTTTGAAAAAAAGTTAAAACTATTCCTACATGTGAATTCTACAATGGTTTTCATGCTCAAAACAACGCGGCGACACAAAATCGGCCAATCCGCACCTGGTAAAACGGTAGTGTAGAGGAAAAACACCGATGAAGGTAATCAAGACGACGAATGCAAGGTACTTTTTCCATATCTTCTTCATTGGACTATAGTCTCAAAATTACAAGCAGATGAATCCCTAGACCGTTCCTTGACGCTCAACAGTCTAGAAACAAAAAACAAGATGAAACGGATGTCGTATTCATACTATGAAATGCTTGGAATGGGATATATTAATATGCAAATAAAAAATTAGAGATTCCTGGAAAAAAATCCNCTCACAAAAGTTTCATTGATGTGCGTTTCAAACCACTCTTCCGATTGGCGAAATGGATTTCAACGCTGCGCTGAACAAANCTCTAAATAGATCGTGTCTAAACAAACAAAGTTGGTCATTTTTTTCGTGACGAAAACGGATGAACGCTATTCAATCACGCTGTGGAATGAGATGACGGTACCTTCATGCAGATCTATTTGAAAAATTGACCTATGTCAAAGAAACAAAATTGTTCCAGCTTTTTATTCATTTGTAGGTGATAGTGATGTTTGAAACTTCCTCCGGAATTCTTAAAAGTTTGCTTCTTAAAACTAAAGCCGTGGTAATGTAAGGGTAAGCCTGTGTGATAGACTTATATATGATATATGCATTTAGAAAATCAAAGAATAGTTGACAAGCTGTATAATGGGTGCTTTCCATGCAATAGCATTTGCCGAATGGCTTTTGATTCATTCTAAAATTTGATTAATTTTTTCTTCTTAAACCACAGACGCTTTCTGAATCAGTGATGTAAGATGCGGGAGTGCAGGGGTTGCAAGTGCACCCCCAAACCTTTGATCTGGTGAAAATCCGAGCAAAATTCCTGAAAATCTGGATAAAAATGGCGCCCAACGTTGTTTGACTTAAAAAATGGCGCCAACGATTAGCAGAAAAACCAATGAGAACTTTTTTTGGAAGTCACATCAAAAAAAGGTCGTCTTGATCTTTGTGGGAGAAAATTTGTAAGTAAAAGTCGCACAACAACTTTTCGGGAAAGTTGGGGAAATTCGAGCAAAAATCCTTCGCACCCCCTAAAATTTGCTTCCTCCTGCGCCTATGCTCTGAAGTGTACCTTACATCCTTGTTGGTGGATTTCCTATAAGAAAGAGAGATTCATATGTTTGCAAGACTTCAATTTCAAGGTTTTGTGCTGTCTGCAACTCAACGTGACATAAGGTTTTTGACCGAATTCAGAAAAAATCCATCGCTTTGCATGTGAGATTGGCATAGCTTGCTTTAGTAATTTTGAAACTTTTTTAAGTTCAGCAACGCTGTCATCCAACTGTAAGTTGTGTTCTATACTTTTCAAAATAGGGGCCTATTACCTTCCCCATCTCTTCCCGTTGAAGAACATTTGAAACACCACACTGAATGCTATGCTGTTGCATCACGTGATTGTGGGTGAAAAAGTGTTGTCTTTTCCGAGAATCACACAATCACCATTTTGCTTGTGACTGCAATGCCACATTTCGTGTTAGTTCTAAAGCTTGAATGTTGCTACTATCTTTTTAACTTTGCTTTTTGCTAATCTAGTTACTGTATGTGTGATGAAAGTTTAGTAGTTGAAATGGGATGAAATAACTTATTGAACACTGCGTACGTTCGCATTTTTCAGAAACGTGTGGAAACAAAACCACAATCTTTTAAGAAATTTAGGACGTCTCTTCCTCAGTTTGGTTATTGTCTTGTTGCTTTTGTTTAGACTTCCACAGAGACACATAACGCAACAGGTGATTCTCCATACTACAAACTACAGCCCGCGGTCCCAATCTGGCCCGTGAAACCATTGCATCCGGTGCGCGAAGCCATTCCATCCGGCCCGCGAAGCCATGTTTTCCGGCCGCAAGGATAATTTGTCAATAACGAAAAACTACCACATCTACGAAATACTTGTTGATTTGGTAAAATGTAACGTATCCCGAAACCTTCACATCACCTAAGATGTTCGGCCCCCGAACTGTTGTGTAGTAGTTTATGTGGCCCTCTAACAAAACAGTTTGGAGACCGTTGGCGTAGAGTTATAATTTTTAAAAGATCCAACATGATCTATAAAGTTACTTTGCTACCTTTTCTTACTGACACATTTTTGCAAGGTTTTGTAGATTTCTGTAGTTTTTCCTGAAATATGATGATTGATACCCTAAAGGCCGCAAACAACTCGTATTTTCGATGTGGGCAAGATGGTTGTAACTTGTTGTTTACCTACCAATTCAATTTTGAAAATTTTGAGAAGGGGCAATTGCCCGGTTTCCCCTCCCATGGTTGCGGGCCTGGATACCATGAACGCAGAAAACTGTACTAAAATTGGAGGATTTCACAATCACAAAGTGCACAGAGCTTGCAAGGCCCTGACGAACATTTGTTCTTTCGTCTTATTTAAAGCAAGGTGTATGTGATCGGCTAGTTTTTGTCCAGTTGCTGTAGATCTTGTTACTCTTGTAGGTTGTTTTCTAGATTTCGAGTAATCAGTCGACTGGGCTCTGCGTTCATGGTTTTGTCAATGATTCGGACTTGCGCATATCTTTATTCAAGTAACTGGTCACTAGTCACAAAGATGACAAGTCGAAATAATTAGTAAATTTTGAAATAGGACATCAATATCCTGTAACCGTACGCATCTTCAGTCCCGAAATCAGCTAACAATTGCTTACGCGTGAACGGCTGAAGGATCAAATCAAGGGCAGATAAAGCAAACAAACATAAGGTGCAAAAAGAACAAATCAAACATACTGCAAGCTGCGGCACGTTAAAAATGGAAAGTAGATCGTTCTCATACAATTACTTTCATTTAAGCCAGGGGTCACCAAACTATGGCCCGCGGGCCAAATCCGGCCCGCGAAGCCATTTCATCCGGCCCGCGTAGACATTTTGCCAATGAGGAAAAACAACATAACAAAGGAAAATTTGTTGATTTGGCAGAAACATTTCCTGAAACAATC
>JGI24159J19872_10000871_pt1 | contig 30569 bp, 16 predicted proteins | sample Ectturendosymbi4_FD_19872 | JGI IMG/M metagenome (IMG submission 19872)
AATCTCTTCTCGCAACTAACTGTATGTGCATTTGAGAAAGCACATTCTCGATTACCGGAAAAAACAAACAGGAACCTTGCGAATCAGCGAAAACAACTGTTGCGAACGATGACGTCATGAATTACGTCATAGAGTCCCTCCAGTAAGAATTGCCAGGGGCCTCCTACCCTTTAATCCGGCTCTGCTATAATGCATAAGTTTTTGGTCCGCAAGCATTGTTTGAAGAGGAGCAAAAGTACATGGACAATTTTCCTTTCAAAGCAAACACGTTTTTTGCACCGAAGCAATTAATCACAGACAAAGTTTAGGAAAAATCTTGTTTAGCTTTGTTTGGTTAGTTTAAGTCTGCCTTTCAAAAATAAGGATGAATTAAAGAAATCTCAATGCTTGGAAATTGTAAAACTAGCACATAAGGTAACATGCGTAAATCAATCTCATCGCTCTAACGACAATCAATGAGGACCAAAAAAAGGACACACTCACTGGACTGCTGGCTGTTGCCATTACTCACGTTGTCTCCGCAATCATGTCAAACGCCTAAACCAGTGATTGTTAACCTGGGGTAAATTTAACTCCAGAGGTAATTTTCATCTTTCTAGGGGTAAAGTTACTGAATCATAAATTATACCAAAAGCAGTCAACACTTTTATAAATTTTTACAAAATGTAATATCCTGGATTATTGGGCTAGTTAATTACAGAAAAAAGAAACACATTAGTATATCCTCCAGTGTTTTGTTCGTAGATTGATGAGAGGCTCAAATATCAGGCGTCATAGAGCATTGTTATGAAGTAGGTTTACGGACATATCACACAAACTTGAGATGTTGAATCTTGGATTATGATTCAGAGTTATGCTTGGTTATAATTTTTCGTTTTTTGGTTTATCTTTACACATCTAGGCTACCGGATTCATTTGAGCACACCATGCGCACAACACAGATTCTTTTCACGACTTTATTTGGAGTATGTATGTGAAAAGAAATTGTAGCTCTTTCAGAATTAAAAAATATTATATTGTGCAATAAATTTCACTGTTTTCACAATGGTCACACTCTGGCGCCATTTTCCTCCTTTTTCACGGCATGCAACAGACTGGACACTGGACAGTGGACAGCCTTTTTTGGTCTTTTTACTGGATGAGTTATTCATTAGTTGACAAATGCAGGTTTCAACATTCTAAGTTATTTTGTCAAAAAAGATAACTTATCTAGAATCATACGTGGACTTCGGGCCGACTTCATCATAACAGATGATGTTCAAAAGCCTTAGTGCAATGGTGTCGAACCTGTGGCACGTGTGCCAGAGGTGGCACTCATAGCTTTCTTTATTGGCACGCGCACCGTCGATCCAGAACAGAATTTTTTACCAGAAGGGTTGAGGTACTCGGGGCCAGGTTGCTCCCATGATCGGGACAGCCTCCTGAAAAAACACTGCTAGGGCGCGGAGGATTAGTTAATCTCCCAGTGCTCAATCAGGAACACCCATTTGCCCACCATGTCACTTCAGAGATTATCCCCTTTGGTAACATTACCGCTAATTATGACAATATCATTTTTGCTAACATTGTTTTCATTTTGGACGCGAGATGATTATGGACTTTCTTTGTTTCTAAGAACAAAAAGTAGAGCCAGAACACTAGCAAGCACTAGCAGTGATTGTTCAAGTAGTGACTGGTTTGGCAAGCATTTCCAAAGAATGCCGCAACAGAGAAGGCCATGTGAAGACACTTGTCATCCTCCACAATTATCGGACAACAATAACATATGTGAGACGCACTGGGCCCATTACTGATGGAATGCGAAGTTGTTGCACAAGCCTGCAAGACTCCGCACTTTTATCAGTGACACCCACATTCCCGGAATGAACCTCCAAGAACAGCCTGGGTCCTGCTTAATCCTTTCCGCGACAACGTCGGAGGCTTCCGCTCAAATGGGGTATGGCCTCCTCTGCGGCTGTGAGTGGGCGCTGACGAACAAACCGTCAACCATGTTGTTCTTCAATGTCCAATCCGTCGACCTCACTGATTCTGGACTGTGAGACAATCAAATGGCTGCTCAAAACCTGTCCCGAGATCTACAGTAGTGCGGCCACGCAACGGACAGTAACAACTCGCTCAAAAGAAGAACTAGGAAGTAATATGATACTAATCGTTTCGCTTTATTCTTAAATAATTTTCAATGGTAAAGCCTACTACCTGCATCAAGTTGACACAGTCGTTCTTAACTAGGGGGCGCGCCTTCCCAGGGGGTCGTCAATAAATTTCCAGNGGGGACGTAAACCATTACGCGTTCTGCAACAAGTTCATCAATCAATCTACCAATNATTACACTTTTTTTTGCAACTCATATTTAATGGGTATTGAAACAAGAGAAAATTACTTGAGTGGGGCGTGGCAGAGGAAAGGTTTAAGAATCACTGAGCTAAACTCTGGACGAGGCAAACAAGGACGACATTTTCACGTTATTACATCACAACACCTGATTAAACAAGATGAAGTTTACGCGTGGCAGCATTGGAGAAAATAGTAACATTAAAGTTCTTTGTTTCTGATGAGTAAAACCATAAAGTAGACAGATAAGAATTTCATCGCTTTAGATCTGCTGATTAAATGCAACGATCTTTAAAGATATGTGGTGGTTACGTATACACTCTCAAGTTTGCTACAGACTGTCCAGCGTGTACACACTATGTTTTCCATCATGTAATTAATTTGGTGAACTCCTCGTCACATTGATGGCATCTAGCCTAGATGCCCATTAGAAGGGATTGGGCAAATTTTTCATAATCACTGCAATACACTGTTGCTTCAGGGAATACATATTCTTTGGTGTTAGTTTTTTTGCAATGGAATAGCTTCAAACTGGGTGCTTTATTCTTTGAAGTAGGTGTTTTTGTAGACTCCAAGTTTTAAACACTAAAGAATGTGCGTAGCGAAAAAAGCAGAAAAGATAGTGGAAGACAATTCCAAGAGGCCAAGACGGAGTAATTCGGATTGATGGAACGCAATTTGAAAGCATTATGTATTTCCGTGTAAAAAAGTGTTTGAAAGATCTATTATTGTGTAATTATTTCAAGACAAACGATGTTAATGCTTACGATGTTTTTTTCTAGCCCAAAACATCGGTTGGCCCATTCAGGTTGTTAGCACTTTGGAATACATAAGTCAGTTTAGGCTTGCCGTTTGGGCGCTCGGTCTAACAAAGGTTCGCCAGCACTGCCTTAGTGTATTTTTTTCTCAAAGTGCCTGGTAATAGTTTGATGAAGCCGTCAATTTTGCAAGCTTGCTTCAGTCCATCCCACCCACGCTTGCTTCAGTCCATCCCACCCACGCTTGCTTCAGTCCATCCCACCCACGCTTGCTTCAGTCCATCCCACCCGCGCTTGCTTCAGTCCATCCCATCCACGCGCATGACTACCACATGTTTTGTTGGCAAATTGCGATTAATTTCGTGCTGTAGGAACTCTGCGTATATCAGGGTTCGTTTCTGAAGACACGTAAGGATTGGGAGCATCCTGTCGGGTTGCTGTTGCAATAGCAAAAGAAACTGCATACTATTGGGGAATGACTTATCAAACCGTGCACTATGGATATAATCGAAAAGAGAACAAAACAAAAAACTTACGAAAATTTATGTATAAAATAAATCATACACATAGGTGTTATGTCTTGCGATATTTTAGATCACGTAGCAGATGAAATTCGATGAAATAAGGAAAGAGTCACCCTTCAGCTAGATAAATCAATCAGGGGCACCGGAACGACGTGGGCAGGGATGGCAGTAAAGAAGTTGAAGGCAATGGGAATACATAAAAACAAACAAATCGTTACCAATATGATTGCTTCTCTTCAGCAACAATATATTGACCTCATAATAATTGCAGATATTATAGAAAACCATTCTGAATTTTGTTGTTGCGCGAATAACTGCAATAAATCTGTTTCAAATCGCTCTTGTTAAACCATGAAATTATCCATGATCCTGTTATGAAGAAGGCACCTCCGCCCCCATTGCCTCCTTTTGAAAGAGAAAGGGGGGCAATGCCCCCGTCATTTTCCTGTTCTCTGACGCCCCTGGAGTCAACAGGTGTCTAACTGCACGTATTTTTTGGTTTACTGTCGATATATACATGCAGTTACGTTTAAAGATTGAGTTTTTGATGCGCTGAAGTCTGGAGACGACTAGCGAAGTGACTGATGATCAGGAAAAAATGAATAATTTATTTTAAAAAGATAAACTCGTGGAATCATGTTGACTCGTGATGCATAGGCGACACCCATTCTAGCTTAGTGAAGTCAGGTTTTACAACTCTGATGAACAAACGGGCACTGCACATAATTTCTACCCTTTGTGCTCTTCATCGACGTGCACTGGCCAGACAGCCCTTCCAGAATATTTGAAAATAGTTTTGAAACACGTAACTGAACGTGTGAATTTTATCAAGGCATGGTCTTGTGTTTTCAAACTGCTTTATAAAGATGAATCGATTGATCTTTAAAATTTAAACAATGCTTTAATCCAAATTCATACGTTGCAACTGTGAATTTTCCGAATTTGGTGTGGGGGCGAAGAGTTGCTAACGCTGCGGAAGCGCGCATTTGGAGTTCTTATACCTTTTTAGATTACTTATCTGTGTGAGGCAAGATTCTCTTCAATGATGACCATAAAACAAAACATTCGATTTCAATTGATTCCCAAGGATGACATGAGAGTACCTTATTCAACCACTGCTCTCAGAATCTCAGATGTTGAGCGTAGAAAACAAGCACAAAAGTCTCACTGAGTGACTAACTGTTTGAATCTGTTTGATATTTTTCAACAAACGAAAAATTTAAACATGGCTGTGTATTCCTTCTTCCAAACATTTTGCGCCTTGATTCCGTGATATGCCGGTTCATATGAAATTATTTTTAAAATTTCAACAATCTCAACGAACCACTTCTTAATTTGGCATTCATGCTGGAGTACAATTGCCCTAAAATTAGTTCTAGTAAGCACAAAAATTCATATGTCTTAGTGTAAGTTTACAACATTTTTCCAGAACCTCTCCCGGAACCTTTTCGGAAAAGTCATGCCTTGACGCTAAACATTGTTGGGGGTAAAATCAATTTGTTGATTTTGTTAAAGGGTAAATGAGACAAAAAAGGTTAAGAACAACTGGCCTAAATCTTTTTCCAACGGCGCTCAACTGTTTTGTGATTAGTCATTTCTAAGCCTGTACTGCGACCATGAGTTTACGCGTAAATCCCACGTCGTGACGTGAATGTTGAGTAATCGTTTATTGCAGTTTCAACACTTAAAAGTTGTTTTTTGCCGACAATTTACCTACCACTAAAGAAAAACTTGAAAAAACTGAGTGACAGCCAACATGTTTTATTATACTTCTTGAACAGAGAGCACCTGTTGTATTCTATTGCAAAAAGCCGTTACCAATTGGATTTGGATTCTGTACAAAGAGGTAGGCCTTCACATGGGAAATAAATTTAGGAAAAATAAGGAAAATTACTGTCTTCTTCCAAGAGCTTTTAAAATATTTACCACGGTCTCATGACTTGACCTCGCCGCAAGAAGTTGCAGGTACAGGTGATAAGATCAGTGTCAATTTTCACGGTTCGAAAAAAAACAAAGGTAAAGGATTTCCTCTGATTACAAATCTTCACCAAAAACTGCTAATCACAAGCTTCTTGTTTGTTTTTTTGGTGTAGTACTGGATGTCTTTCAAAGTTTCTCTCAAGGTATTATAGTTCCATGTGCATTTAAGTCCTTTCTTCCTTGGATTCCTATTGTCTACGGGTGTCTGCGAAATTTAAACATTGGCTGCGGTAGTGTTAAAGTGAGACTGGAATTTTAAAGAATTATAAACAAAGCGCTAAAATGGGAAATTTTATTCATATTACATGCTTTTTTTCCAGATTTTACCTCCTGTTACAACTGCAGCTGTACATCTTCCCACAGCATTGGGGTAAATGGCCGCACCATCCGTTGGTGCAACTGCCGATGCGCCTGAGTCAAAAATTGATGTAAATGCATCATCCCAAGCCTGAACTCGTATCCACATACAAATAGTCAAACCTATAAAGTAAATGATATCCTTATTGAAAAGTGGCAGATTGGGCAAATTGGACTAATTGTAAAAGTACATTTTAGTCCAAAGATTATCATTGCAAAGGTAAGGAAATAAGGAAATATTAGGATGAAAGCTAATAGCTTGTGCGCAAAAGTTTTCCATCGAAATCTAACTATTTAATATTTAAATTTTACTTAAAGGAGAGTTTTTGATTTCGATGACTTGTAACAGCAGTGACAAAACATTTTGGTTGTCATTCTGTTGTTTCATTTTGTGTTTGGAAACGACGGTATTACTGCTCAAAAGCTTGCAACGATTAACGTGTTGCAAATCAAAAATGCACTATACAAATCTTTGTAAACACCTTTTTGCAAGGCTCAGAATGCAAACATTGTTATACGCCAAAATATGTTTCTTGATAACAAAACCTCTCACAACAATTAATACAAACATGAATCTGTCAGGCTGATGTTGAAAAGAAACTAGTCTGGCGAAAGATTTTTCCCCACGACCATAAACATTTGTACAGTATCAACAAAAGATATTGCGAAACCTGAGAATGTAAATGCTGTGTCTTTAAGGCTGAAAGAAGGCTAACCATCATACATTATGTATCCATAACTTGTGCGAAGTTAGTTTCAACTACGACTCATCATTATGAAACAAGCAAAATAGCTTCTATGAATGAACATCTTTTAATTAGTCACCAGGAAATAAAATTTCTAAATATTTGTAATGAACGGAAAACAAAATTTTGAAATAAGCTCAAAATTTTATCTTTCACGAAGCAAGCTTTCGTTTTTCTTACAAAGTGACAAGCACTTTCAAATTTAGGGAAAATCTAGTTGCTTCAGACACATTTGAAATGTTTTCAAAAACAATACTTTGTGGATATTTGCTCAAGTTCAAGATACAATGTTAGTGTGCAGTAACATTTTTGGTGATTGTTATTTTTCACAATATATTAACAAAAGGAATTCCAATAAAAGTTAGAATATTATTAGGCATGACCACCATACGTACAGATCAGTGTACCCCAACATTTTCATATGAGTGGCCCACACAGGTTTCAATTCTCAAGCAAAAATACTATGGGTTGTCATCACGTAGGCTTTGGTTAGTTTTTCTTGGCTTCATGATATACTTACGAAGTAAGCCCACGTTAATACAAAGCCCAGACTTGTTATTGGATGTCACTGGTGAGACACTATGAAGCATTTCTTTATGTTGGTTGTGACAGCAAGCAACAAATACTCCTTAATTGCGTAGGATTGATGTCATTGTTGGTGATATTTACTATTGTCTGATAGATGTTTCATTCATAAAGAAGACAAGGTTTTGCAAAGAACTTCAGTATACATGCGACTTGTTGCAAACCGTCCCACACTTCATCAATGGGCCTGTTAACCGTTGAAAAATACTTTGTAAAAGAACATTGTCAAATATGCAGTAAAAATACCATGCATTTGTACACATTTGGTTTCATGTGAACTTACCACCACCAGTACAGATAGATGGTTTGAGCAAGCATGTCTGACGAATGTCCAAACTTTTTCCGATATCAACTTTTGTTTTGTTCAACACCAGAGCGTGCTTGACAACCCCTGCGACTACTCCTGAAAATAGCATAATTTTTTACCAAAATATTTTAGTAAAACCAAAAAAAACTCTGTTTTTACTTTTGCCACTGCTCCTGAAAGTAAACGTTTTTAATAAATATATTCTAATAAAAAGAAAACTGAAGTATTCCCTGCGATTACTCCTGAAGGTAAAAGTGTTCTTCATTTCAATAGATTGTCCCTTGTGCGTTTGCATTGTGCTAGTGTAGCTGCTGCAGGTTTCTTGCTTGGTCCCGCAGTGTAGTACGTGAGAATGCAGCGCAATTTGTTATTGATAGAACGCACCTTGCGCGTGATAACGAGGGCAGTCGAGAGAGATAACTTGAAAAACTGCGATGCTCGACACGCAGTACCAAATTGTCCTCAAAAATCATACGGTTGGTCCAGCATCTCCCAACAGTAACACCCCCGTCGACTCGGTTGTGTCTGTCTATCAGAGACAATTCGACTGTCATTTTTTACTATCCAGGTCAAGTCCAAGTCCAGAAGTAGACGAAAATATTTTTAAAATATTAAGTCCGAGTCCAAAAACTAACAAATACAGCTTTCTAACAGAGAAAATTTCGCAATTCTTTATCTTTTCTTCAGTCCAAATCCGGTCCTGATCCTAAATTTTTGAAGAGATTTTATCATTCGGATTCACTTCGTTATAATCCGGAACCAGTACAATGCAATCTCAGTCCAATTTTCATCTCTACTATCTTTCTAAATCATTTAGATTTGACCAGGATGCAGAGTAGAGGCAATACATACCCTTGTCAGAGTCCACCACCCAAAGTGAATGGCTATGATTTATCTATAGTTACGTATATTACAGCAAGCAATCTGAGGCAGCTGCAAAATGACAACCAGGGACAGGGTGTGTATAGGTCTACGTCTATACATGAAAAAAAATAAAAATGAATGATTGTCGTGAATTTTCTTGTTTGAAATTATATTGTGTACTTTTCCCGTAAAACTCATTTTCAAGTATTTGCATTTAGTTAAGATGTCTTTTTAACAGCTTCCATAAACTTTGTATTCGCAAGTCACAACATTGAAACAATTCGGAACGCGAAGGTTCAAGCCGCTGACCTACGGCTGCTGGCGTGGGAAAGCATGGCGTGGAAGCACCTTATGTGAGGAGAACCTGATGTTGAATGAAGCCGATCTGGGTGGGTTTCCCATTTTAAGATCTCAAAAACGTGCAATCAAAAGACGAAATAAAGCCCCAAAAGCTGAAGTAAAGCTCAAAAAGCCACTCAAAAAGATATAAAAGAGGTTGCTATAGCCTCAGAAGCTCGAGTGATGCGTATATAGCTGTTAAAGCTCGAAAAATAACCACGTCCATTGATGTTCACAGTTAAGATCAGCCAGCACAAATGCTAGGCAAACTGGCTGTGAGGTTTGTAAATTTTTGAGAGGGTGAAACTGTGTCAAATTTTACAGCAATTCCTATAAACAGAGGGGGAAGCTCTGGAATCCCTTACAACAATAAAGCATTCTGCCTTGAAGCGCCGCAGAAACGCGAGATATGGCCGAGCGTATCTGCGCACTGTCGAAAGATGACAAGAAAAATTATAAGTTTCGGTTCGCACTTTAAATGGGCTATGTGCAGAGATATCTAGAATGGGCTTCTAGATATATTTGTTTATGCCAAAATTTTTAGGATCGTGATCTTGCAAATATGGTACAATTACGCATAGCCTCTAATGGGATCGAAGTAAGAACACATTAAGACGCGCTTGCCTTGGACGCGAGCCAAGCCAGGCAGCAAGAACCTCTGATGGAGACATTCATGTTCGTCGGTTGTGAATAAATATTTGTGAAATTTTTCATGATTGCTAGTGAAGATGAACGTCAGGAATAAACCGAATGACTAAATGCCTGGACAGATCTTGAGATACTTCATGTCCAGGGAAATAAAAGGAGTGACAGCTGGGACATGACCAGGGTGTCGCAATAGCGATCTTATGCGTGTAGACCAACAACCATACCGGTAGGCTCCAGCGTTTTAGCATGCACAATCTGTTCAATCCTGTTGCCGGATGAACAATTCAGTTGGAAACTACTTTTGCTAGACCTCTGGCCATTGTCCAGCATGGGTGACTATCGAAGTAATCAAGCTCTTCTACCACGACAAAACAGTAGTAAAGAAGGAAGCAAAAGTTAACCAACGCTGTAAACGAACATTTAGTTTCATGAAAACTAATGCAGACCAGCATTTTATTATATTGTCTGAAGTATAAGTAGTGTTGGAGTTGTTTGTGAGTTTGCCCTGTTTTAGGGATTTGTAAAAATTGAAAACGCATAGAAAGCTTCATATGATTTACAGAGATTAGGTTGGTTGAGGCTTAGTTGTAAGTTTACCAATGTAGTTATGGGTTCACCAATGTAGCTGCGGGTTGACCAACACAGGCTTGCCAATGAACAACATGTTTGGTATTGATATACAATAGACTGTTGGCTGCATGCATATGAACGTTTAAGCTCAGTGGGGTCTTCAGTTCAGGCACACAAATGCAATAAACTGAGCAAAAATCACTGCAAATTCTTTTCAAGCAAAGGTGAATACTTGAAGAAATTTCGTGAAAAACATTCTTTCAAAGTGTTATTGCGTAACATTCTCAGTTGATTCTCTAATTGGTACTCGAAATATTGTAAAAGTAGAACAATACTTGGAACCACCTACTACATCAAATGCAAATTTTGGATACACGTCAGGCTGACAGTGAACGGTAGTGAATACTAGAACAAAATATATTTACTTTTCATGAACAGGTTATTCAAGATATTTTTAAACTATTCTCAATCTTTTTGCAAGAAAACTTCCATCTGAAGTTGATCTTGAGAAAGTCGCTCTTTTGGAATGGCTTTTTATGTATGGCTTTTTTTAAATAGATTTGTTTCAGGTACCGTTTCGTTTGGGTGGTTCCAACAAAAAGTGAAATGAATAACAGTTACTTGGACTGGCGAGGCTCGAGAGGTCACCTGACCACAGAGACGAGTTTCCTTTGTCTGGGAGTAGCTTGTCTCCTTCGATTGTGTCCATTGACCAGTACAGGTTTGCTGTGTCACCTCCAGCTTCAACAATTTGATGAACAGCCGTTATGCGAAGAATTACGTGTCAACAAAAAATAAACGGCGAAACGAGCAATAAATTACAACGTTTATTGGCGAAGATATATCTTCCTCTTACAGAGCTATAACAAGCCTACCCGATTTTGACCTAGGTGAGCGCTATTACTGCACGCATGTTCAGGAAAAAAGGATAAGAATGTCAACTTAAAGGATGCAAGCTTTGGAATTGCTTTGGAATAAGAAGTTCATTTTCTATGTTTGTTTGAGAGATACTTCTAATCACAGGAATTTCTCATTGTTCTCGTCAATATTATAATTCATTTATTTTCCAGTTGAAAATTCTCTTCCAATTGAACTCCATTGCTGTAATAGCAAAAAACACCGAAAAAAACTAATTGGCCCAAATGTGTCTGCATTCACATTACTGTAGAAAGCGCTGAACTGGTAAATAAATTCCAGAAAATACTAAGATGCTCCATATCTGCATTCCAAATACTGTTAGGCAAATTTGGAGAAAGTTGAGGCAGAAAAACTTTTGCTGCCGTTTTTTAATTGGATTCGTGTAAAAAATATATTTTGGAGTTTATAGTGCACTGTAGTATTTCTCCACATGCTATGATGCTTTGTTGACAGTGGAATGTCACAAACTTCCCATTGATCGCGAAAGCACCTCATGGCTTGCTTTCAGTTTCATATTTTTATTCGTGATTCATCCCGCTTGCATACATCTAAAGATAAGGTTTGTGGAATAGCAGTTGAATGGCTGGAAAAATCATTGCAAATCTCTTACCGAAATAAAAAATTTAATGGTTCTAACAGTGCTTTTTTTGCTTACAGTGATAGATCAGTTGTATGGAAATACATGTTATAAAAAGCAGAGGCTTTTTATAACTTACGGACATAACTAAAGCATTTCTGATCTGCTACTCTGGAAATTCAAACATTACGTTACTCTGAAATTTAAACATTACATTGCCTTGATCCCAACTAAGACTCTTAAAGAAACCTTTTGATTTCACATCAAACAAACTGAAAATGACAAGATTCAACTATGTTCCTCAAACCAATTATTGCACCTCTTGAGTTTGGCTTGAAGTGGGTTCTCAGACACTTTATCAAATCTTCAAATCAGCATCACAACCAAAACAACGTAAAAAGCGCGCTGATTGTCAATGCCTCTTATCTTAAAATGATAAATCACAGGTAAGTGGCACTTTAAAAAATTGAACAGGATTAAAATGAAAACGTGATGGAGAAAGATCTTGCGGGAAACAGTAAAGATTAAAGGCAAAGCAAACAGTTCTTACAAACTTTCCTGACATGGTTTATAACGTCTTTCACATGAATTTAATATTTATGAATACGCACCGCAACCACATATGAACTTCAGGAAAACAATCGACCAAGCCGATGTAACCAGCAACTTCATTTTTTCGTTCAAATAAAGCTTTATACAATATTATGGATCTGTACTGCTTGAAAGTGTTAAATGTGAGTTTCTATTGCTGCTGTAATGCATTTGTAAAAAAAAACTTTTAAAAAATGACAAGGCGTGCCTTGATGACGTCATAAACATCAAAATGTTCAAATATACTGAAACTGAATATTCTGGCATTATTTAAACCGATAGCAACGAAACACGTAAGGCAAAATTTGTCCAATCCCCTGTATAAATGCAAATCGAATACTTTTTTGACTTCGTGGTTTAGGAAAAAAATATATAGGCCTCCTGTTGTTAAAGTTTAAACCTAGCAACCAGGAGAATAGACATTTTATTTGGTTTTGCTTTGTTTTTGACCAATTTTTTTCAAAGCACATCCTTCATTAATTTCAGTCTTGTGGTTTTGACAATCTTCCTTTGTGCCTCAACATTTGCTACCAAGAAGAAACTCTCTCATTGTCAAAGTCAGTGAGTGCATTTTATCTTCAGTTCCAAACATTCGCTGCTAAAGCTTCTTAAAAATATTTTCATCAAAACAGAAGAGCTTACTTATCTTTTGCGGTAAAGTGTTGAATATATGCTGCATTTGCAGCTTCTTTCAATTTTTAACAACAAACTTAAAAATATGTCTTGTGTTGAGTTTTCATAGTTTCTTTGAATTGTGTGTTTCCTGAAAATTTCCAATAACCGTTTCAATGATGATCACAGACAAAACCAAGCAGCTGACAATATTCGAACAATATAAGAGCAACAAAAAATAAAGCTTGTATGCCATAGACAGAGAAGTTCAGCCTTCTCATTTCACCAATGAAATCCTTAATAAAATCCCAACCAACCTGAAGTGAACAGAGCAATGCATTGAAAAGCTACAATGCTACCACTTTCGTCAGAAAAATATAATGAAAGTAGACTGCGAGGTGTACACGCTTTTGCAGCTCTCTTTTCATCCTTGTTTATTTGCATATCTTCATTTATGCTTATGCGATTGTCAACTTTTGGAAATTTCAGTTAACTGCTTCACTGTGTGTAATTGTTTTCTGTGTCGAAACTGGATCGCAATCTAACAGACCCTTAGAACGTTTTTGAAAACGTTCAAAATTTGGGTACACAAACAAAAAAATTCTTAGCTAAGAGCTACTAATTTTGTATTTTGGATTTCAAATTTTCAAAATGATTTTGATACTTTTCGGGATTAGCTTGACCTCCGAAAAACGAGTTTGTGCAGCCACTTATTCAGTAGCACATAAATCTTATAGTTGATCTTCATGTCTTGAAATTTGAGATTTTTTCCATTTTTCACATTTGTGTAGAAGCGTGGCAATTACGTTCACAAACGTCTGCAGAAGCATAACAACTAATCAAAAGAACAATGCAATTCTTCTTTGTAAAAAATACAATCGGCATCACATGAACATTAGTTTAAATGCCAGTGAACTCACTACAAAGAAATGAAGTACTGTCTCAGGTTAGCATTTACTAAAAAAGTAAAGACGAAAATTCGTGATAGCATCTCAAGTTACTGCTTCCAGTGCAGATCTTGCAAATTTTTCTCCCACACTGTAAATCTGTTAGACCATCAGCACTTTTGCATACACAAAAGTTATCAGAAACAGTTTTATCTTTTCCAATTTCAAATTATTTAAGTAGCAAAATGTTTTCAAAAAAAGTTTTGTTTCGGTTTTACAAAATTTGAAAACAACTTGGTGTTGAAAATACAAGATAGTTTGCAGACGTACTGCAATCTATACACAAATTCGGCTGTATAAATCACTCGTTTCTAGCTATGTAGACTCAGTTTCGATCACTTGATACACTCGGCGGATGGTCAAAAACGTCAATCCTATCAAAATCTGAAATGCAGAAAGCAACCAAAGAAATCGCATGCTACTGAGCGTAGCAACCAGAAGCAAGCTCTATGTACTCTGATATTGCATTGCACCAAAGCGGCTAGTAACAATATCAGATATTAATAAATACACCAAGCAAAGAGTGGGGGTGTCTTCCTTTGTGCACAAACACATGAACACAGAAGACAGCACCACTAAAACAGACACTCTAACTATAGATTTCAGGAGGCCGCACGACTGCATCAATGGTTTGCAAAGGGAGCTGGTTGTTCTAAACAGGATTCTTTATCAGCAAGCGCGTAGGTTGTAACATGTTGTTCATGCGTCGCAAAAATAACAACACACGGTTCTTTGTTGGCAATATTTTTTTCAAAGTCAGCCTGACTGATAGAACGATTGCTAGTTTCAGTCACAACAGAAACTTGTTTGTGGTGAAAATGCCATTCCAGGGTTTGCGGACTTGCAGTTTTGAAGCAAAAATGTTTCTACTGATTTTAGTTTGTTTAATGCCATACTTGGCAAAATACAAATTTTGCAATATAGTAAACATTCAAACAGGAAAAAATTCGGTGATAAAATCCATCTTCACAAGTATGGAATTATTAAAAAGGATACTTTAATGTCGGTACGGGATCAATTTTTTGTGTCGATATGAGATCATTTTATTGATTAGCACCATATTTTTGTCTTGGTATAAAAAAAACAAAATTTGCGTCGCTCTAAATGTTTGGTGAAGTAGTAGTAGTAAGTTCATTGGCGATGAAGTATTGCACCTGTACAACCAAATTATTTTTTACCAACTTTATTATCAACTAGTTCCTCGAAAATACTCTTACTAAGCCTGGATGATATGAACTTCTGCTTCATCGTTTGAGCGAGTTCGTCTAATCCACTGCTGGGCCGTGCTAGATCTCAAGGCAGGTATCGAGCAGCCATTCCATTATCTCGTCGACCAGAACCGCCAGGCCATGCACTCCATGCGAATGCCAATAGATTGGCCAGTGAAGGACAAAATGTTCAACGGTCTGTTCCTCTGCACCACACTCACAAGCCGAAAAAGGGGCCATATCCCATTTGTACAAGCAGGAGCGGAAACGTCCGACACCGGTGCGGAGGCGGTTAAGCCTGACCCACGCTGTTCTTGGGTGCCGATGTCGAGGATGAAAGTTTGCAGTTTCGTGATGACTCCACACTTTCATCCCCGACATCGACACTCTGCATCCCCGACATCCAGCCACTCTGTATTCCACCGGTGATCTGCCCACAGCGCCCTACTTCTGTTCTGGTTGGCAGATACTCAAAGAGTTGTTGTACGGCGGATACAAATGGGTGTCTCGATTTGAGATGCCGTGTGTTCCTACCCGGTGAACAGCTGAGAGATGAGTACAGCACAAGTTCAGGCTCCGTAACATGGCGCACTAGAGACAGTGCGGCTGTTTTGGGGCGAAGGTTAGCAGGTGGAATGCCCACGAGGAAAGGAAGACGGTCCGCTAGTGCAGGACGCAGGCATCCAGTCACGGTTCGCAAGGCGTTGTTGATGACAGAGTCAATAAGGTTGGTGTGGGCACTATGGCACCAGACAAGAAAGCAGTAACTTCTGCCGAGCGTGTTCAGTTGGCCTTCAGCATTCAAATACGTATTTTTTTGCTACTAATATTTTTCCGGGGGCAACTGAATATGTTACAATAGTACATGTAAATATGCGGGAGGTAGAATCTTCGCTTTTCTTCTTTGGTGAAACTAGCAGCTTGTTCACAAATTGCGTTTGAGACAACAATTCGAGTGCTTTCTCTGCAACTTGCTTTGGTTTTTCATCATTTCACATGTAAGCTTTTGCTTGCAATTTACAGAAGTTAAGATGTGTAAATTATGTGAAATCAACTTACTAGCAAAACAATCTGCTAATTGATTCGACTAGAGAAAGCACGTGGGTTATATTTTAAGCACACCCCATGAAAGAAATGCTAGACGTCAGTTGTGTTTTGGGGATTCGGTTAGAATAGCATTAAAGACACAGCGTGTGTTTGAAAGTACAGTTCGCGTGCTTTCTCAAAGTCTCGCTTCAGTTTTTCATCTTTTCACCCGTAAACTTTTCTTTCAATTTACATCCGAGTGGAGATGCGTAAGTTACGTGAAATCGATTTCCTATAATAATACTTGCTGCGATCTGATGTAACTCCGTCGCCTCCCGCACCATGTCGTGACCACCCTGCGCTGTTTCTCGCGAAAATCCGGCGGGCACTTATGGCACGAACTGAATTTTTTTTCAAAATGTCGCTCGTGGTTGTAAATGAACTTTGGAATGTCGTGAAGTTGGTCAGGCGAGATGGCGCTTTTCGCCGGAAGGAATGACGTCGCCAAGCCTTTCTTTACTAGAAACAATCAAATCAGAAAACATGATTGCCTGGCGTTGTACAGTGTTTTCGCTATTCTCTGCGACTTGAAATTTGAAGCTGGGAATCCTCAGACAGTTTAAACGCCTGAGTGTTTTAACGCAAGTAGAGACCCTGATTTTTACAAGCATGGAAAGAATATTGGAGGGTAAATTAACTTGTTTTATACAAATTCTTAAGTTGTTTTTTGATTTATCATTAGAATTTGTTCAAATACTAACATTTGTCATGAAGGCGCAAGGAATTATCGTAGAAAACAAGCATTGAGAAATGGTTAGCAACTACAGCTTTTTTCTACCTGTTTGAAGCATTGCTTATTGGCATTGTGATCTATCGAAGATCAATTTAGACTAACAGGAAGCAGTTCAAAATTGACTATTTTTCAACACCCGTTTTGTATATGAGTTAACTAAGAATTGGCTTACCATTTAAAATGATTAATGGATATTGGATGAGGTTGCTGCAGTGAAGCACAATCTTCTATTGACCTGACTTGCATAACAAAACCACTAGAAACTTGTCATAATTCTACGGTATGAAGTGCTTACAACAAAATAAAACGTACCTTTTTGCATTGTAACACCTACGGATTTGTACAGACAAAGTACTTTGTGTGTTTCTTTGCCTTCAATTTCAGCTGTAAATGAAGTAAGGACATTGCGTACATATGCGGAACGCAGGGAACTGCATCCATCAGAAGCTCGTCAGACCGGAATCGACGATTTCAAAGATACGGTTGCTATGAGTACGCTTTCTGAGTCCGAATTTTGATTTAGGCATTAGTCTTGAATAGATCTTCAATGCCAGTATCGACTGAAACTTGACGATTGACAATGGAAGGTCGTTACCAGCAAGCAGACGTTTAGCACTTTTCGAGCAGGATTACTTAACTGCCTTATTTCTTTCTCTTCCTTGCTGCAAAAGTTTTACTGTTGACTATCCGATGACACTATGTACAACAATCAAAAGATAAGATTTTTCCTTATTGGAAATTTACCTTTGCTGCCAATTTTTCCTTATTGGAAATTTACCTTTGCTGCCAGTTCATGTTTTATCATTACTGTTCACGTAAGTTGGTAATTTTTTATGCTTGGAACTTATTGTTATTTCCTCCCTAATGCAATACTTCTGATGAATTGATTACAAGAAAATGAACCGTATTGAGATGTTCGATTCATTGTCAAAATCCTAATTTTCCTTAAGTGATAACGAGGGTTTTCTTTAACTGTTTTGCCTGAAGTTCACGCTTTAGTTTCCACAATATTGAAATACTGCGATCTACAGTATTAAAAATACCCGGTTTTTATAAAACATTTTCAAATTTTAGACACCTTTCCTACGTTTTCCATCTTAAAATTTAGCATTTCGATGTTTCGTATTGATTGCTGTAGCCACAGTTCCCGTGTTTTTTAAGCCGTTTTGTGAAGATTTTTACCCACAATTGAAGCTTAATGAAAAAATGCAACACTTACCGTTTTTTTTTGTTTATGCTTTCACATTCAGCCGAGCATACTTATGATGAGGAATTTGACTTATCATCACTGAAAAAAGCTTTTGAAGGTAATAAACTGTTTTTAAACTTTTGCTGCAAGCACATGAGTGCAAATTGGCTTTTGATCAATGCATAATTTTTCTTGACTAAACATTTACATTTTTGAAAATACATTTGGTGGTCAATGCAAATAAACTATACGCCGATGACAGAGCTGAGGCACATTTTAGCCATACATTTAAACACGTTAGTGGTCTGTTGCGGGAACAAATGCCGAAATGACAGTTGTACGTTTGGATAAAACACATGCATTAAGCACTCACCACATAGTAGAGACTCACCACATGTTAGTATGAGAAGCATTTCATTTTCAAAGGCAGCCGTTATGGAGTTTGTAATTTAGGGCTTAAAATTTTTTTGTTACAAACCATGGTTCATTAACCGTTCATAACAAGTTTTCTTACACAATACACAAAATCACACTTTATAATGAATCAACCCTTCGAGATCAGCAGAAGCCAGACACTTGTTTGACCATAATTCGCCCCCCGATATAGCTAATGAGCTGTTTGAACCCTTAAAAGGTGCGGGACGTCATGTAGTTTCGATTAAAAAAGTTTGGGGTGTTTTGGATTTTGTGGGTGACGTCATTATGGTAGGTTTGGTTTTTTTTGGATGACATCAGGCCCTGGACCCTGACTCAAGCGGCAATTTTGTTTCTTTAACATCCGCATTTTGGAGCCCTTGATTAGCCTTATGGCGGCTTGGTTCGAAAGTTATGGTCTAAAAACAACAAAATAATGAATTAATCACCGGGACTTAACTAATTATCATTTCAACCGGACTTTCCCTCAATACTGCTAAACGAAATTTGTGCTTGCACCCATCACTGCAAATTCGATTTTGCTAGTGGTTTGCTAATATTTTTACAAAACATCGGTTCCAATAGCGAAGTGGTTGTCGTTAATTAGGTTTTTTTCCGCATCTAGTCAAATTAATCAACGATTATGATTTCACGAAACTCCTAAATCATTGTGTTCAATCGCAATATAATATGTTTAACGCAAAAGTGTAAGCATCAGTTTCCAAAATTTATTAATATAGTACCAGTTGATGTGGTAAAGCTTAACTGACCTAGTTATCTCAAATGCTTTTACAAAAATATAATTTTTTTTAATTTTTGTGAAAAGCAATAATGATGCATCAAAATATCTGAATTAAACTATTTAGCAACAGTTGTGTTTGTGGCAAGTAGATCTCGAACATTTTTGCTGGCAAGTACAAGTAAAAAACCTTAACNATTAAAATTAGAGAATGATATTGTCCAGCAGTCCCTGCAGTTGGTGCAATATTGTTCTCCATTTAAATGCTTTAGTTACATGATTTTTTGCAGAACATGGCAAAAAGAAAGACAACAGGATGCAAAAACTACTCAAAAAATTTGTACAGAGCCTCAAGAACGAGAAATACGCTTTAGCCGCAAACCTCCACGACGATCTCACATCTCTCATCAAAGAGAAAAAACAAATAACCGCCCCAGATTTGGAGTGCTTTGCATTTCAAAGAAAATATCTTAGAAAGTACGAGGAGGCGATCTTTTTCTTTCAAGCGTCGACCTTTCTTTACGATGACATAGAAGACACCGCCAAGGCGTGTCGAGCAATGTGGCGCTGCGGAGATGCTTTGAAAATTATAGTGGACAATATGACTGAAGACCGTATTCCCTGCAAAACGTTAGTGAAAGGCTACTTGATACCGTGTATGAAAGATCTACACATGCGTGTTCAAAGAAAAAACACTTCACCTCCAAACACGGTAGAGTCCGGTGAGCTTGGCTGCATTGAAACGCACTGTGTTCTTTGGCTTGAATGGTGCCAGGGGTTTGTTGAAGACTGGCTGGAACGAGAAAAGACGCTTAGGGCTGCCATAACGAGAATGGAAAGACTTTTCGGAGACAAGGGTGCTCAGTTGATTCTGCTTTACGCAGACTTAATTTCCCATCTAGGATGCACATGCGCTATACTTCAGCGTTTTCCGGAGGCCATCCACTACCATTCCCTGAGCAAAGCCATATACGCTAAGGTCCAGAGCGTTCAGCCTCATGAAGAGGAAAGAGTGAAAAGCAAACGTATTTTTCTTGCTGAGCTTAATTTGACATTAGCATTGCGTAATAGGCATCGGGATTTCGATCAAGAACTGGAAATAACATCCCATCCCTGCAAGCTATTCAAAAAGACTTGCACAGTTGCTCAACCATTGAACGATTGATGGAGTGCTAAGCAGTGATTTTGTTGTGATTGTTTTTCTATCTGCAATGCTAAACGAATTTTAGAAGTATGTTTGTAGACTTGACTTACGTGTCAGGTTTTTTAGCGTGGTTTTCGCACATTCTCTGAAAAAAAAACAAATGTAGAAACGTGCTTGTTTTAATCACGACGCCTAAACTAGCTTTTATTCAAGAATCAANAGTGTTTTAGCAGTTGCTTCTAGCTTGCTTACGATGTGAGTGACAGTTATTTGCATGTGTTATTGCGACTGCACAGTAGCTTTGTTATTGTACCTAAACCGATTTTAATAAACCGAACAATCCATACTTGTGGCATTAAATCGCCTTATGAAACTGAGTTTCAGAGATTCTTGAAGAGCTTCGGAACTATATTGAAGGGTTAGTGCAAAGGAATTCTAAAAATATTTGGTTTTTCAATAATAAGAGCTTTAAAATTTACCCATGTAAAGTACAGTACCCATAAAAATTTGAAACATGAATTTTATGGTTAAAGTAACAATTTTTTTTTTTGCAACGACGTTGTTGAAGTTCTACAGTCAAAAACATTTGAGCATTTCAGCGTTACTAAAGTTTTAATGACAGTCCAAAGTTCTTGTACGCAACGTGAGGAAAATAAAACAAGTTTTGCAGAGTAAAGCACTCTGCAGGAAACGGCCGTTTGCATTCATTCAAGGAGTACCAATTTGAACTTTTCGAAGTGTTGGTTCAAGCAAAAACGTTTCCCAATGTTGGTCAAATCAAAAGATGATGATCATTGGTTTTCAATTTTGGTCTTGCTATTGCCTCATGCCCCGGTTTTGCGGCGATGTCTAGCTGGCATAACAATATGCACTGAGTTGAGTTGAGTTTGAGTTAAGTTCACTGTACGCAGCAATTTGCTGCATTTGGTGTCGATATCAAGTTAGTCCAAGACAGGGCTGGGGAACCTGCGGTCCGGGGGACAAATTCGGCCTGCGTGAACATTTAATTATGGCCCGCATCAAAATTTTCGTTACCCATGTTAGAACACAGCATCGCGTCAAAACGAACCTCCAAGACAGCATGTGTAGACAGTAGGTCAAGAGAAGTATCTCTCGCTCCTTGGCATAGTTTTCTCTCCTTGTTTTTCTCGGAAGATCAAGGTAGAAAAGCCAGAGAGATTCCACAATTCATGCGGCCCGTGATAGCAAACAGGTTCCCCATACCTGGTCTAAGAGATGGAGTTTCGCAAAGTGAATGGAGACCGGATTTTGTGGGCCTCCTTCTCATTCTTGAACCCATCTCAACATTTGAAAGTTTCACAAACTTTGATCAGGCTCTACTGGCGCTAAAAATATAAAAACACGACCAAGAAAGTGAACGAAAGAAAGAGATCGACCTCGTCAGATCAACTGTTAAACAAAACGGTTACCCAGACAGATTGTTCTATAGAAAGAAACCTGCAAACGCAACAAAGAACCAAGAACATGAAACAAGAGGGTTAGCCATACTACCCTATCTCCCGGGGCTTACTGACCGAATCAAACGATGCTTGACGGCCCACAAAATACAAGTCGCATCAAAACCGGTGAGAAAGTTGGGTAACCTAACTTCCATCAAAGACCCCGTGGATATAAAGTCTCGACAAGGCGTTGTTTATTCCATTCCATGCCGTGACTGCAATAAACGATACATTGGAGAAACCAAAAGAAGCCTTGAAACCCGTCAGAAAGAACATAAAGCGGACATAAAAAACAAACGATTCGACAAAAGTTCCTTAATGCAACATACAATTGATCTAAATCACAGAATGGATTGGGATAACTCAAAAGTCTTGGAATTTGAATCCAACTATTACACATGCCGATTTATTGAGCCCTTTCACATAAATAGTGACAAAGACACAATGAATGAAAAACGATCGGACTTGTTCCCCGATATCTACCAATTTATGTTGCAATAGTCTAACTAAAAATTTTCTATTTTACCTTCGTTCTGTCCACGTCATGGTTCATCATTCTGTTGTTCTTACTGTCTTATCTTTTAATCAGCATTTCCCGCCTCCCGAGTTCTTATCAGCACGGTGCCACCTGGAGCGCACACATTTTATAACATCCGTGCTCGCATCTCACGACATTTCGTTTTTAGCCCTGATGAAGATAGTTGTATCAACTATCGAAACGTTGGCAAGTTTTCAACGTGTTTGCATGTTTTTAACGCCAGTAGAGCCTGATTAAAGTTTGTTTATCGAAGTCCTGGCGTCTCTGAAACAGAAAGATATTTGAAAGTTTCTTCCTGCAGTGCAATATCATCGTTATTGGACATATTTCCAGTCAAAATAGAAAAAATAACAAAAGTAGTTGAATTCAAAGTTTGCAAGCGGCTCGAGTTTTCATTCATTGACGTGATTTGCTGTAGTGCAAACTCGATTACAGCACATACACTTAAATGTGAGCAACAACAGCAGCTGCATTGGACTTGTCTCCGCAACAGCTACGTTTGAGATCAGTCGTGATACTCTTGGTTCTTTGGCGAAGTTACTGGAATAGGAAACGATTAAAAGGCATATAAAAGGCATAATCAAATAAAGAATGAAGGTGATTTAACTACTTCAAATATTCTTTTGGTTCGCTCGAGAGACACTGTAGTCTAGCCTCGTACTGTCAAAAAGACACTGTAGTCTGGCCTCGTACTGTCAAAAAGACACTGGATAGAACCGATCGTTAAAGCCCAGCTGCTCACGAAAACATTGTGATATATTCACCGATGAACAAATTATATCGGGTAACTGCGGATGTAGACACACTCAGCTCAGACTGCAATGCCAGGTGACAAATTAAAATCAGAGAAGGTTTCTGCTTTGCTAATATACTAAGCCCCAGCGCAATTGCGCACATATTGCACATAGCAGCAACTGAAGTTGCATTGGAATATTACCTGAATGTAGCTGAAAACGTGCACTGCAAAAGTGAAGCGAAATTTGAGCGCCCTTTATCATCTGTGCTGGTGAGCTTCTCACACATACAACCTCAGTCACAGCAAAACAAAAGGAAAAACTGACCAAAACCAAAGCCGGATTAAGATGGTCGCTGCTGAGGTAGTAAAATCAGTACTCTCCACAGTGGGAACAAGCAAGGAATCGATCAGCAAATTTTTAATAGGAAATTGATTTCACGCAAAATTACGCATCCCCAGTCCAAACTACAACATCAAGAGATGAATATTCCGCAACGCTTTTTCCTTGATCTCATCGCCCAGCAGTCCTCTACGTTTTTCTCTACTCACCGCTATTTTGCTCAATACACTAAATAAAAAGCACGTCTCGGTAATTCCAAGTATTCCCATGAGAAATCACGTTTCTGTTGTGGATCAGTTTTCGCCTTTATATTTGCAGTTATTCCGTAGCTTTCGCAATACCAAAGGCCAAGCGCGCGAAGCGAACCTTCGAGCGCTTTGCAGTGTAAAAACGCTCCAACATTCAGTTCGCAAGTGAGCTCACGACGGCAAGTCAAGGGCAACGAATCGCTCACGCGTCAATCCAACTCGAATCCGACAACAGTACAGTGTAAAGAGGTTAAGTGGATGTCTACGACCAGTGATACCTGAGAACACCCACTGTAGCGATCTCTGATGCGGAAGTAGGTGGCTGACTCATATTTTTAATTCTACTGTGCTTTCTGAAAGCGACAATAAAAGACACCATCAAAGGAGATTATTTGGTGATTTCATCACCAGGGTTGCCAGATGAAAATTTCAACAAAACGCCAAACAGTGCTAAAAGGCCAGAAATACGCCAAACCGATTGTTTAAAGACCAGAAGCAAACGAAACTTTGTTTGTGGTAGTGATATTCTTTTGTCACAAAGAAAGATCCCAATTACAAGAATATCATTAAAAGTTTTCTTTGAAACTGAAATTAAGTCTTGCTTGGCATTACACTAGAGCTCATTACTGACGTTTCTCGAGTTTTCATGGTTTGTGAGATTGCACGCGTTCAGTACAATGCTGCCACAGTTTGCATACTAATCCATGGGCAGCTTTCTGCACCCATACGAAAGTCATCTCCTTTCACTCCTGTACTTATGACCAGAATCATAAGAGCACTTCCTCCACGCCATTGTCGCATCTCTATCGCGGAGACGCAGACAATCCTCCACGCCATTGTCGCATCTCTATCGTGGAGACGCAGACCCGCCTTCAAGCGTTGAGCCTGCTTAGTTTTTACAACAAAATACACAGTACACACATCTCCAGTGATTACGCAAAAAAATTACTGCGAATCTCGCATCCCACAAATCTTACTAATATCAGAACGCGGGCGTCGGTAAATTTAGTATTTATTGCAAAACTTTTCCAAATGTGTTGCCGAAAAGAATGGAATACAGTAGTAATATTTTCCTTCAGAGGAATGTTTTTCAATGTAAAAAGGTCAAAAAAGAGCCAAAGGAGCAAACGAATTTTTTAAGGCCAACCAATTTGAGATGAGGCAAAAAAAATAACCAAAAGGCCAAATAAAATTTTTAGGCCAGCGAACTTGAATCGAGGCCAGATTTTTGAAATTTCACCTAGAAAAAGACAACCTGGAAACCCTGTTCATCACAAAATCTAGCCTGTGGGAAAATTTGGGTGAAAAAACTTACGTCCAGTCATGCTGAGTCATTTCTGCGAAAGAGCACAATCCAACCCTTTCGCAAAGGTTAGAGAAAACCACGTATACGTAATGGTTTGAAGGATCGCATTCTCTGGCAACGTCGGACTTTTAAAACTGTTGCAGGCAGTTCATGCATCAACAAGTGTTTTGGTGAAAGCAAGGAGGTTGATCTTGATGTCATTCCGAAATGAAGAAGTAACATTATAAATGACGAAGAAAGCCATAGTGGAGAACATATAGAGCAGCCTTTCAATCGTTAAAATGATGCATAGGGAGAATACAAAAATTGTCAAACAATGAAACCCACAGAAAACATGCTGAGCATGACACCTGCAAAGTGTACTAGATGAACCTTCAACGGTAGTAATGTATGACTTATAGAAAGCTTCGCAATTTGTGACATCGCGTGCTGTAAACTCTGCTTGCTGAAAATGTAGTTATTCGAACTTGGCTTCAAGCTGAGAATAAAAGAGAATAAGGGATTGCATGTACTGAATAATGTGAAGAATCATCTGGTGAAAATGAAGACACCTATACTGATGAAAGCAATAATATTATAAAGTTGTGTTTGTAGGAAGAGATCTTGGGCAGCCAATATAACTATGATGTTATTGTGCAAGTGTTGAAAAGAACAAATAGATTTGCACAAACTGTTCCCCAAACACCAAACAAAGGATGAGCTGCTAAAAAGCACTATTGAGCAGTTAACACATGATGAATTAATGACAATTTTGTCATTTTAGTTTAGCAACAGTTAACTGCACAAAAATGAAAAAACAAATTTTAGAGCTCACTACGGTAAACTAATAATCGAAATCTGTATACAAAATGCAGACAGAGATAAAAAATTATAAAACTAAAATACAAAAACTGTGTATGGCAAAGCACATCAAATTATTATGAAGTTACAGCAAAGGATATCCAACAAAGCGTGGAAGCAGCAGACCGTGAAAACAATCAACTAATCAGAAAAATACAAATGGCGGAATTGTCGGAGTTAAAACATTGTTCGTTGATGAAGTTTTAGTGTTATGAACAAAAATTTCTGTGCATTTTTTGCTGTGTCATGTGTTTAGTTTTTGTATGTATTGCCACAATAGTGGTGTCATGTCAGTGCGCTAATATTGATTATAATGGTAGAGAACCAATTGTTCTGTTTAGGCCCCGACTTAAGCCTAAAGTATGCATGACAGGTTAAGATCTCATCGCTTAATTAGTGAAACGGAATAAGTGACGCATGACCCAAGCATGAGAATATCAGTGCAAGCGTGCAATGCCAAACGACGATACAGTAATGCGAAGGTAAATCATGCGTAACAAGTGCAGATCAAACTTTGAATACCGGAAATTGTCGAAAGCCAACGTGGCTGAAATAAAGCGATAAAGAATAATGCGAATCCCAGACATGAGCGAAGAGTTACGACATAATAAACGAATGACAAATTTACAAATGCAAACCCTTACTTTCATAAAGCTGCATTGAAAAAAAATTATGCAAACTTGGAAAAAAGGACCGCGACGTCCAGTAGTGCATGATACAGGTCATAGGAAAGACCCGACGGCGATTAACACTAAATTTAGTCAGGCAAAGAACTTGCATCAAACTTCTCGAGAATCCACAGAAAATCAACCAAGCAACGCCGGGAAATTGCAACCAGCTGGCAATGATAAATAGATGTTAAGAAATCTACTCACTCAGAGGACTTTGGGACGAGCAACGATGCAGCCAGCAGCCAATGGTCGATCGTGGAACGAGCTAGGGCCGGATAAAGGGTACTCGTCTGAAGCTGAAGCCGGATAAAGGGTACTCGTCTGAAGCGTATGTCTGAAGCTATTTACTAGATTGCTCAGGAATGTATGGAGCACACTGGAAAATAAGGAAGTTTAATATAATTCTCCGTCTCTCTTTATTAAATGTAATGTTAAAGTCTTACAATATAATTGAATTGCTTTAGTTGATGTGATCAAATATTTCGTCAAATGTTGGAAGATAATTCGGTAGTTGCTTGTAATAAAAACAATAAATAGTGAAATATTGAAAGCCGAATTATTCCAGGGCCTAAGGCTACAGTAGCCTAATCGTTAATCCGACATTGAAACGGGCAAAAGCAAATAAATCTTCAATTTATGTACAAAGTGTACCATTCAAAATGTGGTAGGACATCGTGCACTCAACAGATAAGTCATGCAGAAGTAAAGGTTACTTATATGACAAACTGGTTTGGGCTTGTTATCAGGAACCAGGTGCAGGGATTACGATGAAAACCAGTCTAGGTCAAAGAAGAATCGTAGCTAAGGTGTTGTATGTTATCGTATGTGTCGTGCTCGTGTCAAAGTACTGTGATAACGTTTTTTCAAGATTATGTGATGGAAGTGAATAAATATCTGAAACCAAAGCAAATTTCTATCGATCGAAGGCTTGAGTTGTTCTTACAATACGCTCACAGCACTCAGTTGATTGTGAACTGATGTCTCCTATATACACAACTTTGGAGTGAGCATGCAAATAATCCCAAGTCATGGTTGGAAGTGCGTGTAAGGAAGACATGTTTATAAAAGAGAGGTACTCTACTGCTGAAGTTCTGTTCACTCTTAAATACGTTCCCCTCCACCAGTACGCAGACACCCTTGCATGCATTGGTCACAAAAGTAAATGAACTTACTATTACAAAGTACAATTTGTGGGATGCGAGATTCGAAATATGTGATGTAAAAATAGCACAATGGGCATTGGTTTTCTTTAAAACCCTTTTAATAATTTTTTCATTTGAACTTGTGAATACTGATGCAAATCTAATGGCAAATAAATATTGATGTAAAAATCTTGATTTTACGGGTATTGTCAAAGTTATCATATATCCATCTGTAATTGAAAGCTCTAGAAGGTTTTCTATAGGCTTTAGAGAATCAGCCAATTGGGCTCTGCTTTCATCTCTTTGCGATCATTCAAACTTGCGCATATCTGTATTCAAGTAACTTCACTCCACAGGTGAAATAAACAAAGAATGTGATTTTTGATTGATGTGATTTATGACAAATGTGATTGATTCTTTGCTTATTTCACTTATGGAATGAAGTTACTTGAATATCCATCTGTAGAGAACAAAATTTGTGAAGTTCATAGTGCCTTTTTTCTATATGTCTTCGAAAAACTATGAAGACGCAAAAACCTAAATTTGCACATGTTTGTTCATGAAAGTAAATTTTCCATATAAGCATCTCTTTAAACCAGGGGTTCGCAACCTGTGGCCGTCCGGACTCGTGAGGCCTTCAATAAAAAACATTGCGGACGTGCACATGTATCTAAAATATAATATATGGTAGCCGTTCATTAATATGCACTCTTTGTCTACTGTACGAGAACACCTAGTAGAAAGACTGCAAACGAACGTGTGGAAGCAGGTTCTTCGCATTATATGGAAGCAGAACAGAAGCAATGCAAAAAATAAAAATATGTTAAACTCACTTGCGGCCGTAATTCACAAAGGAAACGTAATACGGCCGGCAAAAGAGGAAAGGTTGTGCACCCCTGCTTTAATGAACAATTTTTTTTTAATATTTAAAGTTAAACTGTTCATCGTTTAATTGCTGTTATGAAGGTCATGCTAACGTCAATTGTCATAAAACATATGCGCAAACCTATAGACTAACGAACTGAAAAATTGTATTTGATTGTGGTTATGAAGCAAATGCTGCGATCCAACTGCCCCTAATTCAGATAAGATCATCACATACTCAACGTTTCCGTATGAGTAGCTTGAGTGTCATTATAGTTTAAAATCTTTTCAAGATTAAGTCTTGTTTACAAAAACTTTTGCCCACTATTGATTGAAGTATTTCCTCACAAATGAGACATTTCACAGTGGCGCTCAATCACACAACCGATGTTGTGACAGACGTCCACCGACGACAGTCTTCTTTCTCTATCAATGTTTGCTGAAACGTTCGCATGGTTTTATTTCACTTGGCGAAGCAATGGGGACTAAGAGTGTGGCGTAGGCACAAAAACCATCAAACGATAAAACTTTCGATAGGCACCCACTCCATTCGCAAAAGATGTTTTCAAATGGTTGAAAGACGACTTGTGAATCCAGGGCTTTGAGCAGTTGCCAAAGCGTAACGAGATCCGTACCAAAAGACCGTAACCAAGTTCTACAACTCAGCACTCATTGTTTGAAAACGCTCACATCAGATGTTTTGTTGCACACAGAGTTTTTCAAAGTGCATGGGAAAGTTAATNTGTACTTTCTTGACTGGCTTGCTGAACGATAATGTTAACTTTGTGGAGTACCTGCAAACGCAGAATGTTGGNTAAGTTTTTTGTNCGTTATGAATAACTGGTTTTGAGCTTTTTAGTTTCTTCAGTTAAGATTTTTGCGTTGCGTTGAACAACGCACTGGTTTCTTAATTTTCAGAAATAATATANACATATGCACATATGCATGCATTAGTGGTGAGAGACTGTGGTCCAAACGGTAAGTATGTCTCTCATCATTTTTGTATTAACTAANATGAAGGTTTTATTTCGTTAAACGGGAAAAAAATCTAAATGAGGAGCATGGCTAAACGGTGTATGTACGTGGTGCAGTTGCAAATCATAGCAACGTGTCAATCTGCAAAGTAAGCTGAAAACCCAAAAATGTTAGTCATTCGAATGCAAAAAGTAAACTTTTGCTAAAATTGATAAATATCAAATGTTAAAAACTACTATCTTACTATCTGTGCTGAATTAAGTTTTTGGTGGGATTGACATGAATCATCAAAACAAAAAGACTTCTAGATGTGATAACTTCAAACATTGGTATTGAAAGCATTACTACTAGATACGGTGCAAATTACGCATGTTGTTGGGGAAGAAATTGTGGAAAATGTTTTTTACACGCTTAAGAATTTAAAAATTACCTCCATAATTTATAAGTAAAATGTCTTCTGTAACTAATCAGAAAAATGTCTGATGTGCTGAATTTGCAAAGGCTGTAGGCAGGAATGAAAACATTACATGTCCATATTGATCTGGTTTGATTTTGCATTTGACAAAGCATATTTTGACAGCACAACACTTCGTCAATCTGAAAACACTTCAAACATATTATGATTGATTGCAATGAAATGACCTTCAGGGGCATGTGAATTTGTAAGTTTTTCACAACACGTCTTAATGCAAAGGTTTTTCAAACATTTCAATTGGCTAATTTTTTCTCTTTTTAGAATAAGTTCTAATGTTTGGTAAATTAATATAAAAATCTCACATATTTTATTTGCATCAACCGAGTGATAGCTCAGTGAAGACAACATGACATCAATCGCTGACACGCTTGGATGGACTGATCTGCTCTCTAAACATTCTATGAAACCTTTAATAGAAACTGTACGTTCAGCGACTGTATCTGCTATGATACTCAGTTCTGGATTTTTATTTTTGGCTCAACCAAATATCGGATTATCTTGCATACAAGTTAATAGGAATGAATCTGAACACTACAGTGTCCCGCAGGCCCAGTTTGTTGGAAAGGTTTGCGGACTACAGACGCCTTGGATACTGCGCAATCTGCCTTGGATCACTGCTTTAACTACAGGTTTTGTCTTCATTGCTAACAATCTATGGTTGTATTGTCCTGGAGTGGGAGCAGCTATCTTGCGATTCGCTGCAGCTTACGATTTGCACAATGAGCTTCATGCTGCATTACCTTCACTTGAAATCGCAGTGACCACTCCAAATAAACAAGACACGAGTGAAGATGGAATGAAGAGACG
>JGI24159J19872_10000872_pt1 | contig 30565 bp, 19 predicted proteins | sample Ectturendosymbi4_FD_19872 | JGI IMG/M metagenome (IMG submission 19872)
CTCGGTCGCCAACGTTTTTGTTCGTTGCATGTAGTTCTGTTCTAAGACCGTTTAAACTTTGAATAAAGTCTTCTGTACTGCAGTAGTGTCAGTTCACAGATTAAACTCGCGAGTCTCTCGCAAAACGTCGGCATGCACAAGTTTTTGCCACGTCCCCATTTTGAAAATGAAAACTTATTTTTCAGAGTGTTTATGCATTTACACCCAAAAATCTCAGGATCTGAAACCAGTTTTGTTACGTAAACATCAATTCCTGTCCAGATAGACTACTCACATGGCTGCTTTGAAGTGGAAAAGCAAGCAGCTATTTCACTTGCATAGTCACGTGACGTACTTGGGTCTCAAGTAAACAACCTGGTCAAATTTTAAGCTTAGCAAAAGTATGATGTAATAACAGAAGAGCTTGAAATTAAGAAGGAATATCAGAAAAATATTCGCAAAATTGATTAAAACCTGTTAAAACTGCACAACTTGTTTTCTTACTGCTAGGTAAAATAATTGGAAAGATGTCTTTTCTAAGAACTGATTGAGACGTGTTTATTCAAACAGAAATTCAAATTTGACAGTGATAGATTCCATTTTTTTCACTTAATCAGCAAACACAACAAAACAATTTCATGGCATCTTTTGTTTTCCATGCCACCACATCTGCAAAACGCCGCACAACGAGGTTTAAAATGGTGTCCGTTGTTGTTTAATAATGAAGTGTTTCACTTGGACCTTTTGCTTTCATAATTATTTTTTTCACAAAATACAGCAGATTCATGAGGTCTTGGGGGTAGATGAAAGTCTGAGTGTTGGGATTATTCACTAGCAGCCTTGTTTGCAAACAAGCTTCCTGGAAGATAGGGAATGAAGAAGTTATGCAATGCAATTTCAGTCCTTTTCCAGTCAATTGCTTGAATATCAGCTTCAAGTCGTTAACAGCACTTTTAATAAGTCAAGCACACCAAGCTGGTCAACCAGTTTATGGAACGTTTCTACGCAACACTGAATTATCGTTTAAAGTTTTCCAGATATGCATTTTTTCGAATTACTTGAGACTGACATCGTTAGGAAAAATGATCCTTGCAGCAACCACATCAAACGCATTTGGTAACTACGAACAGCCAAACCAGCCTGAGTGTTCTGTATAACTTGGCTTTCACGATGCTGCAAAGTGTCAAAAGTCCAGCTAGATGAGCGTTCACTCTCCGGATGTTTCGTATAAACCTCAATTGCATCATATATGGGCCTGATAGTTACGGTTTTAAAAGCCTTACTTTATGCCAATAATTTATTGCCGAAAAAGAGTAAATATATGTCAACAAACCTTTCGCGTAGGCTGNTTACACTGGCGCAATTATATCCAGCACTTCAGCACTTTCCCGAAATGTCGATTGTGATGTCACTATTGTACGAAGCTGAAAAATTCTTTTCAATTTGGTCGAAAACAAACTCACCATTATATATCAAATACCAAGATAGGAAATGAAATTTAAGTGTATGTTATGGAGGCACTCCTGCATTGCCTATGCATGCACTACGCTTTTGCTTGAAGAATTGTCCCAAGAAGGTAATAACCAGGCGGTGCTTCTAATGAGGGTTGCTATGTTCATTCACATAAGGTAAAAGCATAGCTTCTGCAGGGAAGAAAATAGTAATGACGAAAAATAAGAGGAAACAACCTGATCAGTTGAGGAGTGAAACTAACGCAGCAACTTATTTTGAATGAAGCGTCAATGACAATAACAGCTTTGTTGATAATTTCACGCTAGCCAATTTTCACCGACAGTGACATTTTGCTGGACAAATTCACAAATATGAAGGCAAGTTTCCGTCAGCCTAAGATGTTCATCGGTTTGTAGAATCTTTTCACCAAATATGATCGAATTTCATCAGTTTACAAAATCATCACATTTATTGTTGAGATAATATAATAAAACACAAGTCGTAAAAGCACTAAAACTAGATTTCCTTATGAAAAATGCATTCTTCCACATAACCTGCAACCAGCTTACATGGGCGTCGGAAGGGGGGCAGGGGTCTTGGATTTTGAAATTATTAGCAAAAAAGGGTTGTTTTTTCGATTTCGAGGGGTAAAAAACAAACTTCAACACTTTTTTCACACCCTGGAAACAATTTTGGGAAAACCCCATACTGCCCCCCATTGAAAAAATCCTTCCGACGCCTATGCTGGCAACATACTAAACACTGATGCTCTCTGTGAAAATCTTCCACGAGCTATTGATGTTCCAACTGGGCAGTTCAGGGTAGCCAGCACAATCTTACATTTTTTCAAACCAAAAGCAGAAGTGTGCATATAAATGAAAATGCCTTTAAAGACGAGAAAACATCAACAAATCGCAGTACGAAGCCTTTAGCTATCTGCCCAACGCAACAGCTACTTCTGGAAGTTCATTTCTAAATTGCAGAAATCCGTCATCAGCAAGGCATGATCATAGTTCCAGCACTGCGCAGGCGTTTCCTCGCATCCTTCGCGGTAACTTAAAAGACACTTCAAACTCATCTTTTTCGGGATCGTAGCACGCCACCTCGTGACGATAGTCCGTTACGTTCATTCGACATCCTCCCACAAGGTAAACAAGACCATTCAGCACTGCGCATGCGCACTCCCTGGCACCCTGCAGCACAAAGTCTTAACGAATTAACAACAGAAAGTTATTTTGAAGCACAACAGATATTTTTGTGTTTCAAAGTGGTTCGGTTCAAGGTTAACAATCATCTCATCATTATCTGTCCATTTCAAAGATGGCTTCCACTGTTTTGTTTTCACGTTTCTACTTTTCACCTTCAGAGTTAACCTCTTCTGATCAACCTACGCATATGCGGTCAAAGAGAATGATTTCACAACTGAAATTGTCCTGGAGATTTCACGCAAATTCCTCCGGATTTTGCAGGGATGGAAAAAATGTAGGTAAAGTCAATTTGTGAAATATAGCTGAGCTCAGCGTAATGTAGTGTAATGCTAATTTGTGCATCAGATTGTCTCAGTGCATTCAGGTCCGAGATTGGAAGTTGCACTGGAAAGTTTTCCTGTCTTTCATAAACTGGCAATGTGCAGCAAATAGACAGGCGCAGTATTCATTGACAGGAGACATTGTTTAAACAGTAAAACCAAAGTACGTGTACGCGTGTAGCCATTCATTTTCAAACGAAAACCAACAATTTCGGATCTCTTGAAAATTTTCAAATTGCCTTGGACTTTAAAAGTTTAGATTTCTGTTGTTGTGAAACAAAACAATGACAAACAAAGCATTAAAAAAATTTTGTCCTCTCTTCAGCCTTACCAGGAAAAACCATAAAGTTTTTCTTTTTTCTTCAATGTTTTCCTCAACAATCCTTAAGGACAGCGAGATCCCAAAATCTTTGTTTTTTAAAACAATGTCGGTTATAATGCGCCGACCGATCGCGCTATGCAGTCAATGAAAACGTCATAAGATGCTGAGTTTTTGATAAACAGACAACAAGTACCAGGCATTTGAAATCGTGCCAGGCGTCACAACGACGTCACTGGAATAGTATGTTTACGTCACACAACCAATGAGAATCCTGCGGAGCTGTATATCTGAAGCAGCCGCTACTCTATTTCAGGTGCTTGCGCATTCTTGCTCACCTGGAAAGTTGTCTTCTGCCCCACCGTGTGCCACTGATCGCACTGGGGCATGTAACACTCGATGGCGATGGGCACCGGGTCACAAACGCCCTGCGACTCGACTTCGCCACCGATCACAAATATTCGATCCCTCACTGTTGCCATGACGTGATTGCTCCTTGCCGCTTTCATCGACACCGCAACGTCCCAGTGGTTATGAACAGGATCAAACCTGCAACCGAAGGATAGAAATGTCATCATCAAGATTTTACTTGTTTGCCCGTGTCCTGAAATCGTTTCAATTCTCTCCCAAGCCTTTCAATATTTTGAGTTGGATTTATTATTGTACGTGCGGAGCGAACAAGGCACAGAACAGTTTTTTTCTGATAAGCGCTACTGCAGATAAATACAACATGTTCAAGTGATAAAAGGATTTTGTGCAAAAAGCAAACTTAGTGCATGTCATATCATCAAATTATTTTTCCTTACCCTTGTGGTACTTTGTCACTTAAATGTGGATACCTGCAGTCGGAATCCTCGCTGAGTTATGAAAGCGGAGCATGGCGGGCAGATTCCTCTNAAACCCTACTTTACTTGTTCTCTCAAACAGTCATTATTTTCAATAATGTCTTTCACACATCTAGTTGGTACACTAGCATAGTTTCAGAAAATCGCAAATTCATCTAAAAGTTGATGTGAGAAAAGACAAGACTTTAGTGAAGTTCTGTAATAGATATCATGTATTTCGATACTTTTATGATTTCAACAATTCTTTTCTAAATCTATAAATTTTAAATGATGGAAATGTTTGTTCAAAATAATTTGAATATATTGAGATTATTTTTCGTTATAGCTCATCTTACTGGCTCAGCAGCAATTGCTGGGTACTATGCCATCAGATTCTGTGCGATCTTTGCAGTCTATAGAATGTTACGTCTTTGACCAGAAGTTTTGATCTGGTTTTGAAGTTCGTTTTTCAGGCAGTAGAAATTTTCGAGGGTTGGACAAACAGCTCTGTGACAATTGTCTACTGTTAAATAGCCACTTGTAAAAACGTAGCACTGAGAATTCTAGCTCCTTTACACTTTTGGTCTATGTCGAAAAGCATACGAACCAGTGCGACAGTGTGAGTGCGAATTTACAGCGGACAAAGGCAACTTGCATTTAGCCACTACTAACAACGAACAAGAACCTATTTGATTTAAAGAAAGTCTTCATATTTTGCCTCTGGTATTTAAAAGAATTAGAAATCGGAACACTCTTATTGAAATTTCAANACGCGGGTGTCTGTCTTCAACACAAGAATTTGACCGTAGCAACAAATACGAAGAAACGAAATAGGTTATAAGGTAAAAATAATGCTGTAACCTGATAATCCTGTGTGATATGAGCCCCCTCATAGATTTATGCATTAAAATGAGTCAACATCTAGCGATTGCTGCATTGCCTTGCCTAGCCATGTTTTCAATTACGAAAAACAAGAGTGCTGCTTTAACACAATACAGAAAAAAATACGTATAAACTAAAGCACTTACTTCAACATATCTGAGGATGAATTAGTCTTGGTCACACCGCCACTGACGTAGAAAACGTGTTTGTAAAAGCAACCAGCATGCGCATATCGCGGCAGTTTCAGGCTGGGTGCGAACTCCCATCTGCGACAAACGATTTTCATTGAATGTTTAAGAACAGCGCGCAATAAGTTTTATTACAGACTATAAGTTGTACTTAGTGGGTCATCGAGAACTGCTTGCTAAATGCGATCATTTTCAGAAAATTTCAAGAAAAGGGTGTTTTCGACGTAAAAATTTCTTACTTTGCGTTGTGATAAAATCCGCAATCCAACAAAAGCCATTTCGAGACAAGTGAAACGTGTTACCTACTTGTCAGTAACATGTGACGTCACGCGTGAAACAGTTTCCCAACCTAGAGCACGATCATAACCAAACACAGCAGCTTCGTTGATTTCGTTCCCCTTACGAAGCGACTCACCTCCTGTTTGAAATGTTGTACTTTTCAACTGAGGCACGCGGTGTTTTGCTGCTTTTTCCGCCGACAGCGAACAAGTGCGTCGTTGTCGCTCCGAGGTAAAAGCTGGATCTGCACAGTTAGGCAACGAGCTGCATTGTTATTTTTGTGAAAATATATAATGCATTTCGACGTTGTGCAATTCGCGTTAAAGAGGTGATTTTGAACAAGTGTAAACGCACATTCACCCTAATGTTCTGCACGTAATATCAAAGTCGGTGATATAATTGCACGAAAACAATAACTATTATGCAGAAAAATTATTTTTTGCGCAGTACAAGGCACGAAAACGGTATGGTTTCTTCCAAAGCAAAATATAATCGAAGCTTATAACAAAGATACTTGTCACGAATGTTTTGAATGCATGACGCCGTCGAAAATCTTCATCAAGAAGTTTGTTATGTCTTCCGAAAACTGTGAACCATTGGTTTAATACTATTCAGCGGAACAAACCTGCCTTGCTGCATATCGGCAAGAGATTCCCACTGGTTTTCCGACGGATCAAAGCTCCACAAAGACATCAGTCCACGCACGCCAGCAATTGCACTGTCCTCGCCACCGCACACGTAAAGTGCGTTATCTACTGCTGCCACCGCGTGGTAGGCTAGGGTCGTCGGCAGCCGCGTCACTTCCACCCACGACTCTTCTTTCAGACTGAGTGAATGAATCTACAAGTGTCAAGCAAACATTCAACGCATTCCCTGCGTTTTTTATTTTTGTTTAAAACCATCGCTAGCCTATTGGGCCCCCTGACGGCGGGAGACAACAGTGCTGTTGAAAACAACTAATTTGTTATTGTTTCGCTTCGCCTTTCGCACCTGCCCTTCCTTTCGGGCAGACCGAGAGAAGCAACCCTAGCTCGCAGTTCTACGTAACGTATGATAGTTTTGCTGCCTCCACATCAAGACGGGACCAAGCCAGCTCGGAGATGTAATCACACCACCTGATCGTTGGTCGACCTGCGAGTTATTTGCACTGGGCGTGGCCAACAAAACTCTTCTTGCCAATCTTTTTTAGGGCATTATGGTCACGTGACTTACTGAAATTGCATGTGGGAAAAACGTTTTCATTTTTTTGGTGGAACTTACAGCTGCAGCAATGTTTTCTTCAGTTTTTTTTTTAACTGACTGTCATCAGTGAACAGTCACTGAGGTGCCTTTTTCATGGCGGCCGAATCGGTTAAACTGTTACAGGCTGAAGGAAAGGTATCTTGTCTTTGCATTCAAGTTTCTAGTAAATTCTTTTCGTTAGATTCTGGCAGAATAATTAGCATGCGATTGTGTTTGATGGGTGCTGTAAACCGAAATATCAGATTCTGCACTTTGATCTTGGCTTCATTTCTAGCTTCCACACAATTACAAAAAAATGCTTGGGGCCGATGCAACAACTGCTTTGAGGATGTCGTGATTTAAGCTTTGTAAAAACTGAAAGAAAGCGGCGCTCATGGATTTGTCCGCATGAACTTCTGTCACCATCGCAATGCGCCTACAGGAAACTTTAAATTTTTGCGGTCACCGTCAACGGTACCACCATCCCCTACACCCAAATCCCAACTTACCTTGGAGTCACGCTTGACCGCCAATTCACCTTCAGGCAACACTTGGAAGGCCTCCATGGCAAAGTCAGAGCCCGTAATTGCCTTTTTTGCCTCCTGGCTGGCTAAACATGGGGTGCCCACGCCTCTGTTTTGTGAACTTCAGCGCTGGGCCTGGTCTACAGTGCTGCGGAATACGCAGCCCCAGCTTGGTGCTGCAGCACCTACACTAAAATGCTAGACGTTGCGTTAAATGATACATTGCGCATCATCTCTGGGTGCCTGAAACCGACCCGCAGGGAGCTTTTACCGGTACTCTCGGGCATTCCACCGGCCCACCTGCGCAGGGAACATTGCACTTACAACCTGGAGCTCCAGGCACAACTAAACACTAAGCAATCCCTTCACACCCTTGTCCATAGTGTACAGTTTCTTGACACACAGCGCCTGCATTCACGACGCCCCTTCTGCCGCCATGCTGCGGCGCTGATCAACTCCGACTTCAATATCCTGGAGTCGTGGAGAGCGGCATGGGAAAGTGCCACGCCACCGGCCCACTTTTTGGTCACCCCTGCCGTTTGTCTCCCGTCTGGCTCAGAGCTATCCCGTAGTCTGTGGGTAGCGCTGAATAGACTAAGAACTGGCATCGGCCGCTTTGGCACATGCCTGTACCGCTGAGGCATGCTAGACACACCCGAATGCATCTGTGGCGCTGAGGAGCAGTCGGCCAATCATAAAATCTTCGATTGTAACATCCTTCGCCGTCAGAACTGCCTGGAAGACCTGCGGCCCCTGACGTTAACAACACTAAATGGGTTGAGGACCATGTGGAATTTGTCTGAACCGCCGCACACATGCAAGAAGAAGAAGAAGAACAAACTATTTGGGGCATTCTCGATATAGGGTCGAATCAATGCAGCAGGGATGACTTCCTTCGGATGAGAATTCGCTCCACAGTTACAGCTTTACTAATCTACCGTTGCAGCGTTACAAAGTAGACACTTTGCAAAAATTTTGCCTCTCCTGGTCGCGTAATCTTGCGCCAACACCCAATCGGTCATTACCCAGTAATTTATCCCCTCGGTATAAACCAGCTCCAAAGAGCGTTGCAAAACTCTGAAAAATAGCAAGAAATGATACCTTGCAGTTAATTATGAAAATTATTTTTTAACATTAAAAACAAAATTTTAACGAAATATTATTCTTACTCACTAACGCAACTTCAAAGCAAAATCTAAGTAATCCTAATCAGCCTTTTGTTTTTGGAAACACTACGCAAACACATGCTTTTTACCAAGATAAATTCTAACACGAAAAAATATGTGAATGAAGTTCAATAGCTCCACTATTGCCAACGAACTCTGACCTGAGAATTGAACTGGTCAAAAAGCCTTCCACCGACAATCACCACAGAAGGACGCAGTGATCTTGTGACATCACCGTTGTTATCTAGATTCCGGTTGGGGCCGCGATTTCGCAAACGCTGCAAAACTCGTTTCTTGTCGAGACCCAAGACGTCTTCCACTTTGGCTGCAGCAAATGATTTTCTCGTGAAGGCACGAAGGATTGAAGAAACCATTCACCGGTGCTGGATTGCTGAGTGAATCATTCTTGAGAGAAAAGTTTCGGTCGAGCAATGCGCTCAGGTGAGCAAAAAGTTTGGTTAATTTGAATCAACCCCCTGAGCCGTGTATTTAAGCTTTGGCGAAAAACAAAGGCACACAACCGATGGTTATTCGTTTGAAAGTTCAGTTCTGAGGAGCACGAATGTTTAGTTGTTTCTGTAGGAGCTCATTCTAAAATGACATCTGCTTTCACCAAGACTTTTACAGAAGTAAAAAAATTTGAAAATCATACTCAAACAGCAACTTACGAAACGAAACACGAAAGTACGATGTGAGCTTATTTCCTTTCCAATTTATTTATGACGAGTGGCAATCCAAACGAATGAAACGTCAACATGTATAAATCAATGGAAACTCAACCAGATGCGCAGTTTTCAAATTCAGAAAACAGTGTTTGGTCTCCACACGCTGTCGTGATGTAAGGTGTTTACAAAGAGGACGTTCTGTAGGGCATATCGTTGTAACTTACTACGAAGCTCAGAGTCATTGCTCACTATGTCTTGTACCAAGATGTAACCCAACAAAGTAGAATGGGGTATTTTTCCGTAGTTGAGACATTTTAAGAGTCGCTGTCCTGCTGGTCGTCTTTCTTTCGCTGCCTGCAATAAAAGTTTCGCCTGTCACAAAGCGAAAAAATCTTTAAAAAATAAAGAAAACTGTTTTTTCGCATGCAGAAAAGACTGAAGTGGCAAATAAACCTTCAAATAACTCTGTTTTAAAAATCCCTAGATAACGGTCCTTTTCATATTTTCCAGAAAAAGTAGATATGGGCTTTTTTCAGAAAACATTCTTGGTAAGATGGCAATGTCAATATTCAGTGGGATTAACATTTCTGGTTCCAGGATTATTGCTTGGGTAATGGAAGCAGTTAGTGCGGATAAACAACAAGGACCATGGATTACCACTACCGCTGTTTAAGAAAGATATCACTGATCTCAACAAAGCTTCAAAGAATTGAAAATACAAGTTTTTTAGTGTTCATTCCATTGCCTTTGTGGTATTAAAAGCTGACAACAGGGCTCGTTTCACATCAAACAATGTCAAACCTTTGAAGCTTCTCCGTCATCACCTGACTCTGATGGATGAGGTACAGAACCCCCCTTCCTGCTTGGGGTCGCTCCCAAAAATCACTCATGCTGCCCCCACATTTCCTGAAGTTTGTGCAATCTGCATGATTAGCGAATTAGTCCTTACAAACAACAGACTGCTTTACTACGACTTTATGGCGGTGGCTACACCGCTGATTGCGCTTTGTGTGTGAAAAAAATGGCAGTATAGATGATTCAAATTTATTGTTTAATTGTTTCAAATATATTTTGTTAACGTTTATTTTCACATTTGAGCAAGGTTTGTTGCGTGGTGGACTTTTTACGTTTGTAAAACAGAGCGTTGACCTTTTGGCATAATTTCTGTTGCAATATCGGAAAAAACAAAGAAAAAAATACGCCAGTCCGTAGAAAAAGTACGGAATCGCGGTGATAATCTTTGTTTTTAGTTATCTCCGCAAGTTTGTTAAATAGTGCATTTTCTGAAAAAGAACGTTTATGCACTGCTAAAGTTTTCAAATCGTTTCAACTGTTGCCTCATTAAATTGTTTCAAATATTGTTTCAACAGCTTAGATGTAACGCACACTCACATTAAAGACAGCACCTCATAGAGTTTTCATATTTGTTTTTACACTGCATTGCGAGGAAAGGTTGCATACTTACTGGGAGTAGCCACCATGGTATAAAATTGTTTGTGCAACTTGACCTTTCAGGGTTTTTGAAATGAACGCACTGCTGCAGTGTGCTCAAACTTCAGAGAAAAATTAGGAAACAACCTGGCCTTTACATAGTTTGATGCCAGTCTACTGCTATTGGCATGAAAGTTTTCCAAGAGCCTCCATCTGCAGGCGGCTCCGTTCATGAACGCGCTTCAAGTGGAATTTTGTCAAAATTGATTTTGAAACAAACATTTGACCAAACCGCAAAACATGGGAATTTTTACCTTGAGCGGAAAAAGTACTTGCACGTGAATGCAACATCGCGCAAGCATGGTGACTGATTTTCACCTGCGACATTGCACATGTGAAAATATGAAAATCGAATGACGCCATCACGTGATTGCCGCAAGTTCGCAAGTGGCTTCCTCAAAATTTACTATGATGTATTATATCTCTTTCTCTACCTCGTGTGACCAACCCGTTTTATTATTTTTCATGCAGGCCGGGTATAGGCTACTAAGCGGAGTTTTCAGAGCTAAAAGAGTAGATTCTATCATTTATGCTTACAACATTTCAAGTTTCTTACTATGCCTTGCTAATCTAGGGGAAGAAAGAGCTATGGCCCTCAGTTTTCATACAAATGATTTGTCCGTGACTTCGCCATATTACAAAACTAGTTCGTTGATATTTGTATTTTATTATCTTAAGGACCCACGTTCAAATATACTCCGTTTTCATAAATTGTTTATCGATTAAGACGACCATAGGGCGCCTAAAGCCTACATTAAGCAACCGTGACTGTCTAAACTGTAGACCATTGTACATCTAAGATGCTCTGCGTTTCAAACCATCCATCAAATTTCAGGCTGAAGAATTCTCCAAATGCAAACACATTAACCCCCCATCGGCCTCTTTTCCTTGCGCAGCAGAAGCTAGATCAAAACGCGTTTGAATTATATATATCTCTACCTGCTTGTGCCACTTTAGGATGGCGTTGAACATCTGAAGCTCGGAAACAATGGATGTGTCCAAAATTTTTTTGCGATAATCCAATATCTCCTGAAAACATAAATTAGGTGGAAAAGAGTCCAGATTAGCATCTTTATGCAATCGCAGAGGTTACAATACAAAGTTCTGTTTTCTGCGGTTCTTCAAGTCTGTTGAGCTTTACGAAGCATTAACATGGCAAAATTACATCTAATGGAATGCAAACGATACTGTAATCTGAACGAAACTCAGCCAAGCGAGCTCAAATCTTTCAGTGAGATCTGAATGCACTGAAAAGCTTCTGCTCCGCAAAGGTCAAAAGTGGTTTGAGAGCATGACGAAAGTTGCAACAGGCTGCAAATGTAAAACCTGGTGTCCATTTGTGCCCTTTCCTGTAGGTGTCTTTGCGCGTAACACCATAGAACCACCGAGTAATTCCAACAATAGTGCATTGATTCCTAAGACCAAAATGAGCTTTGCGCTTTCTTCAGTCATCGTGAAGTATAGTAAATCACCTTTCCTTAGACGTGAGAACGTATGCCAGTGCCGCAGTTCACGCGAAACGCCTATTGTCCTGTTGTAAATTTGTTTGTGTTTTCTTTTGGAACCGCGTTCAATGCGAATATTTCATATTCATCGCTCATGTTTTGCGTGATTGTTCTTCGGGGCGTAACGAGAAATTTTTGTCGAGTTGATTGGTCTGTGTTGAACGCGATGGACCCTTCTTTGGCCTCACAAGCAAGTAAAATTCACCCAACTACGACACGCGAGAGAAACTCGTTTGTATTCTCTACCGCAAGGGTTCTTGAAGCATTGCCTCAATACCCCTAGGGGTATTGATATTAGACGGTGGGGGCATTCAATAGGGGTTTTCATCAATGTATCAACACTCCATCATTACATTCGTTTTAGCAAACTAGCAGCATGGTACATATGAAGAAGATGTTTGGTGCTGATGAATGTGATGCAATCTTTGCACCAACCTTTTCCCTGACTAGTCTAGTGGACATCCCTAAACAGGGGTGTCCAGGGTGTCCAACCCCTGAAAAGGGGTGTCCACCCCTAAAAAAGGGATGTCCAGATTGACGAAAAGTTGACTTAAGGGTATTGAGGCGTTGAAACCACTGCCCAAAGGGAATGTGCAGTAATATGGTGGAATCAAGTCAATGCGTCTGCACGGTGAAAAGCAACGAACAGGATAGGCGGTTATGGCGAATTCCTTCGATTACGTGATGACAATCATTTTGTCATATTTATGACTAAAGTAGATTAAAGTTTTACTTTACGAACAGAAAAATGAGAGAGGTAAAACGCACTGCACTTGGCAAGATAACCGTTGGCAACATTAATATTCGGACAATATGTGTCAATATCGATATGTAGACGAGAAAGAGACTTTCGGAGAATCGTTTTTTCATGAGCATAAAATGACAGGTGGGCAGAAGTACCATGAAAGTAAAAATTATTAACAAAGCCACTAAACTTTTGCCAAAAAAATCAAAGCGATCTTTTTCATGAAGGACACGTGCAATATCTCGAGCAAATGTTCGAGAGTTTGATGTATGATTACATGTGCAATTTAATCCAAAACACCAGGTGATGTGCCTTTGGACAAAGGTCGATGTCGGAGGGTGTTTTTTGAACAGAGGGTGTGAAACACAGAGCTAGGGCGTCAGGGGTTTTTGCACCTGCTTTGCAACGTTAAGATATGTTCGTACCGCAGCAGAGGAATTACAAATCAAAAGTTGACCTTCATCTTTTGCTGCAGTAAAAGCTCTCGTCCAAGTTAATACAGAGTGAGGTTGCAAAAGCTTTTCTACAGAATGATGACGAAATGAATTATAAGCCAGACGTGACATTATATCAAAACAAAAAAATTAAACTCATTTTCTTCAAAGAAATGCAAAAAGTTTGCTACAAACGCTTTGCAAAATAACACAAGCTTTTGTTTTTGATGTGGCTAGTTACGTTTCCCCTTGTAAAACACCATGTTTCAGGCTGATGACCAAAATTTCTTGTATTTTATAACTTGGTATTGGCTTTCCGTGGAAATCGACAATATATCAGCTTCATTAATATTTGAAGGGTGTTGCACAGCTCAGATAAATAAATACAATCAGGTAAACAGAGAAGGCTTTAATCGATATTGACTTTGAGTTCGGTTGAAACGAAAGTAGATGGCGATAAATTGGAAATTTGCAGCTAGCTTTAAGAATGCAAAACTTCTTAAGTTGTTAAGTCGTGCTGCTACGTATAAAATATCTACTGTGTATAGCATTGCGATCTAGTTTTAGCGGTAATGCAATTAAATAAAACAAGAAAAACGAAAAAGTGACTAGAAGAGTTCGAGTTCCCCTACCAGGAAACGAAAAGTTCGTTTCCAGCATTACTTTCGTGCAGTTTAATGCAATCATCAAGATCATGTTCATGGAGATCATTTCTATAGTACGTATCTTGAAAACTTTGTCCAATGATGACGGAACCCAAACCATTTTTGTACTCATACGCACTATGGCGTCCTTATGTCCCGTATTATGCGCACAGTGTTCTCAACAAACGCCACTGAGTGAAATGGAGATGAANGGCAAGCAACAATGATTTGCTTTTCTCTTATAGCGCTTTCCAACTACGTAACGCATTGCTTATGTTGANTTCCACCGTAATATCAAATTTTCCGCTNTAGGTGCGCCAACGACGTACTTGATATTAATCACTCGTGACGCAACTGTGTATTGTTATCTTATTCTGCCTGCAAAAACTGTNTATCGCGTCATTACTGCTCGAAACATAAACGACACTCGATCGCCCGAAAAAGATTCACACACGCGGTAAAGAAACCGATACGCCTTGCTATTGTGAAGAGAAGACGGCGATAGATACGAGCAACGTTGATACGATGAATACCACAAAAAGTTAAACTATGCTGACCCAGAAATGCAACACGTCGTGTCATAGAAAAATGTAAAAAAAAAAACGCTAACAGTATCAATATGCATTGCTTCGTTTTGTGGATGCGCTGGTCGCACCGTCTAACTGAATGCGCTTTTATCGTGACATTTGCGTTATCGTAACTACAGTGCTTCATTTCGCTGGACGAATAAACCAAATTTGAAAACGTTGTTCAATGATGACGGAACCCAAACCACTATGGTGAGGATAGGGTTTCTCTCTGAGCAGGATGTTTTCTCCATGGCACCGCCAAACGTGAAAGAAGACTGTTCTCCACACCGTCAAACCGGCTGTGGAAGAGAGAAGCTCATTCTGAGTGGTTGTAACGCTCAGAGGAGTGTTTTTTTCACTGTAGAGTCGCCGTTCTTTTAGGACTAATAAGAAACGTGGCAGCATTTTGAGGTAATGAGCTAACTCTTACGTTGGTGTTGTGTTCCTGCAAACAGAGATGCTCTAGGAAAGGATTGGAAGTTGTTGAAACTGTTGCGCTTTGTTTGAAAATATGAAATGCTTAGAATTGTGAAGAAAATTACAAAAAGATGTTTCACAAATTGTTCTGGGTTGGTAATCTCACCGCCTCATATGCAATCACCATAGAGACTACATCAATAAGCAGAAGAGAAAGGTGCGTTCATAGTGTGTTGCACATTGCTTCCATTGATACTTGCGGTTTGCCATTCATTAGGCGTTTGAAGCTTAGTTCAATTTAAGTATGCATTTTGTAATGTGACTTGCGAAGTTTTATAGCAGTGTAAAATAGCTATCACAACTAGAGGATATTTTTCTTATAATTTTCTGTTCGCATCTGTTCGTTGTGGGCAGATGTTTGTAATTGAAAAACCATTTCATTCGCTTACTTGCCGTAATCTGAAAAAGCAATGAAAATAAAAGTACGCACGATGGCATATGATCTACATCAATTTGACATCAAGAAAAAAGTTTCTGAATGAAGCTGCAGGATTCATTCTTAATTCATTCTAGAGAATGTCTTTGAGACAGGCATAATGCCGTTATGCCCTCAGTACTTCCATTCGGTGGCCGTTCAAAACCGACGAGTTCACTTCATAACAGACCACGTGCGTAACAGACCCATTCATAACAGACCACGTTCATAACAGACCACGTTGCCTGTTATGAAATGATCTGTTGTGAAGGTGGTGTGCTATGAACGGGTCTGTCATAAACAGGTCTGTCATGAACAGGTCTGTTTTGAAAGAAACCCGTCTTTCGACTTGCTTTTAAATTTTGAAACAAATCTATTTGCGCAGCAAATTTAATATCAATTATCAAAATGCCTGAAGACACAGGCAACACGGCGATGAAGCATCTGAAAGAAACGTCATGGAATTACATCGATGCGTTATAGTAATGATTAGAAAACCTCAACTCAACCCAGGCGGACAGCATCACGAACATCATTGCACTTAAACCGTAAGCCTCATGAGGCACACAAAGCCAAAAGTTTCGATTTTGGTGAAAAATATCCACAATCTTATGTGCCACGCCACACAATGAAGAACAAATGATCTAAGCGTTTTGAAAGGTTGCAATCAACCTTATCATATTGCAATGAAATTAGCGTCGTCAGATGAACATGTTCATCAACGGAAAATTTTGATTACAGGCAAAATTTATACCAACCCATGATTTTTTCTTTCTGCAGTGGTGCACTTGTATGAGGCCGTTTGTTTCAATGTTAAAAATTTCATTTGAAGATGAGAAATGCAAAACAGAATAGAAAGGTTCGAGGTTTGTTTTTCGCGATGACTTTATTGGCACGTGAGTTCCCGTGTGGAAACAGATTGGTACACGATTTTGTAAACACATTTATCTGACAAAGATAGACTTCTTGAAGCAGTAGCATAAATGCTTAGTTATTTTTACTTCTGTTTTTCAATTTGCCTAGAGGAAGTTATAGCCGAAAAAAGACGGGGATAGAGATATATTTGATGACCGTCATCCGTTACGCAGAGGTAAAGACTTGACGTCCATTTTTTGTGAAACTGATCGTTTTCATGTTTACCAGGAAGTTGCTCTAATAGTTCATATTTGCAAAACGGACAGCACGCTCAAATTCTCTGCGTGTTTTCAGAAAATGACTCGTGATAAACCTCTGCACAGTATCTGCTGCTCAATGGATTACGAATTAGTTTTATCAATCGCGCAATGTATAAATCAAATATAAAATGCATCTTTTGAGATCGTTCCACTGCCAGCAAACGAAAAGCTGAATTACTACATTAATTTTACCTCAAAAGGTCGAGTCATCAGGATCGCTCACGTACAACGTAATTCTAATGCATGAACGTTGAAGGGTTTCTATCTCAGTTGTTTGCAAAGTTGAAGACAGTGATGCCACTTCTGCTGTTTTTTGGCAACACATCTAATCTTGATAGGGCTGTTGTTTTTGTTTTCCGTATCCTTTCAGGGTGAAAGTAAGTTAGATTCATAGTTTTAATGTTTCTTTCCTCAATTTCCCAAACTCATGTCTGTTTGGTGATCGTTCCAAAAAACTGAAGCTCTCTTCGTTGCGTTAAGAATAACATTAAACGTTAACGCATAACCGAATTCTCCATTTAATGGCGATACGTCACTCTATTTCGGATTCAACTTGGGTTATCGCCCTTTGTTAGTTATTGGTAACAGAAACGTTTAGCATAACTGATACTGTAACGTAAAAATCTGATGTTAAAAAAGCAACGTTGTGATGTTAGCGAGACTGACCCCGGTGGCAACACTGATTACAGAAACAGAAGTGGTAGAAGAGAGTTCTACAACTTATAGCATTGAATGTGGAAAAGAGAATTTCTGAGTTGTTTTCGACTCGAGCCTGGGTGGCCAGGTGTGAATGTTACGTGCGAATAACCCACGATTTATGACTAGCTGCTCTGTTGTTTTCCTGTTGGATTGAAATTTCCACGGAGGATTGAAAGCAGTTTGGCAAATATCGTAGATTCGTCGCAAGGGGCCTTAACTCATGCAAAAAGATACCAATCTTCACATGAGAAAAAATTGTATTTTGAGTGGTGCACATTATTCTCATTTGCTGAAAATTAATTTTGACGCGCTAATCAACTGGATGGAATGTTAAGCCTTGGACACAGTTTTCCTAACCTGTGCTAGCTTTGATCTCTTGCAAGTTCCAAAAGAACCTCTGATCTGACGACGATTAGCTAAAACAAATCCTGAGAGTGTTGTTGTCTTTCACGGTCAAGACCAGGTGATAGATCAATTGACACACAGTGACTCGCTGCAGGCCTCCTTGCAGAAAAGCACTATCCGAATACAACGAACAATTGAAGCTTCGTCGTTTCACCATTCAACACCATCATGCTAATCGAAGGAAAGACAAAACCAAAGAACAATCTCATTTTAGTGTTGGAGCCTTTTAATGAGATGTCGTTTTGATGCTTTGCAAAGTACAAATGCTTTGTACAGAAAGATCCTAAGAGGATTGCAACCAATTTCTGATCAAACACTTTGAAGAAAATGAAACACCTAGGTGAAGTTTCGAAGCATAAACTCTGATTCTAAATCATGCACTGCATTGCGAATAAAATGACCTGCAACTCGTTTTCATCCATCATGACGAACTCTTGCGATTCAGCAAATTCATCGAAGTTTTCGATCGAACGTCGCAACACAAATTCTCGTAGATCTGGAAGATTGAGTTTCGCAGAAACACGAAGTGCTTTTTGTAAATCTCTCCACTGAAAACTAAGAATGCAGTTTTGCTTTCGCAAAATCCGATGGATCATGAGATTATCTATGTCACAATGCTTCATTACTATGTCTATTTTGCAATAAACATAAAAATCAATGTTGCCACACCTTTCAGAAGACTATGAATATCCATACGTGATTTCACAGAAAAAATCAGGTTTCTTCATTCAATGGTTCCCTGATTCTTTTTTTGGACCGTGCACCACTTGGAGAAATTGTACTGTGGATACCTCGGCCTATAGTCACGCCTGTTAAGACCCTAATGTACCACCTTTATTCAATTCTTTCTTGGGCAATACAAAAAAACGCGGACAACACATAGTCTGCTATAGTCTCTCAACTCCAGCTTTCTTAAATAAACAAACCACGAGTGAATGTGATTAAATTGTAAATAATTTATGATGCAAACTCGGAATTTGTTTTTGGCTTAACACAAGAAAACACACACCGCTTCAATTTGATCAAATTCTTTTGTTCAAGAAAATGCAGAGGCTTATCCTGAGTTTTTTTTTCTTAAATTACGTACCATCGAGAATTGCACTAGACTGGATGTTTCAAGCAGTGAGGAATCTTTTAAGTATGAGATTATTTTCGAAAGCAGTTCTTCTACTCAAAAGACAAGTAAATCTTTCGTAGATTTTCTTTTCATCTGCATTTTTGTCTGTTTGCTCCTCGGATTGTTTTGGTTGCGCTTGCAACAGCAATATCTGTCGCAGTGATTTTTGTCGAAACATGTACCATATGTATAAGAAACATCGATTAAATGAAAGTTACTGACCTTTTTTGTATTTCTCCTGCGCACCTCTTCGTTAGCGCAGATATTTTTAGTTTCACTGCTGCCTCCAAGACATTGAAAACTAGTTGCGGTGTTACATCCAGCATAGCTGAATATAGGAAATGAACAGTTGCTTCGACTGCCGCTTTAGGAATGATAAAATCCAGAGTTAATTCAGAAGCAGAGCTTAAATCTGCTGATGTGTTATGACCATTGGCGGTTGATGTTGTGGCTGATGCTGGAGAATCTGCTTCAGAGTCAAAGCAGAAACAAAAACAGTGTTTTTTTGATCTAGCGAAATGTTCTTGTTTTTGACAGAGATATTTGAATTAAATTGAAAGACATACAGCAATTCAGATTAAAACGCCTCTTATAAATGATAATAGCGTTATTGTGCAAAGCGCATTAAAATTTCCAACCTGATTCTAACTGGCAGGTGAAAAAAAACTTTGTTTTGTGATCTGAACTGAACAACAAAAGTTTTAAAAAATTTCAGCTCCAGGCACCTAATACTGAAGTAACATAGTATTTAATTAATATGCGATAGAAACAGAGCAAAACCGTTTGCAATGACACTAAGTATTTACAAAACGCTACATATTTGGAAGAAGTAAACTCGAACAAGGTGAAAGGTATCGATGGACATGTATTTTGATACACAAATATTCTATGCAGAAGTAGCTCTACCTTAATCTAAGATCTTAATTCATTCAATCATTTGGAACCCGTTTTCTTCTGAACCCGTTTTTCTTCATGGACTCGCGAGTATACGGGAAAAATCACGATATACTTCAATTCTTTTCCCTTATACTCAGCTATAAACCACAGCTCTCACCTCTGGCGTAAGTCTTGCTTGAAACGCCAAATAATTCACGAAAGTATTCACTTGCCGCCGCCAAAACACACTTATGCGCGGGTATCTTGTGCGCAGGCCCTTTTTCTGTCTCTTCAAAAACAAAGATGTGCTTTCACGGATTTGTCAGCATACGTCACGCGCTCTCAAATGCGATCACAATGAACTATTGGCAATTGTGCTTCTACATTGCACGTTAATTTCAAGCACAAAACGGGAGGAGGTGAAGTTGAAGCCTTCTTAAGGGCCGCAAAGCCTTTATAGTGGCTCGGATTTGTCCAGTCAAAACTTTCCGAACGATAGAGCTAGACAGCTGTACAAATCCTGTAAAGAAGCAAAAGGCGTCCTAAATTCGATTTTAAAAAATCCGGGGACTTTTGGGTTTGAACTTTTTTTCGTGTGATGTGATGACTGTGTGGGGTCAGGGTGTTTTTGATAACGTCATCAGAGCTTGATAAAAAATGCCAAGTGGCAACGTTGTTGTTTCTTCTTTTAAAATAAACTAGGAAAAATTCCACACTTTCAAACCCTTTGATTGGCCATCTAGCGTTAGCGGTTGGCAATGTATGGTGTAAAAGCCGTAAGTAATTAATTAATCCTCCAGTGGGATTCATGAATTAATTATGGCAAAAAACAAACTTTTTTGTTGTTGTTACACGTAGGAAGTACTATACCAAAAAATTGAGCATGGTTGTTACCTTTAACGCAAAGATAGAAGTCGCAGAAAGTAGCTTGGTGCTGAAGTGAGACCAGACCGTTTAACAAGTTGTGAACGTGCTCATTCAGATTTTGCCGAGAAAGTGCAGGAAAGTGCGTCTCTTCCAACGCTGAAGTTGAGTTGCTTTTTGAAGCACCAGATCCTGTGATCAACCACACAGTGAGGGAATATTTTTTTGTAAAAGAGGAAAGCAAGACAATTAAAACTCTACCGAGTTTCAAAGCCACGTAAGTTTGCCTGCCCCGTAAACATAGAAAGTAGTCAACTAAAGATGCACTTTCTTAAATGAAGAGTCAGCATCTTTACCAAGAACAACAATCCGGTACAAGGTCAAGCCACCTTGTCATATTTTTACGTTACAAGTTGCAGGTCAGCCACACAAGCACAAAACGCATTCAACCAATATTTTACCGCCGAACTTGAAATTGACTTTTGCGCGGATTTACCATTGAAAAGACAGCAACTAGGCCGACAACAGTTGTTAAAAACATTCTTGCAGAAAGCTAGTGCGAGACCGAAAAGAATAAAGAAAATTTATAGGTGATGCAATCAGGAAATTTTTTTTTCAAGTGATGCCTGATTTTTAGGGATTCAGTTGATGCAAATAGGAAAGTACACGGAAGAGTTAACCATTCAGGGGTTAGGTTAGGCATGCGCAAACTACTGCTCTTGCGTCTGGTACTTCTGGTAAATCACACTACTTACATGATTCATCAGGGCTAATAACAAAATGACAGTGACAAGACACTCAGACCAACGAAACGTTAGAAGGTGTCACATGGAAACTGGCTATTAACACAAAAATGAATGATTTTACAAACCATACATCATCAGAACACGAAAGCAAGTCAATCGCGCTAGCAAATCGACAAAGGCTGTTTAGGCAAAAATTCAAACTGTTTTGAAAGGTATACTTCCAAAACCTTGCCACGTGTACGAAACCCTGAAATTTAAATTTTCTCCTTTCTTCGTTGATTTACACTTTTTGCTCAAAAGTTGTGCATATGCGGTTATCCGCAAATCCTTGTCTGTGGAATAGACTCCATGTTTTTCCTTGTGCTTCAAGAACTGTTTCCTTAATGCCACGACACTGTTCCAGTACTTATTTATGGTTCTGCTGTAGCCAGCAATAAAACGTCAGTTTCTTTCGTAGAGGATTCACTAACAAAAGAATTGTCGAAAAATTACTCCTATTTGGCATCTTGCCACTGGCTTGACAGTTTGATAATTGTTACTTTGTTTTTTGCGTTTCTATTTTCAGTCTTGCTTGAGGATGCATCATTCAGCTGTCAAAAATCCAACTGTTTTTGACCATCTGCAACAATGCTTCTCAACCCCTGGTCGCAACCCGAAATTGAGTAAATGTAGCTAGTAAGTTATCAGCAGTCGAGATCCCTGATTTTGACCATTTAAAAAAAAACTTGATCTTCAAATTTGAAAGTTGGTTGGGTAAAGTAGGTGGCCGAAGGTATGTATTTCTTTCACACATAATCTCTGGGTCGTTGCAATGAAACGTTGTGAAGCACTGACCTATAAGCTACGTCGCTGCTTTTCTCTTGTCACCTAGCCCATGCCGTGTAGAAGGGAAGTTCCAAATAATCCCTAGATTTTGAAATGAAAGGACACGCCTTGGATGATGGTGCTCGCACAAGCAAAAACGTCAACACGAATTCGACAGTATTCGCTGTAGGAAGCATCACTTTTGACAGCGGCATGCGGTTACCTTCTCAAGTTATTGTGTACAGCATTTAACTTGTGATTATTTCCTAAATCAGTGCACTTTAAACCAATCTGATAGTGGTGTCGGTGCTTCAAATTGAGCAGACTCTCTTCACTCTTCCCCTGGTACACAGGCAATAGAATGACACACGCTTATAGAAACCAATCCAAAAAGCACATAATCGTTTGTTTGCAGGAGCTGTTCCGAAGTGGTGCACAATTCCCCTGGCGCTGAATCACTGGGGTCGACAAATAGTCCCAACAATGTCGCAAGTACTTACTTCAATACAGTACATTTACTCCCAAAAGACCTAGGTTCGAACACGGGGGATCCGAACTTGTTTCTTGTCCTGGGCGCCATCTAACCTCGGTTACGCCCCTGTTTGGATACGTAAGAATCAAGCAACGTTGATGCTTGATTCGCGCGAGACCATTTCCTGGTCTCGATACCTGTATACGAGATGTCGCTGTAAAGTTGCAGCCCATAGTACAAAACCGCAAAAGGTACGGGGATCCGATCGTAAGTTATTCATACCTACGCATGAATATGTTGAGAAAGCATAAGTTAGTTTAACATACGAAGAATATTATTACTAGCGTTTTCAGTCTCTCAGTAATGTTTTTCAACTCTTCCTAAATTACCTAATTGATTATGCGAATGGCCGTTTCCGAAGGTTTGAAACAAACGACTTGGTAGGTTTACTGTGAACAAGAGGTAGGTATATAATTTTTGCAAAATTCATCAAATTTTTAGAAGAAAATATTAGAAAAACCATCCACATTTCACAGCAAATTTAGGATTTTGACAAATCGGATGTGAGAGTCAAAACGTCCAAAGTTAAAAACCTTGTCTCATACACAAGGAACCAACATTACAACGGGATGAATAAACGTTTATGAGACTATATCTGTGGTACTGGTACCGATTTTTTACTCCTTACATGACTTAAAGCGCACTTAATTGCCTCTGCACGCAAAAAACATAGCGTATTTATCCCAAGCAGAGCTTCAAAATTCGATAACAATTGTTTTTCAAGCAACATCAGCCCTCGGTCCAGATTGCATCCTCATGCTGTTTAACCCCTACCTAGGAGCCACAAGTATGGCTTCGTATCAGCAGTCAAAAGTGCCCTACAAAATACAATGATTCACGAAAGCCACTCAGACCCATGAGGTCTCGTAATTGCTTATGCAGAACTAGGTCTATTGCTTATGTACAAGTTACTAAAGTAATATCTATGTAGGCTTAACTAACTCAAACTGAAACTTTTGTAATATATGAAGGAACGACACACCAATTGACCAAACAATAACACCCTTGATAGGCAAATTAAAAAAGTTCCATCAGGCAATAGTGTATACGCAATAGAAAATCGTTCTTCTTACCCATGTCTTGATTCCCTAAATTTGGCTTTGGCGGAACGCTATTTTTCTTTCAAGCTGCTGCTGCTGTTGCTTGTATTGCAGTGGCAGTTACGCGTCCTGTGAACAATATTTTGAATAGCTTTGCTCGGTTTGTTACATCACTATTAGCATTGTAAGCAAGTTTTTCAAAGGCCAGTGTGTACTCGAGAGTACTCGCCACGAGAGCACTTATGAAAGCTTCTTCAGTAGTGGTAATCTAAGACGTAAGTGACATGAACAACTCCTTGAATTTTCCAATGAGAGTCGACAAGGCAGAATCTCAGTCTTTAAATTATTATTTCAATTGTTATTTGCCCATGACCTGCAAACGACCGCTGAAGATTGTTCTTTTGCGTCCTGCGGACATTGCACCTTAACTGGCAACCATGGTAAACATCACAGCATTTTCAAAAAGGGAAACTAGCAGCACTCCTACTGCACAGGAAAAATCAATTTGACCCAAAGCCTGCCTTGTGCAAACTATGGTATCTACGTGGCTACCTCTTTACTTTGTAGAGAACAATATGTGGGACGAACAAAGATTAGGTTTTCCATGCTTAGATGGACTGCTCGTTGGAACACTTGTCAAAAATCCAAGAAAAAGAAACTGGTGCTATTGTTAAGCATTGCGTCATGAAGCACCCAGACATAAGCAGTAACTTGCCTGTTTTTTTTATTGCTGCAAAGTAACATTGACGAAACAATCTCCGTGTACGAAAATCTTGATTGGCATGAAGATTAATGGTGTAGGCCTATCGAGTAAAAACTTCAACCAAATTGGTCAGAAAGATTTTAGCGGATATCAGGTATTTCGAGTTTAATTTTTTAAGTTTTTCCCCTTCGTTCTCTTGATTTGGAATTGTCTGACTGATTCTTGATTTAAATTTCCTCACGTGTTTTCAAGGTTGGTTACTGTTTCCTTTAGTCCCTTTTGCCTTTGGTAGCTCCGTTTGTTGTCCAATTTTGTTTTTACATTTCATCCCTGTTAATTTTAATGTTCTTATTTTAAACTTTTTCCATTCGCAGAGCCGGATTAAAGGGTATGGGGCCCGGGCCAATTTTTACTGGAGGGCCCCTATGACGTAATTCATGATGTCATCGTTTGCAAACGTTATGTTTTCGCTGATTCGCAAGGTTCCCACTTGTTTCTTCCGGTAGTGGAAAATGTGCTTACACAAATGCACATACAGCTAGCTGCGAGAAGTAAATACTAGAGTGTATTTTTACTAAGAAATAATATTTCACCAGGCTAGAGAGTGACCCGGCAAGAAACAACATCCACCCGAACAATAAGCAGAAACCAGAGATTACGAACAAAAACACCGGAAAAAAAACATGTCAAAATGGCCAGCCAGGTTGAGTGAAAGTTGTTTCCAAGCTAATGTCTTGCTTTTCACCTTCATTTTCAGGTGCTCTGGCTAACGCCACTGCTTTGACGTTGCTGCTTGAACGTTTTGCTAGAAAAAGCGATTCAGTCGCGGAAGTTTAGCTAGCATTGCCAGATCCTTGCGCTTTTTCTTCTTAGAAGCTTTGCGCTTTTCATAGGTCCTGATGGCATTACTGAACTCGGCATTGTTCAAGCTAAACACTGCAGTCTCCTTTTCTGTTCTTTCGTTCTACGAATCGACTGATTAAAACCTTTTCTGGCGGACCGCTCAATAACATGTGGTGTAAATGGCTTGAATAGCTTCACATATTTATGATGTAGCACAACGATAGTAACCATCGGAAGAAAAGTGGGCTTGCAACATGGGCGCAATTTGGTGGGGGACACGAGGGACGTTTCACCCCACTTTTTCAGGTGGGGGGATGTAATATGCCATGTCCCCCAACTTTTTCTCGTCAGGTTTTTTATTTGGAGAAGTTCCAAAAATAAAAGTGATGTTTGCCATGTTTTGTGTGAAGTTCTTTTCATGTTAGATGTATACACATAGCCAAGTTGATGTTGAAGCAGAGTTTGGTGTGGTATCACAGGATTCCGTTAGTTTATAAATTTTAGCTTCAGTAAAATGATATTTACCATTTTTCAAGTTTCTGAAGACCGCGAAAGATGGTTAACTGCTTCTGTCCGACATTCTACCCAGTGTGATGCACTATTGAAAAGGTTATTTTCTTGAAGCAGTGAGAGTTTTACAGCTGCACATGTGAGAGACCACAGTACAGCATGGATTTGGTTCGCATGGAAATGTAACTGGTTTTGCTGTAACGTTGGCTGTCACGTATTTAGAAACAGACAGCGTAAAATTTAATGATGCTGGTGTATATACGCATACTAAATTTTTGTGATTGAAAACCAGGACGCTTCAGAACACCGAGCCTTAGAAGGAAATCAAACAAGTTCCGGTACCAAATATATCCTTTCAAAAACCTATAATTGCAAAAAGAACACGTCCTCCTACTAGCCAACTTTACTGAACTAGCCAATGCGCTAACAATCAGCCCATTACTAGACCAGTTACCTTGCACTACAATGACGTATCAATTACCTGTACATCTAAAACAACGAAACAAGATCATGCATCATTCTTCAGCAAGTTGGTTAAACAGACTAATCATAGCATGCTAATATTCGTGCAAGGCTATGCTGCCTGACAGAATGCCTAAACCGGGACTTTTTGATTGACCAACCGGGACACCAGGACAAAGCCTTTGAACCCGGTCTGTCCCAGCAGTTAAAACAGGACGTCTGGTGAACCTAAGTGTATATAATGTTAGAAAGTTACGTTTGCAAGCAAATTTCTGCAAAGCTTTTGCCGAAGACAAAAGCAGTACTATTGTGGAGACTTAGTTTTAGAATGGGTAGTTTTGCAAAAGCCTGACTTCAACGATTAGTGAATAGGATTTCAATCAAAACGTTGGGGAACTATTTATCTAGCTATGTATTGACCTATAGCTCAAAAAATAAGGCCTTGACCAGGAATCAAAGATAAAATGTAGTGACCAACAAATCCCAAATATATTTTTTCGTGATTCTTACACATTGTGCTTGTGCTGAATGCATTTTTCGTAAGTCATCTGATTTACTTAAGTTTAACCAAAAACATAATGCAGCCGTATTTCCATCCAAGTGCGAAAATTTTGCTTTACAAGCAAGCCCGTAGCCAAGGAGGACATTTGGGGGCAGTGTTCCCCAATTTTTTGTGGCCCCAAAATTTGATTGTGGCCAGAAAATTTTGTTTTAAACATATAGTAAAAACCAAAATCTTTTCCCCGTAAAAATGTATTTCCCTACAAAACTTAAGATCTGATCATACCTAGTTTTGCTGGACATTCTTTCGTGTTAATCAGGTGAAACTTGTACATTTTTGCCAATTCACAGTTGTGCGTTTCATTTAATCTCAAGTATATTTTCGTGTCGTTATGCAAGCAGAACTTTTAGAATTAAACTTTTGACATTAATTTCATCCATTGAAATCTGATATTCAACCTGAAAAATTGATTGTGAAAAGACTGATCTAGTAAGTTGCATCACATGAAAAAAAAGACAATAGTCACCAAACGATCAGGCATGCAGAAATTACATTGTAGGCTAGATGGGTATGTATGCAGGGGCCAACAATGGGAGATTGAAAGGATGCATCAACCACCTGGTAAGAGGATATCAGTGGAGATTTTGACAGGGGTAGGGCTGCAGTCATGATGCCCAGCAGCATTGAAAAGATTTGTAGCTTTAAAAAAGAGCGGAAATGTGCAGGAAAAATATTTATCGTCTTTGAACGTTAAGCAACTTGAAAAAGACTTCAAATCGCGCTGTAAATCACACTTATAAAATGCATGAAAACTGATGTGTTCTGCTGTAAGTGTGATATACACGTGCGACCAATGCGATTCAGCATTTTGTGCACTCCAACCGACAGCACTGATAAAACCCAACTGATTTATGAGCGTGATTAGTCTTGCTTTTAAAACACATCTGTAAGCAAGATTGGAAATCTGTATTTATAAAACGTTACTACTGCATCGACCCGATGACTCTACTGATTTCACACTAAAGTGTCTTCCCCACATTTTACAATAAAATTGCGCCCATGGTGTGCACCACACGTTACCCTTTATGACGAAAAAAGCTGCAGTTCGGCTGCGACTACCTTCGGAGTGCACCAAAAGCTCGGTATCATTGATACAAGTGTTGCCACTTCTGATATATTAACATGACATCAGATATGATATTCTCAGATAAATTTCTGATGTTTTGTCGACAAATCTGATTTTGACTGGGTTGTTGTTTTTGTTTTCCACATTTCCTCTCATTTTAGAACGAAAATGAGTTACCGGTAGATTCATGATTTTTAAGTTCCTTTCATCAATTTCTCACCCTAATGTGCGTTTGGTTATATCGTTTCAAATAAAAGAAGCTCTCTTCGCTGCGTTGAGACTAATATTTTACGTAAATTATAAACGACTTCTCCATTTGATGGCGATATTTCGCTCTGTTTCGGATTCAACGAGGGTAATCGTGGTTTGTTAGGTCTGATAATCGAAGCATTTAGCTTGTGAAACTGTAGCGCACAATTTTGATGTTATCTGATGTTGCAAAACGCAAAAATCTGATGTTAACGAGACTGACCCCGGTGGAAAAATTGATTGATACTAAACAGCAGTCAGCAACCACTAGCTTTAGCACGCAAATAGCAACATTTTCGTGACATTTGTGGAATAGGCGTGATGCACGAGTAGAGAGTCATACGCATGCCAAAAGGACGTTTATTAGGAAAAAGTTACCAGGGAAATCAANTATATTTGCATTGAACAAAACCGAGAATACTTATAGGCTATTCAGTAGCGATTACTAAAACTNGCAGACAGTCAAACTTGTAGAGAAATCAGTTGCTGTTGGCCGCCGCAGATAGCTAACACAACATAGGAATATATATAGAGTTGTATTCTTGTATCGCTTCTGAATCACAAAAATTTTGAAACGACTATTTTATTTGAAACAAATAAATTTCATCACGGGGTACCTCTTGCAGCGGGGGGCCCGCAACCCCACCACTTTCTTGCAAATAAGCTCGAAACTTGTGTTTAGCGAAGTCGCTCGTGTAAAGTTTTCGTCGTTTTAGTTCAACGGGCAATAAAAACAATTTTTAAAAATGTAACAAGCCATTTGCAATTCCTTTATCAAGTCAATTAGGGCAAAGCATTGTTTGGCCACAAAAGCTTTCCGTTTTCATAGCCTTTGGTTGTTTATGTTTTAGATGACTTTGTTTAGGTTTCATATTTATAGGATAGACCGAGAGTCGAGAACGTTCATGGTAGAACAGTTGTGAAGGCTTCAACGTTTGCATTCTTTTAACTAACAGCCGACCTAGCTTAACGGAGCCGAAAAACAACAGGATTGTGTGCAGTTTAATGGTATATTTGGAAAAAGTTCAAGCTTGCAAATAAAGATCAGGAATATGTGACATGTGCCTTTAAACAGAAAACGTATCGCAGCAGTTTAATGCATAAGAATCAGGAAAAGTAACCACGTGGCCAAGAGCAAGTTAGACAACGTTTTTCACCTTGGAAACAATTATATAATACAGAAAGCAACGCAGGTAATTAGCATTAAAGTATCCAGACGACTTTAGCCATCTTGTCTGCGTCGAGAACCACCAAACACGGTAAGTCCGCTGGCATTGTAGTGAAAGGCTGGGCTGAATAGAATGTCTGCATTCTTGCATGTGGTCTTCTGTATGAACTGTATTTTTAATTTTTTTACAGATGTTCGCAACGTAAATGCTTATTTTAGTGAAAAACATTATCACACATCAACCATATTAGTCTGGTCTCTACCGGGATGTGTACTTCAAACTGCTGAACTTTGCTTATTCCTTCATCTGAAATTAGAAATTTCATCATCTTCTTCCAAAATTAAAATTGTGTTACTTACTACAACAGAATAGGCTCCATCATGTTTCCGATTTTTATTTGATTGAATGATAGCAACTAATGGAACAACAAAATCTCGTGTTTCATACTCATCTGTTTGAATCACAAAAACAGTCTGAAGCACAATTGCTTTTCGAAAGCCAAGACGAAAAAGTAGTAGGCAACGCAAAAACGCTAATTTATAGATAAGAGAAGAAACTGTTCTTAGTAAAAAATATGAAATTAGTAAATATCAAAGAAAGTACTAAATTTCGCACATACGAAGGTGAGCATTTACCGCCTGTATTAAAACATAAGCGAAGAACTGCTTTGAAACTTACTTTCGACATTTCCTACCTCAACAGTAAAATGTTAAAAAACTACAATATTTGGAAANAAAAGATTCATGAAATAATACGAATTGGCGTCTAACCACTATTTTAAGAGAAATTGTTAAGTTTGTGCNTTTNAAATCAATTAAGAGGACACCTTCCAGTGTGAGATATATAACATGCATATTTACAAAAATTTTTTTTGAAGATTTAGGAAATGCAACCCAATGATTTGGTCAAACTTGTAGAATAAAGTCTGATTAGATTACAATTTGCATAAGCTGCGCATAATTTTCCGTGCTCTTCAACTTTTTCGGTTTAAAGATTTTACTTTAAACGGCATTTAGAATAAAGAATTGATTTTTCATCTCTTACCAGCCGAAAGCAGCTTTTAGTCAAAAGTGAATAAGAAAAAAGGAAACTGCTTCTTCTTCAATGAAACCATCTGAACAAATGCATTTGCAAAACACCCGAAGTCAAACAGCAAAAATACCTCAACAAGAGCTGTTTCAAACAATGTCGATGGGTTTTTTGCAGAAATTAGAAATATGTTAATGATAAAACTATCGGTCAAACCAAACCAAAAGATATAATGTTGACACTTCAGTAAGCACTGCTACTACTGGCAACACGGTGAACTATGAAGATTGTCGCTATGTTTTTTTTTACGAAATACAAGAGCAAGATCATCAGGGAAGAATTACGTCGAAGACATTTTAATATTGCCTTTTTGAATTTTCTTCATAGTTCTTCAGAGTATCGATTTT
>JGI24159J19872_10000873_pt1 | contig 30543 bp, 14 predicted proteins | sample Ectturendosymbi4_FD_19872 | JGI IMG/M metagenome (IMG submission 19872)
TCGAAAAGCTTTGTTAATTCGTTTCTGTGTTATAATTCGTTCGTGTGTTATGCTAATGTTGCTAATTCGTTTATTTGCTATATTAATGTTAAGTACATTTGAGCAAATTACGTTCTTCTGAAACCAAGGGGTGTACACTCCGACATTAAAAAAAACATCAGGTGGTACGCGATCTCAAAAAGTTTGAGAACCACTGGGTTAAAGGGATTAATTAATTAATTGCTGTTTTTTTGGTCACAACTTGTCAACCACTAATGCCAGATGGCCATTCATAGGTTCTAAAAATGTGCATATTCACTTTGAATATTTTAAAGAAAAACATTAAATTGCCACTAGATCTTTTTCTCAAAACCCAATTACGTCATCAAAAAATTTCCAACCCTTCCCAGTTGTGACGTCACACCGAAAAATGTTTTACCCACTAAGGCCGGAAATTAAAAAAATTTGAATTTTGCGTTCTGCCGTAATATGTTATTCGAGATGTTGTCCTGAAAATGATTTGAGTTTGTTTTTCCTGAAATTCATTGTTCAAAGTCCTTTTTTTGGCCGTATGATATATCATACGCTGGTCATTTAAGAGTGTGTCAGCTGCTAATGTGGCCTATATGTTGCATTGTCATTTCAATGATATGCACAGACGCATCGTCCAGTTTTAACACATTTTACTGAAAAATGAAAGCTCTTCCCTGTAAGGACCGCAAAGCCACTACATTGGCATTGACTTTGTCCAGTCATAACTTGCCGGCCGACAGAGCTAGAGAGCTGTTCAAACCCTCTAAAGAAGCAAAACATATAGGATCGATTTTTAAAAAATCGGGCACCTTTGTGTTTAACAACGTTTTTCGTTTTGTTGCTGATCATCATCACGAGTTTCGTTTGCAGTTAGCGAGGTGTTTAACAGAAACATTTGTGGCTTTTGATTACATGTTTCTTCAAAGAAGTCTTTCTCATAATTTTCATGATGCAAGAAGTAAAGGTAATCTGAAAAGTCGAAGCAAAAGTGTTCGGATTTTTGATTGATTTGATTAAATGACCCATTTTAGTTTGTGTGTCTTTCATTCTGGTGTACAAGACATTTCATTATTCCTTTCATTTTTCCTAAGCACGAAACACGATCTTCCTTCATTTCGCAGTAAATTCTTACAAGGAAATATATTTAGGGCTGGAAATGTCTTATGCACCCGACCCGGCCCGCACATCGCTTTGCTAAGCTACTGGGCAAAGCATTAAACACCTCTTGATAGCCAGTAGGACATGTTTATGAGCAGTATTTCATAGTGAACATACTGTAGCCTGCACATGTTCACGCTGAACATCGGCATACCTCCAGAGACGTACTGTAGTACGATATGTTTACAAGTGTGTGCATTTTTTTGCATCTAAACACCTCATCACAGGACAAAGCCTTCCAAACGCAAACCGATCACAAAATAATTGTTACAGCAACAGAAAGAAAAAGCTCTCTATTCTATACGTTGTTCTTGCAATAGTTGACAAATTATGAAATTAAAACAAAATGTTTGGTGCTGGTTTTGGATAAAGTCATGTGCAGTCACGATTTTACTGAAATTTTCTTTGAATTGTTTCGACTTGTTTTTTTTTCTCGAGGCATACTGAGGCAAACCTGGACAAGCACGGGCAAGTCGAATTTGTAAGGATCCAAGGCATGTCTGGCAGAATATGTGAAGTCGCATACTGCCAATTAACGAATACCCAATAACTATAATTTGTCATTACATAGCTCCAACGCATGAAAATGATAAAACACGAGTTCGTTCTTGAATCTCAATGACATCTTAGTGCCTGACTTTATTTTGCCCTGATGACCTAACTGCTGAGACTAACAACTAAACAAGGTTAGAGCAGTTTCAGACACCTTGCAGGAAAAAAGGAACTCCGTTGGAAAATCAGAATGTCTGGGCAGCCGTGACAACAGGGTGGTGGTGGCAATATTGCATAAACTCGATTGTGCGTTAAAAGTGCATATATTCCAGGGAAAGTTACATGTCTTTTGGCGTTACGTAAATTGCATTGTTGGTAGGTTTCAAATGTGTTCGGATTTTGAGACATAAATTGTGTTTTGGTTGTCCATATTGTGGGTGGAATTCCGAATAGGAAGGAGGCGCTATTGTAGACGTTTCGCGCAATCGGAAAATACTTGATATCATTCGGTACTACCAACAAAATGTGCCCATAATAGTAAGTGGACGTTTTACTGAGGTGGTCGCAGAGCAATGTTCCACTAGGTTTGAAAGACCGTTGTAGAAAATTCATGACACTATTTGTTCCATCAACACACCCTAAAAATAGCAATGTAGCACTGTGTATGCAGATGGCAAATGATAAGATGACGTTTCGTGACTGTTTTATTTTTCTCAATTATTTTGGGAATGGTTCATGAATGTTTTCATCGTTTAAACTGTGATTTGTGTTTCTCAGGCACTACTTTTTGGGCAATTGGTATAATAATGGAATTAGTATGCTATGAAAGCAAATAGGATTCAACGACACTGCCCGTTTTTGCAGACTTGTGATGAACAACAGAACAACTCCTACAGGATTTACTTTGAATCATCAGTACATAAATTCAATTGATTCGCATCACAATTTACACGCGTTTGATTAAAATTCAAGGAAATTAATTTTTCACAGCCACGAATCAGACATTAGGATGTTGTCAGAATCTACATTTTGCCAACGGTGTTGGCAACTTCAACTCTTATCAAAAGAGAATCTTGCGCAAGCTCTACTGTTTTGCATTTCATTTGCAAACATATGCAAATTTATTGAGTTTTGAGCGCTTTTGCGTGGTTAAATTCAAATGTTGTTGCAGGGCGTAAAGTGCAGTTGAATGCATCGCAGATTTCGCAGATCTAACGAGCAAATATAGCCATAGGATAGAATTTCGCAAGGCGCCTTTCACATTTTCCAGCAAACCAACCGCACAAGTCGTTAAGAGCATTTTGAAAGAAAAATTCTCTCTGCTGTACATTTTTTGCACTAGAACTAAATCTACAATAAATTTACACAAAGACGTGTTTCCTATGGCAAAAACCGAGATCAGCATAGAACGTTTGAGCACAAAAATAATTTTGGTTTTACTCTGGAGGGAGATACGAAAACATTCAACCACAGTAAATAGCCGTTCAGAACGCAAACACTCCACTAAATGCTAGCAAAAGTGAGGATCAGGTTAGTCTTCTTGCGTTCAATCATTTAGGATTGATACTGAGGTAACCTAACTGTTTACCAAATGATAAATATCATTTGCTTACCCAAACGGTGCAGTCTTTCTGCGATATAGCAGCAACACTAAACAAGTAGACTAAGTCCATTTTGTTCATTTTGTTCATTCAAACATGGCGTGTTTTTGCTAAAATGGGGCTTCATCCCAAACACCTGACAAATAGGCTAAGTGGGCTATTGAGGTGAAGTGTGCCTCACAGATGATGGTAGACCGCAGTGATCGATTCCCGGTCGCGCCACACTGAATGTTCGGAAACCAGTACTTGTGGCTTGTCCAACCTCCTGCTCGGAGGTAATGGGCGGGTGCAAAAGAACATTCCCCGGGTGCTGCTGCCATTGGCTCATCACCAGTGCAGCATTCACTGCATAAGGAGCCTCGTGGCCCACGGCACAAGCAAGCGGAGATGGGCTCTGCGCCCTCCTCCAGACACTCTAACCCAGGTGTAAAAAGCGATTTGATGAAATTTTCCCTAAAAACAGATTATCACCACGATAACCTCAACGCGTTATCACGATGTTAAAAATTTTACGGGAAGTGAAAGATTAAACGATTTGCAATATAATAATTACCTTCCATTTTTCTTGGAATTAGACAAATCACTGCTCGCCTTGAAACTCTTCAAAGCTACGATCAAATCTAAAAACTTTCTAGGGATTGACCATCACGTCTACATTCAGTAACTAGATATCTTATCAGACATATATCTATGAACCGACTCATCAGTGTCTCTGAAAATTTCTTTCCAAGACTGCTGTTAAAATCGCCAACGACGTTGAAATTACAGTATCATTATGTTGATTGCTGTACGAAGTATTGCTTGGTTAACATGAATTTTTGCAGGGATGTTGGCAATCGGCATAGAGCTTGTAGGACATTTTTACACCACAAAAACCAACGTTTTTTGAAGCAAAAATATTTTGCAAACAAGTATGTGCAAAAGAGAGTGTGTACATGTTTCCATTGCACTACACTTCAAAAATTTTCTACATTAGTTTGAACGTGCTTTTGTTAATGCAGATTGCCGATTTTTAGTTTGCCTTGTATTATACCATGAACATCTCTGATGAGCTTGAAATAATTAATAGGTGTAGCCGGTGGCTGTAATTTATTGTACCTATGCACAGGAACTGCGTTCGTTGACAAGAGGCCTGAAACGCTTGTTGCTAAAATAGAAAACATTTTCAATTACGATTCACTTATCAAGTTTCGTAAAAATAATACAAACAAATTAACAGCTGCATTCGCTAGTCTAAACTGTATGATGTGACTGGATTTCTTACGATATCCGCTTCATTTTTGTGTTAATAAAGATTTTTATGAACAACCTGTGCATTTTCGCTTTTAGTGAGATTACCCAACGTCAAGCAAACAGTTGGTGCTTTCGGTTGATTTTTGCTCGATTGATATTTTGCAGGTCTTCACTTAACTGCGCGTCATCATACGGAGGAGCTTGGTGGCATAGGAACTGTGCATATGCAAATTTAAATACGCGATGGGGAAGAAACCATGGCATGCTAGGAATGACATGGCGGACATGGAAGTCTGGCTATGTGAAATCGAGCATGATGATGGTTCGATGTGATTAATCAACGAAATCACGAACGAACATCGGCAAAGACATTCAAAGTTAAGCTGTACAAATACACAACAAACAATCTGAGTAAAGCAAGAGTTGCTACAAATATGCATACGTTTGCATCAACGCTTTGGTATCTCGTCTGAGTTATCATCTTTGTCATTTTTGTATATAACTGAATCATCTACAGTACACCCAAGCACATGGGAGGGAGAAATCAACGCTCGGCGATTTGCACATATACTTGGAATGCTTGTTGAGAGATGTTGGTTCATCGAGTTTGTCATTTTATAGTAGTAAGGCAACAACACTGTAAGAATCCACGGCACCGTGCGTTGTAACAGAATGTTGCTTAATAAGCTAATAGTAATAACTAAGGCAATCAAAAGTCAATAAAGTTATTTTTTTCTGCCTATTTTAAAGCTTATGACAAGTCCTCAAACCAAATTTCACGCTCATACCATGAAGGAATCCAAATTATTAGGTCAAAAAAAGTCAAAATTTATCGTTGGGGTAAACTTTTCTTGCAGTAGACTTTTTTCTCTTTATCGATATTTTATTGAAGCTACAACAACATATTGATATGCTTTTGCAATTTTGTTTGCAATTCTGTAATGATAATTGGTTTACTGCATTATCAGACATAAAAATGTTGTTTTGCTCACTACTGGACGATTGAATATTGTGAAGGATAGACGTGGTAAGGCAAGAAACATGGTCTTACAATACTTGGTTTGGTAAATGCTCAATGCATTATACATGCAGCGTTTCATCTTTATGATGTACTCAGGTTCGACTCTACGGTAGTCATAAATGTACTTATCAATGAACCATCCCTCAAAGTTAATTGTTGTTTTTTTTATGTCGAAGCACAGAGTGGATGAATATGCTTATGGATTAACCTCAACACTTACGGCTGAATTATTTTGCAGTTCGAAACGCAGAAAATTTATAGGTTGAAATGAAGTCAAAATTAATTACAAAGTCAAACTGTCACGCTTTCAGCTCACAAAATTGGTTTCCCTAGTAATAACTAATCATATGTACAAAAATTAACACCAAACAACCATTTCAATAACAAAGTGAAAAATATTAAGAAGAAAATTAACGATGATTCGAAGTGATTTACATTTAACATTTTACACCAACATCCTTCCATTTTGCCTGTATGTTCGTATTCGCACTTTAAAATGGTTTCATGACAAACCCACGCATGACGTAGTTAAATCTCGCATGGTTACACACAGAATAGTTGCCTATAGCAGAGTAATCTTGTGTCTACTGTAGTTGCAAGAATCCGTGAATAGTTCGGAATTTAAGGGTTTCTATGGTTTGCCAAATGTTTTACTTCGGATGGTGCATGTAACGTCTTGCTCTTCCGGGATAGTGATCATAATCTTATATTTCGTAATAGACACAGAGTGCAATCAATCTGGAAAAGCTTTAAAATAACCGTGTTGACAATTGATGTGAAGAGCAAAAATATCACGAAAAGCAGTTTTTTCCCAATATGTGTTTTTAAGGCAACATAGTTATCATTTTTATTTCACCCACTGCTAATTATTTCTTGTGCCAATTAGCAGTGACGTAGCAAGGCTAAGTGCCGCCGGTCCCTACCGAAAAATGTCGCACGTTTCACTCCTGGAAATTTTCTTACAAGAATGTAAGATAAAAGAAGATCATAATTCGAGCTAAGTAACAATGTGAGGAATGTTCAAACATCTTGAACATGAGAATCAAACACTCACAGACTGAAATGGGTGTTGTCTTTCATTATCACTTATGGGTTTTGCTCTTTCGGCTTATTCACCACCTTTTCATGATTTCTTCCTATTTTTTCTGTCTTTTTTACACATTTATCTATGGACCCGGCATACTTCGTTGAATTTTCTTTCCTGTTGGCTTTTAGTTTGTGGTAAGCAGCAGCAATTAGCGTTAATTGTTTGCTCATTCTATGTCAGTGTTTTTCAACCTGTGGGTCATGGCCCACTGGTAGATCATAGCGCAGTTTTCCACGGTGTTAGAAGAAATATATGTTAGCATACAATTATCTAGACATCTAATCACAACAGCGTGGCGCTGCACACAACCTGATTGTGTTCGGCAGAAACATTTTCACTGAATTGCAAAAAGGAATAAATTCGTTACTTTACAATAGCGTGGGTTTGTTTATACGTACAAAAGCACAGCCTATGCTAACGAAGCAGCAGGCTACGCAATTTTATCACAAGTTATCTCGGCAACGTAAGGAAAAAGATTGAGAAACACTGTTCTAAGGTAAAAATTAAAAACGCAAAATGTTAGGTTTTGGCGAAACCCCGTTTGAGAAGTGATGGAGGTATCTAATTTACAGATGCAAACATTTACATATGTTTATTTTTCGTATAGTATGCCTATGTTTTTACCTAAAATAAAGTATATATGCTGCATACACTTGGCTACACTAATTAATTTGATAATCTAATCGCAGTGACGTAAAAATATTTTAATAATGTTCACTTCACGTTTAAGTAACGGCTTATTTCTTTTAGAACTTTATTTTTGCAAAAGAAGTATCTGGTAAGAAGCTGGATGGGATTATGTCAAGACTATGCCACTTCACAGCATAAAAATTGATTTTGGGAAGGAAATCGACCATGTTTTGGGCTGACCAGTTTGTGAAGTTCAAATCCAAAACTGCCTGCACTTAGGTGCTATTGAACATGTTAAAATTTCATAAATCCTGAAAGCAGTGTATTTAGTACAGTCTTTGGACTTTATTTTTGCAAAAGAAGTGTCTGGTTAGAAGCTGCATACGTGCATCACATCAGAACAACCGTGACCGCCCCTAAATGCATGAAATCATCTTGCTTTTGATCGATAGCTGCGTTGAAAAACTGATTGCCGAAAATTGTCGTAAAATACTTTCCCATTCTGGCCTGAGTTTACTTATGTGCCTGCAAGTGGAAAAATGTCCTTGAAAATAACATTCTGTATTTACATGTCTCAATTCCTGTTTGCTTGTTGCATGCAAAACTGCAAGCTTCAAGCGAAAGATGAATTTGATCTTCAAATGACCGCCAATGAGGGCTACTAGGAGAATTTTTGCATTTTTCTGTCTTTTTGGTGTCGTTGGCATGCGTAACTCCCGTGCATTAGTTTTTGGAAAGCTGTCTTTGTTTTTGACAAAATCAAAATCTTTTGAACTTCAGCAATTTTGTTTTTCGTGTCAGGTGAGCTTGAGAATAATTGCAGAGTTGGTGAACAATCCGCTTCACGTATAACTTGAAATGAAAATCTGAATATTCAAGTAACTTTACTATAGTGCAAAAAGGTGTGGGAAGGCCGTTTCCACGCGTTCCCACCCCACTACCGCCCTGGACGTAACCCTGATGATCAATTATGAGAAATGATGATCAATTTTGAGAATGCCGCTTTACACAAATATCTTGTGCAAAAGGCTTACAAGCATGCCTCCGTGTGGGGATGAATGCAATAAGGTCAATATTGGTCAGTAGGTTAAAAGAATCATGACGTAACAACTCATACCTTTTTTTGCTTGGTTGGTTATCATCACTGGATAGCTCAGGCAGATATCCTACAGATATCCTAATAAACAACTGACAGCATGAAGCACGGTATTGCCCCTAAAATGTAGCAGAAATAGATACACTGCAGGCCAACGTTCTTGTAAAGATTACAAAACCTTCATCTGATTTGCCAAGCAATTCGTTTGCGAACCCAAAATTACATTTTGCGACCAAAATAGGGTCGTGACCCACAGTTTGTATAGCTCTGCACTAAATTACCGTCATGGTCTTTCACCAGTTCAAAGTGACACAGCGCCAATTTTTACAATTGCGCAATCCCTTATACGTCTTTGCGTGTTAGCTTGTGTCATGATATTTTTGCTTTGTTTCAGCTTATTAGCTTCTTTATCGCATGAGCCAGTCTTTTCAATCCAATTCTACTCAGCTTATTAATGGAGCCGTAAGAAACAATAAATCTCTCGCTTTGTCTCTCTCTCTCTTTGAAACATTTCAGTATGCAGAGTAATATTGGTAAACGTTTTGGCCACTTTGCACAGAGTTAACCGCGTTCAAAGTTTTTGAAGTTTACCTGAACAGGTTGGAATAAAAATGAAACGAAATCCTTATTTTAAAATGTGTTCAAAGCTAGTACCCTGCAGAGGTGTTAATCGGCACTCAAGACGTTGTTTTCAGAATATGTGCCTAGTGCAGTGTTTCTTCACCTGGGGTGCTAGCACCCCCAGGGTGTGTTGAAATCAATTTCAAGGGGTGCTGGGAAGGTCACATATGTGGTGGTAAAAGGTGGAAGGAATACGTTTGTCTTTACTTTATCCTTATAGTAACCAGATGTTAGCCAATGGAAGAGGGAGCTGGACTGCTTAGGCGTGACCAAAAGGGGTGCTGAGGAAGGAAAAGGTTAAGAAACGCTGGCCTAGTGTACTATTTTTTCCACTAGGAATTTTTCCCCACAAATACATGATTATAGCTACAACAATTTTTAATTTTTTACATAAGTCAAAAAAGGAATGTTCCATAAGCTTTCTAAATCAGTGTTTCTGAAAGTGGGCGGAATCGCTCCCCTGGGGGCGAATTTAAAGGGCAGTGGGGCGAAAAAAATAAAGGGGGTGGAAGGGGGCAAATCAACACAACGGGGGCGAAAGATCTCAACCACTAATCGGTCATTGAGTTAACTTCAGTAGCATGTTATGACTTGTCATTTTTTTGTCAACTTCAATTTACTGTGATAATCAATGGAGGTTGTTGCTAAAGTAATTTATCCATTAAATTTTTACTCTGGATCGTCTGCGTGCCCGGCTGCAGTGTGAATTATTTTCACAAGAGTTTTGAACGTAAAATTAGCGTCGTAAAAAAATTGTTAGTTCAGCTATTTGATGGCTTAATTGATCTATTTAATACTTTCTTTGAAGGAATTATTTAAATTTTTTACCTTGTGTTCGCTTTATCAGGCTTGAGGGGGGAAAAACGATGTGTCGGGAGTGAAAAGGGGGCGATGGAAAAAAACAGTTTGAGAAACACTGTTCCAAATCATAATTTGTTCATTGTTTCAAACGTAGATGTTTCTCGTTACGGCAAATTTTCAGCTTTACTGTAAGATAGGATTTCTTTTTCACGCTTGTGACATGAATAGGAGTTCTTTCTCATGTGTTCCCTTCAAGTATGCACGATGGCAGACCGGAACAGGTATATGTGAAAATGAGTTTTTGAAGATGTAAAATCACCTGCCAATGCGTGCAATGAAACTATTTCCTTAAATTATATTCACAAGTTAGTACCGACGCTTTTCAATAAAGGACATGCAGTTGCAACTGTTTCTTAGAAATCCGCTCGTCTTTCGAAAGGCGTCACTGAACTTGTGTCGCCCCGTCATTTCATGTCGTCGGATCGGATCATAATTAGACGTAGGACTGTTATTCGAATGGCAACATGGCAACAGTGGTTCATTGGTAAATTATGCTCGACAGAAACTTGAATAAATATTGCTTGAACGCATGCAAGTACTTTGGAAAATGTTGGTTAAAAGTCATAAGCACATCTGTTACCTAAATCGGATGCGAGTATCATTATGAAAGCGGCAAAGCCGTAATTTGAATCCACAACTATTTTCCAAGAGTGTCGTGTTATCGAAAACAAACGGTACACCAGCATGTACAACAAAAAAGCTGAAGATTGGATCAAAATTGCACGAATTTTGTTTATTGGAAATTGTGTGATTGAGCTTGACTTCCAAGCTATCACCAATAAGACATGCTCACACTATAGATCTTGTTGTTGGCTTAACTCTCTTCAAAATATCAGCAATTTTTAGGTTGAACCACATTCCTGTCTAGCGAAAATCTCTGTTGTGCAATGGAATTTCTCTTGACATAAAATACCGAAAAGTTAAGTGAAAACCATACATCACTATCTGCTACGATCAAAACATTGCAATATATTTTGAAAATGATTAGCTATGTACATGCAATATCTTTTATTTTCTCTACTGTATGAATAGTTTTTCTTTATTATTCGATATGCATTATATACATTTACATCGTAAACTGCAAAAAATGCGTCTATACTTAAGAAAGCAACGATTGCAGCTTAATATGTCGAAGGCAGCTTGAGTCGTTTGTGTTAGAGAGGGACTTCACAGATAGCACCTCTCTGAAAACGGCAGGGCACATCATTAACCCCGTAATTGCCAAATTCACCCAGAAATTCTCCACAGTCTTCACCGCCGCTAGGTTGTCCGGGATACCAAGGAATATTTGTAGCTGGACTACCGTCAATCCATTTCCAATTTCCCTCAATCAACCTTAAGCCAACAAAGAGACGGTCAGGTGGTAGCTGCTTCAGGTTGGCTCCCAGAAACCTGTGAATAAAGCACATCCTTATGTTCTGCTTTCTGTCTCTGCAGACATGTGGGATCACCATGGTTTCATGTGAAATCCTTGTAATCAGTAATTGTAAGTTGCCAAACCAAAGCAATTGCTTCAATCAAACAAAAAGTTATTAACGATATCCACCAGCATTTACTCACAGTGCCTTGGAACAAAGGTTTCGCCAAACTTGCAGAGCTGATCAGAGGAGAGAATTGTCCTTTCTCGACGTTAACCATCCGAGAACTACTAAAGGTCATTTTGCATGTGTCACTGAAGATTTTGTTAAACCCACAGTGGAAGGAAGGCAGTTCGTCACAGTACCGGTAAATTACAGCACATCAAATCGGCATCAAAATCAACTTCATTCGACGAAAGATTACGACGACTCAATCAAAGGAAAGAAGATTACTACCCATCAACGCAAACCGACTGAGAAAGCGGTCCAGTAAAATTTTGTTTGGACTTCACATATTACATGATTGCCAATGACATCAAAATGAAAGGAAGATTGCGCCCCCCAAAAAATGTGAAAAAACAGTTGACACAAATGTTTGGGCTACATCATTTCCCCACCTGCTAATTCTGTGGAAGAAAGGAAAAACTTAAATACGACAGCAGTGGTTAACTGCAAATAACGCACCACAATCGGCCAAGAACTGATCAACTACTGTACAAGCACCTTGCTTCCTTTTAAGGAACGCAAAGTCGCAATAGTGGCTATGATTACGTCCAGTCATAATTGCCGACCCAGAGTTGCAAATGGGCCTCAATTTGATGCCCGAACCCGGCCCGAGCCCGACATTCATTTTGGAAGCTCGATTTAGACCCCAAAGGTAAATTTAACGAGCGCGTCAAGATATGTGAAACTGCGGGGTGTCAAAAAACGTAGTGCACGGGTAAAGCTGCAGGTACACTGTTTTATCACAACCAAAATAGCAAACACATTGACCAAAATATTGGCTTAAACAAGAAAAAACTTAAATTTTTTAATGAAGGATAATATTATGGAATGCAATGTTTGTCAATAAAAAGGAAACTATCCACGATGGCGCCACAGGCATAAACGAAGCTAACTAGGATAGAGCTGTAGGCATGAAAATCCGTTTTGTTGGTCATCGTTTCTTAAAACAAACCAAGAATCGCATGAATGATTGACCTTTTCAACGCAATGCCATGGCGTGCTAATTTCCTCACAGCTGTCTGCTATAAAAAGTTATGTATGAAGGTCCGAAATCGGTCCGAAACATTTTGGCAAACTTAAGCCCGAACCCGGCCCTACCCGAAAAGCCAGGCCGGACTTACAACTCTGTGCCGACCAATAAAAGCTAGAGAGCTGCTCAAACCTTCTACGGATTCTGTACGTCATCTACCTTCGATTTGAAAAAAAATTTAAGTTTTGGGTATGGTGTTTCCTGTGGGTGACGTCGCAATGGAGGCACGTTTCGCTCTTTTTTTACTGAGGTTACCTAGCCCTGGGCGCCAACCCAAACAGGCTATTTTTTGGCTAAAGGTTTTTTTAACAAGGCTTTGATCCCAGTTTTCAGAGGTCTTGATTGGCTTTCCAGCATATCTGTAGCTTAAAGTATGGCTCAAAAAACACAAATGAGGAAAAATCTAACTCTCAAAAAAGGTAAACCACGTTTTTTTCTGACCCTGCGGCCGTAACTAGGCAGCAGATTGAGCTAGAGAACTGTTCAATCCTCCTAAGATGGGGAAAGTCTTGTAGCATAGAATAAATGTTTTCAGTTTTAGACGTCGTTTTTTTCTTCATGTTGACATGATGGGAGTATGTTTATGCACATTTTGTTTACACTTGGATGATGTCATCATCTCCTGGGAGTTGTCAAAACGGGCGGATTTGTTGGCTCAAAAATGTTATCGGATTCTAGGCTATAATCGTTTTTTTTGCAAGGTTTGACTGACTTTCTAGCGACTTTCTAGCATACCTTTTTCAGAAACGTTAAAAAGTCGATCAAGGGCTCTAAAGACTCGTGTTATAGTTTAGAATGTAACAAAACCTACGCCACGAAATCGGCTCATTGTATCGACAGATGACGCCATGAAAATAACGCAAACATTACCGCAATCGTCAAGTCATTGATCAAAAACACCAAACCATAAACATAATTGTTTCTTTCATTCTAAGATACAGAACTTCACCAGTTTCAGAGGGTTTGAATAGCTCTCTAGCGCAATCTCCTTCCAAGTTATGGCTGGCCAAAATTTACAGAAAAAGGACAAATCATACCTGTCGTGTAAAGTTTGGTTTTTTCATAAATTGAATTTTTGAGCCATACTTTTTGTCTCCAGATGTGCTAGAAAGCCAATCAAGGACTCTAAAGACGCAGATTGTAGCCAAGGTTCCGCAAAAACTTCAGCCAAAAATATTGCCCCTTGGGTTGGGGCCCAGGGCTAGGTAAATTTGTTCAAAAAGGCGAAAACATTCTTCCATTAAGACGTCACCCACAGAAAACCCAAAACGCAAAACTTCCAAATTTTTTAAATCTAAATTACAAATCTTCCCGACTCCGTAGAGTTGAGGGTTTGAACAGCTCCTTAGCTCTATATGTTGCCAAGTTATGACTGGACAAATTCATAGCCACTATTATGGCTTTGCAGTCTTTACAGGGCTTTTAAACAAGCCAACACACAAAGCGAAGGTGCCTCACGGCCTTGCAAGCACTGCGCACTTTGTCGTTGCCATAGAAAACACAATAAATTCGTGGTCACAAATGTTTCACATATCCTGACAACAAAAAATTTGACTTTCGCGCTGAAACAAAAGCCTCACACGTAGGAGCTGTGTTATTTATGTGTCAACTTGTGTGATATACCTTCCAGGTTATGTTGGTCAAAACGTAAATGAATTTAGATACGGTCAGTGTAGATAAATACTTGGAAAACACCAGGCAAGAGGGACTACAGCAAAAAATGGCAGTATCGTGCCACTATATTGTTCCATGGCTTCATAAATAAACTACACGGAGTATTCATGAAACCTACACTGGCGTTTTGTAGAACAACCCAGTTTTGACTCATTGAATAACTGTGCAGACAGATGGCTGAACAAATCAAATGCACAAATAAACATTCAAGGCATGATCTTCCTTCATGCGACACAATACTACCCTTTTCGGTAATCCGTGTTTAATTTTTTTTCTGCTTTCCCCATTTTTGGTGATTTTTTAAACGTGTAGTTTTCCATTTGCCAATTTTTAAGCTTCTCTTCCCAACTTTTTTATTTTTATGCTTCTCTTCCCAAATTAAAACGCACAGCCTAGAGTACGTTTGCCAACCTGACGATTTCATGACCCCTTCCTGCCGAAGCATTCAACTACCTGCTTTGGTTCAGTCAACGCCGGGCTGCTTATAGCTGTGTTTCGTTGCTCTGTAAGTGGCGTCGGATATATTTCCAGTTTGAGTGAAAGCAATTATTTGCGAATTTACTTGCCTCAACTTGTGTTTTGATTTATTTATTTTATTCTTGAGTTTACATGCTTTCTCTGTCCTTGCTTTGGCCATTTAGCACTTCACACGCAAGAATTGTTTGCAGATTAATGGATCGAGGATGCGCAGAATTACGTGGCATCAATTTCCTAAAGAAACAATTTGCTGATATATATTAATATATCACTACTGGAATTAATTTCCCATGTGGTGTTAATTGTGGATTAGGTCAATCCAACAATCGACGAAATATCAACGTTTACTGCAAGTTTGATTTCAAATCGATCGACTGGTTGACTTATTTACTTATGTCTGCGTTTGCTTTCGATCTTTTGCCAGTATATTCCTTTCTTCGAACGCACATTTCGTACGTAAGGTATCAAACGTACCAAACTATAACACTATCAAAGCATTTTGCAGTTCTTTCTGAGTCCTCTCCCCATGAAACACACATTTACAGAACAAGATGTAACCTTAAAAATTCATTGGGATTTGCTAACAATGTACCCTGTTTGTTTTATTCCAGGGACGAATGAGCAAGCTGCCGTTTGATCTGATTTTGTACATTACCTTAGCATATATGAGTCTGTCAACATTTGTCCGACCAAATGACCTCCTTGTTACTGGCAGTAGGTTTCAGCCTTGTTAAAATTCATTTTCTCTATTTTCAGCTGGTATTTGTAGCCGTTGTGTGGAAATTTCCAGATGCCTGATAAAATACAAGATGCTATCAGGACACATTTTCGATTAAACTGAAAACTACATGCCTTTATGTTGATTTAATGAATTGTAGAAGAATCCTGGTTTTACCAATCGCAGGAATTGTTCAAATAAAAATAGTGTTACAATCTCTCGAACGGTAGAATATTTGCGTCTTTTCACGAAAATACAGGCACACGTGTGAACATTGGAAGATGATTTGAAAAAAAGGAAGACAACGACACCTGTCAAATTTTTTGGCTTTTCTTGGAAACCTTGTAGTACTTAACAACACTTGCTTCACCATGCAAAACATCATGAAACGAAAAACATTTTAAATAATTTATGAAGAGCATCTTCATCAGCTTTAATAATAATACGTCATCAAAATACCTCTGTCGTTGGCAACGACAAGTGAACTTATGCACCTGCTGAAACAATTCATCTTTCAAAGGTAAATAATCCACTTTTAACCAGTATTCCAGAAAATTTGAAAAACGTTTGCCCTGTCCAAACATTTCATGAACAACTTGCTGTCTCAAGTTCAAAAGTTTTATATTTTGCTAAGTGCCCGCTCACTACAAAGCATACGATAAAGACACATTTGTAATTCGGTTAAATGCAAAGACAACGTTTTTATGAAATTAAATATGCGACGTCATGAAGAACGCGATTTTTGAATCTTGGAATATGTTTTTTGTTCATTCGCTTTGTCCGCCTGAATGATGTCAGAGGTTTTCGTCAGCGTCACAAGCATGCCGAAACGGAACAGAACTCTGCACATCTTTTCACCTGTATGGTTTCCAGCTGTAGTGTTCACGTGCTCGTCTAATCGATTTTCGATTTTTTCAATTGCAAAAAAAATTAACACTGTAGGTATACAGTTTGTATTGGAATGTGCAATCCATCAGATTTGTCTAAATTTCATTTCATGGAAAAATGAATGCAAATTTGTAGCCTGAATTACGCAGAAAACACTGAGTGCAGTGAGACGTAGACCATGGTTACAAGGTTTATAAAATTTTTGCAATGAGAAAATTTTACATGAGAAAAAATTGCAAAGTGTTGGAAAACTTTTTCTAAAATAAAATTTCTTTGGAAAATCTATTTGAAATATTGTGCTGGATATTTCTCAGAAGCATGTGATCTGGATTTATCTGTGTAAAATATTCTTAACAGGAATTGTGAAATTCAACGACGGTAAAATGTGTATAGGTTACGTTCTACGAAGACACAACATTTTATTGGAGAACTTGGCAGTTTCCATGACACAGAAATTGTTAATTAAAGAAACTCTTCCACTATGCAGAGTCGTGCACTTGCACAAAACTGGTTTCAGCAGAACTTGTGTGAGTTTGTGTACAATGTTTAGCTTTCATAAAGTAAATTCACGTCTTTCTTTCAGAAGAAGAAAGGGAGTTATATATAAAACTATACATAATATTATCTTTCATTTCAAATTGTTAGTGTCGTTTTAGAAATTTTTTTTCGATGATACCGATTTCGGCATTATTTTTTGTTTAGTGTCAACAAGAAAAACTATATTTGCAAAAGCAAGCTTTTGTAAAGTTGCTAGATTTTATTGTGCTGACCATGAATGCTTGAATGAACAATCTATAGTCAAATCAAAGCAAAAAGGTTCTGTGCATTCTTCATAAATGGATTCCTTTCAGGAAACTCGCAAACAGTAGACTTTCGATAAATAGCATCTTGTGACTGAAATTATAGGAAAGTGCCTATATGTGCTGCTATATGCCCTTTGTATAAAAAACGAAACTTCATTTTTCTTACTTGTTGAATTTCCAGTTGTACTGTTGACCTGAGATATCAGGCGGTCTTCAATTTCTTGAACTGCAATAGCAACAAAAAACAGAGCAATATGAATATGTTTTAAAAATGTGTGGAATAATAATGTGGCATTTTTGTTGTGATACAAAAATCAATACATAGTTACATAGCCCTGTTCAATTTTTCTAGCAACTTTTTTGCAGAAGAAATAACCTATCCACTTGTTCGAATAAAAACTGTAAATTTAATAATGTTCAACTCTCCAATCTTCAACAGAGGGAACAATTTCCAAACATGTTGGAAAATATGCAAAGGCTTGCACAACGACATTAATACTGCTTTTGTATTGACGCTTCATATATTCTGTGAATATTAGTGCAATATATGCTTGTTTATTCTCAAAATATATATTATGCACACCCGCACGGGTAGTGACTCATTTGTGCTGTCAAAAGAGTATTTTCAACACATGTTGCAAAAACAAACATAGAAACATAGAATTAACTACTTTGTGAAACTCGCAACGTACCAGCACGTGACAAATGAGCAGTTTGATTTTCAAAAGCAATAATTCTTCTTTGCAGTTCTTCAAGGCTGCTTGTACAAACGTTCCTGTCACAGGGTTCACCTTTAGGACCCGGTGGACCTGGCAGTCCGGTTTCTCCCCTTGGTCCCGCTTTACCTGGTGGTCCAGGAAGGCCCGGGCCCTGCTCATCATTTCCTGTTCCGCAAGTCAGCACCACTTGATTTGCAGCCAAAGTGCTGCCGATCAGTGCAAACGACAAAAGACAGTGAAACATTTCTAACATTGTTCGAAGTATCTAATAATATTTTCAAACAAATACTGTCGATGAAGGAGTTGCTGCACCTTTCGTGAAATGATTCGTCAGAAACAAAATCGAAAACTCTACGGTTTGACTCAAACGGAAATACTTAAAAGATGTTCGTTTTGGCATTGCTGAAACGTGTGAAGCCTCTGTTTTGGAAGTGATTTTCATAACTTTATGCACAAAAGTTTTGTTAAGAAATAACAAGCAATGTGAAAATTGTACTTAAGAAACAATGTTAATTACTCACTCGGCAACTGCAAAGTTCGGTCGTAATTGACCAGCGGCGTACGCAAGCAAAATATGCGAAAACCATTAATCTCGTTTGCAAAGGTAATAAAGTTTTTGTAAAATATCAAGCTCAAGGGTGGGGGTTAATTCCAAAGCCCCCTTGCGTAGGCCCTTGTAATTGACAAACACGAGCTTTTGTGGAATGAACTGGTTGGTTGTGCAATTAAACTGATGTCTTTACTCTCTATGACGCGACGGCTATAAGATACACAATGTGGAGGTGTGATGCCTCAACACTGTACATTCTTTGCAAAATGAAACGCAAATTATAAACGACTCGTACTTTGAAGGTGGCCATAAATGTGTGGCTATCACATTCAATACACAAGAGGAAACAAACAATGAAGAAACCTGCAGTATCGGGTCTTAGCATGTGCGGTAGAGCTGTAAATCATGGCTGCTTGAGTAGGAAATGCGTCACGTGGTATATTCATCAATGGTATACTGTACAGCAGTCGACATTACCAGTATAACAATCGTTTTTTTATTAGCGTTGCAGGCATCATTCATTCCCTGAACCTATCCCTGGGAGAATTTTTAAGCTAAGTAGAGTATGATAATTGCAGTACGCTAATGACAGAAATCCGTGTCTAATTCCCCTAAAAATGACACACAGTGGTCATCCGAGGCATGGAACGTTCAATAATGATATCAAAATGTATAAGTCGCCTTAACAAATAAAGTTTTTTTCTATGAAAATTACATTTTTTAAATATGATTCGATGAATATATTCAGTGTTATGATTTCAGTCAATTTATATACTTTGAGAGAAACGTTCATCATCAGAGACATTCCAACAAAAGGTCAATTACTTTTATTTCACAGATGATTGCACTAAAAACTGCCAGAAATTTTACTATGAGTATCAACCTCTTTTTGCTCCCTTTCTATTCTGAAAAAAAGTTCAAAATGCGGTGAAAACCTGAAATTGCAGGTTTAATTTTAGATGATGATGAGATGTGATTTAAAGCATAATTGGGTGTTACAATTTATTTTTACAAGTTATAACAACAAAGACCTGTACTTTCTTGTTTTTAGTTAATTTAATTTTGGTGACGGCAAGTCGCTTGCTTTTTGTCTGGACGATCGAGGTGAATGCTTTTGCCTAAGGAGTGCTACGGCGATTCAATCAGTGGCGTGGATTGAAGATCCAACCTTCTAATTGAAAAGAGCACACTATACCACTGAACTATCATTATCGCTGCCAAATTGCGGTGATATCTCCTTTCTTATTCATATTTTTTTCTTTCAGACTCAACATCGCACAGGTTTGGAGAAATAAACAAGAGTTTTGAAACACAATTGCGTACTGAAATATGCAATGGAGAGTTTAACTTACAGCTTAGCCATACTAGAACCTAATAAACACATGGAGCAATTGTCCCATTGACAGCAGCAGTCTCATATCCTGCTAGTAAAAGCAAGGTTAGAGGGTCTGCGCGTACTGCGCCTGACGAAGAGTTTGTGTACAAGCGTTGCAAGCCTGCAAATCACCGTAAAGGAGAAACAAGATCAAAGAAAATAATTGAAATAAGTGCTGCTGGAGTGGTGATCAAAGTTAGTAATTTTCAGGAAAAAACTTATTAAAATTATTCTTTTAATCTTTTTTTGTTGACATCTGTTGTAAATCATGCTGATTTTTCCAGTAATGATTCAAACGAGTATTTGTTTGTACGCGCAAGTATCAGTCAATTAAGTTTGAATTCACTGGTAATTCTGGACAAAATCGTTTTACTTAAAAAAAATCTATAAAATAAGAAAGTGAAACCTTCTTTTCTGCTCATGTCACTTCCACATGCATTGAGTCAACATTCAGTAACCCGCACACCTAATATTTTTATCCCGCGACGACCTCGCACGAAGTTCAACCCGCGCCCGCCCCGCACCAGCACGCGCATCTCTGCGGGGTCCCGCCCCCCCGCCCCGCGCAGAACTCTAGTAGCCACCCACTATTTCATGACGCAACAGGTGTATAAATAAAGCATGTTCCACTCGTGTGCCAATATTTTCGCAGGTAACGTCATCAAACCATCCTGACATCACTTAAAGGATGACATTCACTGGACATTTGCAAACAAACAAATATTCAGAGGCACTGGTCTGGACAAGCTAAAAGTTTTCGTGCCCCAGGAAAGCGTTTTGCAGGTGGCATTTTTATTTAATGACTTCCGTTGGTTTTGAAATGAACCATTGGATAAATTGCCACTAGCGATGAAATGCGTTGCATGAGTTTTTAGTGGTTTTCCGGAAGGTGCAGGTTTGTGACGGAAACACTGCAAGCACCGTGCGTTCTGGAAGGGTCTGGGGAGTGGGGTGGGTTCGGGTCAGACGTCTGCGCGTGCGGGAGGGAGCGGATAAAAAATTTCAACCCGCGCAGGACTATACAGCTACTGGTTTTAAGCGCTGGTGGACTCAGATCTGCAAGTATCTGGGTCTGTGAGGGAAAATGTAAATCCAGATAAAACGAAGGTTTACTTGATTCCAAAAACCCTTGACATTCATCAATGAGACTGTACATTTTTTAATGGTTTAACGTGTTACGAATAATGAAGCCTTCACCACCATTTGTCTGGCATGCTTTAGTGAGAATAAACATTAAAGTTGTGCGGCCAATCGATTCAAACTGTTGAAAAAATTACATATGACCTAAACATTCTGTCAGCAGATAATGGGTATGGAATTGTCAACAGATTTTTTACCGGTTTCTTTATTGATTGTTTTGTAAGTTTCTTTTGGGGTATCAGAGTTCTCAAACAGCTATTTTCAGTATTACTTGAGTTCAACCTTCTTTTTAAAGTGAGGCAAAATGTCGTTAAATTTTTTGTACCTTTGAAACTCACCCGCAATGCCGCTTTTCATAACTGTTTCATAAATATTTTCTTTTGTTCTCATCAATCGGGGAAGGTTTTCAAACTCTGTTCAATTTTTTTCCAGAGAGCGGCCTCTTTTAAAGAAATGCTTTTTATCCACAATTTGCAGAAATATTTCCCATAAAATAATTTTGGGTGTCAACGAATCTGGTTTTATAAAAATCAACACAGAGTTTTGTAACTAAATCTGTTTCTTTTTTTTTTTCTAAAATAGTCTCAACATCAATTTATGAAGCTACAGTATAAAAAAAATCCGTAGACGTAATATCTGGGATCCGCTGGTCATAAAAAGACTCAATCTGATGCCGGCATCGACATATTTTTATTGTTTCTGTGCAAACGAATAAATTGGTCCATCGCAAATCCCCAATTTGGCAATAAATAAAAATTGTTGATATTTTACTGCGGTTGGAAAAGCTTGTGAGTGATTAATCCAGATTGAAAAACATTGAAAGACTTCAAACTGCCTTTGAAACAACTTCTAAATCAAAGTTTCTGATATACCTTATATGGCAATGCTAAGAAAATCAATGAACATTGTCAACTCCCAAGAATTCAGGTCCAGAACACACAATTGCTACAGCTGGGAATATGGTGAACATGCTGACGGAGGTTTTTGAACTGCAGAATCTGAATGTTGTTAAAATCGGTTAAGCAGAATACAGCTACGATTGATCTGATTACTACAATTAGACAAAGCATTTCTACACCTTTGGCTGAAATGTTTCTTTGTGAAGAAAGCTGTTAAATAAGGTTATTCATAATCTGAAACGAGAAAAGACAACAAACGAAGTTTTGAATTGAGTAAAAAATATCTAGCTCTTTCAGAAAACTGTTACTCTATATGGTTGTTATGACGGCATTTAATTCCGCGCACCACTATGCCCAGCAATAAGGTTTGCTTTCAAGAGCAATGAGTTTTACACCTTTTTTTAATGTATTTTAAATTTGAAACAAAGGCACTATGAAATGGAGAGCAATTTCGCAGAGCTTCGTTAATGTCGATCCAAACACGTATGCAACAACAGAAATGAAACTATTTAGAGGCATGCTTAGTTGAAAGCGCTGCACATTCCAAAATTAATTTTACGTTGCCTCGAATGAATGTCAGTGTTTATTATGCCATTGAAAGCATACAGGACCAGCAGCTGTTATCTTAGTTTGGACTTAACCAAACGTTTTAGTTTCAGTTCTTCATTTGCAAAGGAAAGAAAAAAACATTGCTGGTGGATATAAACCAGAAATATTTCAGTGCATCCTTTGCAAAGCACACTCGGCCAAAGAAGTAATCTGAAGGTTTCAATCTGTGGGTATTCAGCATCTTTTGTTTTCTTCACAGCAATGTCTTTGCACCTCACAGATGCGACGTGAAATTTTTAAATCGAACACTTATTGTCTTTTTTAAAAAATATTTCAAGTTAACTGTGGTGTTTTACACGTAATATTTTCCAGAATTTAGGATTGCAGAGCCCATATGTACCTTATCAAACCGTGAAACTGCCGCGACTGTTTTCATGTTAACTGTCTGAAAGCAACAATATGTTTTTGGTTACGGCCACTTTCTGAAAGCAACACTCAACAACCCGTTTTAGAAAAGAATTTAAACTTTAACAAGTGCTCTGCTAAGAGTATTACGGCCTTAAATTTTTCCCATGTCTTATTTCTTCCAAGAGATGCATCCGCAGATATTGATGGCTTACGACTCACACACTGATTTGTTTCAACTGCCTGTCTCTGGTTTTCCTTCTATCTCGAGCTGCATTTTCCTGTTTTTCACAGGCTTGCGCCGTTATGTTTGAACATGAATTTACACTGAGACTATGAGGTGAAATGCGGTTGTTTTCAAATAAACAAAGCGAGAAATAAAGGACCAGAATTTAGTTCAGAGTGACCGAGTTCAGCAGATATAAAACCAATGTCTTCGTTGAAGCATCGGGTTATTAAGGCAAGCAGCTGGTTCCCCGTCCTAAACAAAAACCGATCAGCAGATTGAAGCAAGTGGTTTTATAGTTTTACCGAAACGTAGGAGATGGTTCGAGAAAATTCGACGAAAACTCTGCCTGACTTTCCAGAGTTTGAACAGATTGCAACGCGCGACTGGTGCCCAAGCCCTCTCACGGTGTCATTGCGGAATGCAAGGTGATATGCGGATGCGCAAATCGACTCAAAGGAAATGATTGACAGCATTCAAGGAAAAACATGTCTTAAATGCGTTCCAGAAAGTTCTCTTAACGTTCATTTGTTTCAACTAAACACACAGGACGTTGAAACACACCGGAAGATTGATGGCGGCGTTCACGTGCGAGGTTGGAAATGCATTTCCGATTTCAGTTAGCGGGCTTTGTAAGGCGGAAATCACAGGACCCTAGCGGACTGTTACAGTAGCTGTCAGTCAAGTGCAGTACGCATACTGTAGGTAGTAGATTTCAATCGAAAAGGCGTAAAAGGGAGTCTTTCTTTTGTGATGCAATACTCCCTTTTGGAGCCAGCATCAAATTTTCCATTGCGTCAAGTTTCGCTTTTCGCAAGCCACTTGCCCCTTATGATGAAACTGGTTTGATCCGGTTCTTGCTGCTTTTGTCGATAATCGGAAGTCGGCTGTAGAAATACTGCTGAAAGTGCAGCTTGAAGTTTTTTTTACGGGCAAATAACATTTTCTTTTCTTCAATAATCTTGAGCTTAGTTTCAGAAAAAGAAAGATCCCGCCAACTGTCCTAGCCTAATAAGACCTTGCTTGGAACCACACTGAAACTACCATACTATCTCACAACAAGCGAACAGCAAGGAAGCACTTGCCCAGAAAGTGTTTGCAAGCATTTTGTCCATGATGATGAAACTGGCTTGATCCGGTTTTTGCTGCTTTTGTCGAGAATCGGAAGTCAGCTGAGGAAAATACTGCTGAACGTACATATAGGAATTTTGTCAACAGCAACCAAACTTTTCTTTTCTTGAATCGTGTTGGGATGAGTTGCAGAACAAAATGATCCCACCAGCCTGCTCTAGCACAATGAGATCTTTGAGTAGAACCACACTGCAACTACCATGCTAGCTCAATACAAGCGAACAACTGCCCCACTCACATACGCTGACGGCAGATATGTCTTGCCGACGGTCACGAAAAGTCACATCAGCAGTAAGAATGGAATTGCAGTTATGCAACTGTCTGTCTAGGCAACTATGCAACTAAGATACGGAATTTTTAAACTGTGCAGCAATGAAGAAAACGCGACTTTACACTATTTCAAAGATCCGTTACCCACGTTCGGAAATCGTTAACTCGCACAAATATGGCGTCTTTGTCACGCCACAAGCGGCACGAGCACGGCCAAGAAACGGTACCTGGCCTACAAAAACGAAACACAAATGACGACACACAACAGCAGTTGCACAGTTCCCGCGTGAAATTTAGTCAAACCCCGGTCGTGGTGGTGAAAAATTCATTTCGAAACTAAGGCACAGTCGTAGAAGTGGGAAGATTGATCCTTGGTGCATTTCAGTGTGAGATGAAACTGGAATATATTACTGTCTGCAGATTGTCGCTTGCCCCAGTAGCAAAAGGTTCGTGAAAGCATTAGGAATTGGTTTCAGTTAATTTATCTTAATTTATCCTGGCTGTGGTATTGCATTCGGCTGCCTTGTGTATACATCTTCGAAACATCTCATTTAAGTGGTTTGTGACTACAGTTTTGAATCTGGTCACGCATGTGCTGCAACCCCATAGAATTTTGTACGGGTTTTCTGAAATGATTCAGAAGCCATTCTTTCGCGTATTTCAGCACTTTGCCCGGGAGGACAAACATTTTTATGAGAAAAACACTTGAAAGAAGTCGCAAATCATGTTCATTTAGTGAAATGTTTTAAACATCAAATAACTTTGGCCAATAATTTGCTTCGGAAGGAATGAAAGCTACCTATATCGCTCGAACTGTTTTTATCATTTATAGCTACCGTACTTAAAAAGCTACATTTGATTGTTACTGGTAGCTGTAACTCTTCCCGCCACGGGCCCTAAATGCAAGAGACGTTTTTCAAAAATAAAGTTAGTGAAAACAATTACCAGACATTCCATGACCAGTGAAAAACTGGGCAACATTCATCTACTTTCAGTTGAAAGGTACTAGCTGAAAAACAGATTTAGACGATTTTGTTCATGGATTTGACAGTCGACATGACAATCGAAGGATTAAGGGTTAGAGTGTCTGGAGGAGGGCGCAGAGCCCATCTCCGCTTGCTTGTGCCGTGGACCACGAGGCTCCTTATGCAGTGAATGCTGCACTGGTTGTGAGCCAATGGCAGCACCACCCGGGGAATGTTCTTTTGCACCCGCCCATTACCTCCGAGCAGGAGGTTGGACAAGCCATAAGTACTGGTTTTCGTACGTTCAGTGTGGCCCGACCGAGAATCGATCACTGCAGTCTACCATCGTCTGTGAGGCGCACTTCACCTCAATAGCCCATTTAGCCTATTTGTCAGGTGTTTGGGATGAAGCCCCATTTTAGCAAAAACACGCCAGGTTTGAACTAAGTTGAACAAAATGAACAAAATGGACTTAGTCTACTTGTTTAGTGTTGCTGCTATATCGCAGAAAGACTGCACCGTTTGGGTAAGCAAGTGATATTTATCATTTGATAAACAGTTAGGTTACCTCAGTATCAAACCTAAATGATTGAACGCAGGAAGACCAACCTGATCCTCACTTTTGCTGCCATTTAGTGGAGTGTTTGCGTTCTGAACGGCTATTTACTGTGGTTGAATGTTTTCGTATCTTCCTCAAGATTAAAAGCAAAAATATTTTTGTGCTTAAACCTTCTATGCTGATCTCGGTTTTTGCCACAGGAAACAAGTCTTTATGTCAATTTATTGTAGATTTAGTTCTAGTACAAAAAATGTACCGCAGAGAGAATTTTTCGTTTAAAATGCTCTTAACGACTTGTGTGGCTGATTTGCTGGAAAATGTAAAAGGCGCTTTGGAAATTCTATCCTATGGCTATATTTGCTCGTTAGAAATCTGTGATGCATTCAACTGCATTTTACGCCCTGTAACAAAATTTGAATTTAACCACGCAAAAGCGCTCAAAACTCAATAAATTTGCATATGTTTGCAAATAAAAAAGCAAAACAGTAGAGCTTGCGCAAGATTCTCTTTTGATAAGAGTTGAAGTTTCCAACACCGTTGGCAAAATGTAGATTCTGGCAACATCCTAATGTCTGATTCGTGGCTGTGAAAAATTAATTTCCTTGAATTTTAATCAAGAGCGTTTAAATTGTGATGCGAATCAATGGAATTTATGCACTGATGATTCAAAGTAAATCCTGTCGGAGTTATTCTGTTGTTCATCACAAGTCTGCATAAACGGGAAGAGTCGTTGAATCCTACTTGCTTTCAAAGCATACTAATTTCATTATTATACCACTTGCCCAAAAAGTAATGCCTGAGAAACACAAATCACAGTTTAAACGATGAAAACATTCATAAACCATTCCCAAAATAATTGAGGAAAATAAAACAGTCACGAAACGTGATCTTATCATTTGCCAACTGCATACACAATGCTAGTGCCATTTTTAGGGTGTGTTGATGGAACAAACAGTATCATGAATTTTCTACAACGGTCTTTCAAACCTAGTGGAACACTGCTTTGCGACCACCTCCGTAAAACGTCCACTTACTATTATGGGCAAATTTTGTTGGTAGTACCGAATGATATCAACTATTTTCCGATTGCGCGAAACGTCTACAATAGCGTCACCTTCCTATGTGGAATTCCACCCACAATATGAACAACCAAAACAAAATTTATATCTCAAAATCCGACCACATTTGAAACCTACCAACAATGTAATTTACGTAACGCAAAAAGGCATGTAACTTTCCCTGGAATATATGCACTTTTAACACACAATCGAGTTTATGTAGTCTTGCCACCACCACCCTGTTGTCACGGCAGCCCAGACTTCCTGACTTTCCAACGGAGTTCCTTTTTTACTGCACGGTATCTGAAACTGCTGTAACCTTGTTTAGCTCTTTGTCTCAGTAGTTAGGTCATCAGGGCAAAATAAAGTCAGGCGCTGAGATGTCATTGAGATTAAAGAACGAAGTCGTGTTTTGTAATTTTCATGCGTTAGAGCTATGTAATGACAAATTATAGTGATCGGGTGTGCTTTAATTGTCAGGATGCAACTTCACATGTTCTGCCAGACATGCCTTGGATCCTTACAAATTCGACTTGCCCGTGCTTGTCCAGGTTTGCCTCAGTATACCTCGAGAAAAAAAAAACAAGTCGAAACAATTCAAAGAAAATTTCAGTAAAATCGTGACTGCACATGACTCTATCCAAAACTAGCACCAAATATTTTGTTTTAAATTCACAATTTGTCAAATATCGTAAGAACAACGTATAGAATAGAGAGCTTGTTCTTTCTGTTATGGTACAATTATTTCATGATCGGTTTGCGTTTGGAAGGCTTTGTCGATGATGAGGTGTTTAGATGCATAAAAATGCACACACTTGTAAACATATCGTACTACAGTACGTCTCTGGACGTATGCTTATGTTCAGTGTGAGCATGTGTAGGCTACAGTATGTTCACTGTGAAATACTAGTCATAGACATGTCCTACTGGCTATCTAGAGGTGTTTATGCTGTGCCCAGTAGCTTAGCAAAGCGACGTGCGGGCCGGGTCAGATGCATAAGACATTTCCCGCCTTAAATATATTTCCTTGTAAGAATTTACTGCGAAATGAAGGAAGATCGTGTTTCGTGCTTAGGAAAAGTGAAAGGAATATTGAAATGTCTTGTACACCAGAATGAAAGACACACAAACTAAAATGCGTCATTTAATCAAACCAAACTAAAATGGGTCATTTAATCAAATCAATCAAAAATCCCAACACTTTTGCTTCGACTTTTCAGATTACTTTTACTTCTTGCATCATGAAAATTATGAAAAAGACTTCCTTGAAGAAACATTTAATCAAAAACCACAAATGTTTCTGTTAAGCACCTCGCTAATTGCAAACGAAATTCGTGATGATGATCAGCAACAAAACAAAAAACGTTGTTAAACATAAAGGTGCCCGATTTTGTATAAATCGATACTATATGTTTTGCTTCTTTAGAGGGTTTGAACAGCTCTCTAGCTCTATCGGTCGGCAAGTTATGACTGCACAAAGTCAAAGCCAATGTAGTTGCTTTGTGGTCCTTACAGGGCAGAGCTTTCATTCTTCAATAAAATGTGTTAAAACTGGATGATGCGTCTGTGCATATCATTGAAATGACGATTCAACATACAGGCCACATTAGCAGCTGACACACTCTTAAATGACCAGCGTATGATATATCATACGGCCATAAAAAGGACTTTAAACAATGAATTTCACGAAAAACAAACTCAGATCAATTTCAGGACAACATCTCGAATAACATATTACGGCAGAAAGCAAAAATTCAAATTTTTTGAATTTCCGGCCTCAGTGGGTAAAACATTTATCGGTGTGACGTCACAACTGGGGAGGTTTGGAATTTTTTTGATGACGTAATTGGGCTTTGAGAAAAAGATCTAGTGGCAATTTTAATGTTTTTCTTTAAAATATTCAAAGTGAATATGTACATTTTTAGAACCTCTGAATGGCCATCGGGCATTAGTGGTTGACACGTTGTGACCAAAAAATCTGTAATTAATTAATTAATACCTTTAACCATAACTGTCTGGATGAATTCCCACATTGAATTTTTGCAAACGAATTTGGTGCATTTGCCACACGCACCAAATAATCTTTGAGTATCTGTGCATTTTTTGTCCACTATAAGTTATTCAACCCTTTAGAGACCAACGTTTCAAAATGGGAACATGTTTTTAAATGCTCGTAACTATTTCACTGATTCAAAATGTGCATCCAGTTTTCTTCAGAAATTTCTTCTAGATTGGTGTTATTAAAAATACACCTACTTCATGAAATCCAAAATGTTGTTTTGTATCCATGGTGATTCATATTCAGTCAAAACGTAGTTTTTCGGGTGGCCAAACTAATCTTTGTTTGTTTATTGTAAGCCGAAGAAATCTTAAGGAAATATGCCAAGACAATATTTTTATAGTTATATTTAACTGATCTAAGCGTTAGTTTACAATTTTGTGTCCATCGCTTTCCTCACAAAGAGTTTGAAAACGATGTTCTCAAAATGGGAGCGTTGGTCCTTTTTAGTACAGAAATATCCATGTTTGGCAAGAGACGTTCAATAATAAGAAATATTGAGTTTTTTAAAATCTCATTCTTGTTTCACACTGCAGCCCTGCTGAAATAACTCGTTGTTGGACAGATGTGAAGAGTTTGTCACATGCACCAATCTATTTCATTACGGATATACAGTGAAATTGCTTCTCAGGGTAGCAAGCATAATCATAGAGCGCAACAGTCACGAGCAAAAAATAAGACCACTTGCACATTTCAGCGAAATCAAACAAACAACAGTTCTTCAAACTTGCATTTTTTCTGATATAGTGTTTTACCTGAACATTTTAAATATTTAGTGTGCAAACCACGGCTTGTGCATGTGGGGGGGTGTTCACTGTGCTGGTTGAGGGTTTCACTGATGCAGCTGTGTAGCGGTTGTCGAATTATCTGTCTCTTGGATATCTGGCTCAGTATATGTGTATACACTGTAAAATAATTTTTCCAATATCATAACTGTTCAATGACGATTTTTTTTCAGATCACGTTTTTTCTTTAACAGCTTTTTACAAAAAACATTTCAGGGTAAGGTTTTTCAAAATAGATCTTACGACTGCAAAACAAGACCAAATTTTTTTTAAATGCAGCAAAAGGAGCGGTAGCGAATAGCGGTAGCGATAGCTCGCTACTATTTTTATTCAGGAACGGCTGCTGTAGCGCCGCTATTAAATTTAACAAAGAGCGGTAGCGACGCTATTAATAAAGTAGCGGTTGCCCACCTCTGGTACTCAATAGTAATCTGATTTCTGAATGATTTTCTGAAAGAAAATTAATGGATAGAATCATATCTAAAGTAACCAATCGAACTTTACCTAATAGAAATTCTGACAAAACTACTGTATGTTTTCAAACGAATTAACTATGTTTAAGTTTAGGATACTGCTGCTAGCCCTAAACAAATAGCTCTTCTCTGCAACAGCCAGGGGGAAACCTAGCTAAGGAGAGCCCATTGGCCAGTCCAACGCTCTAAGATAAATTGAGAAATAATAGTGAATGCGGATGTTGATGGCTAAATAAAACCCGAAATCACCGGAAAACACTCCGAAAACGTACGAAACAACAAATTACTGAAAACCAAGCGAATAGCAAATACCAAAATAAAAGCTAGGTGGGGGCCCGGTTTTTACATTTAGCTTGCCACGCGGTGGTCCGCACCCCTGCCCCCTGTCGCACCCC
>JGI24159J19872_10000876_pt1 | contig 30517 bp, 14 predicted proteins | sample Ectturendosymbi4_FD_19872 | JGI IMG/M metagenome (IMG submission 19872)
CCACTGTCCATTAATTTTCAAGGCAATTTTTGGCTTTATTTGAATCTGAATTCTTTGCTTTGTATCGTGCAGCCCTTTACAGATGAAGAGTTGGATTTGGGCTATACGCNTGNAGCAACAAAAACNCAGAAAACGGCAATGACANAGCACACAAAATTAAATGAAAGTTGGTCTTGCAGCTTGCGAAATTGTACAACACCCAGTGCGGATAATAAAAACGTGTGTGAATATAAAAAAACGTATCTCATTTATTATGAATGCTGCCGCTGATTTTCATTCACCAGTTGTGAAAAACGAGGTTTCAACCCTGTTTCAAGGGATTCTCTTATACGAGGATCAACATCCTTGATTGAGTTTGCCTTTTCATTTTATTTTGACAAGAGCAGAGAACCCTTACAAAGGTGGGTTGTTAGCATGCGAACAAAATCAGAAATCGCTTTTTGACTGAGATTTTGGTGTTCAGGAATGCTGATAAGTGATATCCAAAAACGGCCAAGACAGCGACTTTTGCATCGTAAAAATCGCTGAAGTTTTTGCACTTTTACAGAACTTTATGTTGGTGCATGGCAAAGGTGTACAGGTCAGCGAGCAAATTTCAAAGTGTGTACCAATATTAAAAAGGTTGACAACCACTGATCTAGCACCAGCGATGTAGCAAAAGCCAGTTGATACCGGTGGACAAAGCTCGTACAGTCTACGGCCAGCGCACAGAACCGCGATCGTATGCCGGACAATAAAATCGTTTTCGTTCGTTGATTTAAAAAACTGTTTCCGAAACGCGGCAATTGCGTGCCTTGATTCTGGGTTCACTGGAATTTCTTTCAGCCACCAGCCGTTACAGATCCTTACACTTTTTGCAGTGTTATACACTTATAGTATAAGATAACCAATGTTCATTTTTAATTACACAAACGTTGCGAAGAACTGACGAAGTAGTTTCTCTTGTAACCTGTCTGGTTTTACCAAACGCTTGGCCTTAAATCGAGCGTTGTGGATGTTTTGTGGATTTTTTCCAATTATGGCAGCGTCATCTCCGTCGCTTCCTCTCGGGAATTCCGTCTCACCAAACCCACTTCTCCTTTCCATCACTTTCTAACCAGTGGCGTAGCCAGCCCAAAAATTTAGGGGGGCCAAAATGTTTGATTTTAGGCGATTAACATTATTTTGTTTATAAAAACGCTTCTCAAAGCACAAAATGACCATGTTTTCTAAAAACGTGGGGGTGGCATGGACCCTTTGGCTCCCCTGGCTACGCCTATGTTTCTAACCAACTTTTCCTGTCGATACCAGGCCTATAGCCAGGTTTTGAGGTTTGCGGGGGGAAGATACATCTTTGATCTTTTTTGTTTTTAGTATATGTTTAAAAGTTTCTTTCTGGGCATAACCAATTTCGTGGGTGAATCCTCCGAATGCCCCCCTTGGCTACGAGCCTGGTCGATACCCTGCAGTGACATCGTTCAGCAACATTAGCTCAATAGATCCTATATACCTCGCGGTTCTCAGCGAATTTGTCACTGTTTGTGTTCTCCAAAGACTCAGAAAGGTGTGTTCTCCTGTGCGTCGCTAAGTGGTGCAAATGGTAGAAGTGGCGTCTGAGGTTTTAAGCTTTGCAATACTATGTGTTGCCTATATTTATTTAACAATTCCACGGTTCTACGGTAAAATATAGTTGGGTGTAAATTGGCGCATTTGCTGGCCTCCTGGTATCATCCTCGAGCGTAATTCTTCAAGCAAACCACAGGTAAGTCAGTAATAGGTTTAATAAGAAGCAGCGCTAATGGAAATGCTTTGTTTGAACAAAACTTAAAATTAAGCAAATGCAAGTCCAATTTGAAGTCATAATGCTCATTGTTTGCTTGATGAAAAGTGTTTGCTGGTTCATACTCCTCTCACATGGCCACTTTACCACTTCTCGATTTTTCCATCATTTGGTGCCATCTGTCGTTGCGTCCAATTGTGGACTTCCCGAAAAAAAAACTCCTGCATCCTGTTGTAGATGGCGCCTCTTTCATCCGGTCTTGAGATATTTGTCATGCAAATTTAAAAGTCAATACCAAATGTTAATCCGAGGTCGAAATGCAAATTTAAGAAAGCACTTTCCATAGACTACTTGATTTTCGCTACTAATTTATACTCTCCAGAAATAAACGTTGCGAAACCATTGCGGACACAGCAATAAAATACATGTAAACTTCGGTTGCGATTACGAAGGGTGCATCGAAAAATCCGCTCAAAAGAGCACCACTTGACGAAAACGTCAAGAACAGTTTAAGGTGGCGCATAACTGCCACCTCAAGAAATTGTTATGCAATTAAAGACATTTTTTATTTTTCACTTATTAAGTGACTGCTATGAACTGAAAGATTCAAAATTGGGAAAGATATAACATTAAAAGTAGCGATTCTGTTTTTGGTGTTCCAGATTTACTAACCTTCACTAACTTCGATGACCCGGTGTTTGCGCTAACTTCGATGATTTAGTAACTTCAATGGCCCAATGTTTACAAACCAAGCTTCTGCAACCTCTTGCGGTAGAAATGCAAACTTCCATTGAGTCCTGAGAGACGTAGAAAACGTCTGTTAAGTTTCGATCCCCTGAAGAGGATTGGGTGAAACAGTGTGTAACGTTAAACGTAGCAATTGCACAGTTTGAATACCAGTACAAAGAGTTGATGCGAGGCAAGGAATGCATGCCGTTGTGAAGTATGAATGCCATTCGAACAGTGCTAATCCAAATTAGCTGTTATTGTAGTCTGAATGGTTGGACGCCTGAGTGCATTAGTTTTGCAAGTACGGTATTTAATGTGGTTTGGCGTGTGTCATCGTAAACGAGGCGTTCCCTCTACAGATCACATCCACCTCTAGCGAACTACATGCCAAGCTGAATAGGCGTCTTGGATATTAGGCGAGGATATGCAATAACAGCGGAAAGAGCCGGTTTGGACCGTCGTCATTCGAAACGTAGCGATGACAAGGAAATATGTGCCCCGTTTGCGGTTAGCCTTATACTAGGAATAGTCAGAAGTCAATAAGTTGTTTTTGAAAACCTGTGTATATTGTTTAATTTCGATGTTATTCAGTGTATGGAAATAGCTCGTAAGCTAGTAGCCTGAGAGTCTTAACTAATTGCTTTGCACTATGACTAGCCGTTAGTTTTGGACGTAGCTGTTTCGCAAAGTAATGTCATGCGTTTTCTGGCACCGCGCCCAATGAAAGACGTGTCTGGTGATGGGAAAGCTGGTCCACCCTGGTTCTGACCAATACTTGCTACGATGTCTGCCTGATAATGTTAATGTCCCAAGACACCTCATGACTGAAGGCAAGAAATGTTGATGCGAATGAGAGCATTGCTTTGCGCAGCAAACAGCCGAATCTGTTACTGCTGTTCGGTAACACTGGAAACTTATGCGATGATATGCTTTTCAGGAGAAAAATTTGGAACAAAAACGAATTTTTGCCCATCATCAAATCTTAAATCGAAAAATTTATCGACGAGCGTTAACTGTAAACAAAACTGCTGTCAGAAGGGCGGTGCGTTGGCTTCTCACCGGCGTTTCTTTGCCAACATCTCCATGATGGATGCGGTACCTGCGCACTGTAGTGTACACAAACAGACTGCGCTTCGGATTGTGCTGCTTGTGGCAGCGGCGCGTGGCGGATGGGGTTGCACAGCGGAACCCTGTGGTGGGAACCGACGCTGCAATACATCATGCAGAATGCGATGCGCTCATGTTTGTTTGTGATCAAACGCTATTAGAGTTCTTCGCGTTGGAGTCAACTTCGGTATCTTTGCTGATGCGATTGGAATTCGTTGGTTAAAAATGATGCGTCAAGAGTGTGGGAAAGGTTAAATTAGAAATGGTTCGTCCTAAGCACAAGTCTCGACCCTCGTACTCAGGTATTAAGGTTTGGGGGTAAAATACATTTTAGAAACTCAAGGTTTTTGATTTTAGCGTGTTTAACACTAATTTTTCTAGGCACAACAAAATTTGGGTGGAACCTAAAGTAATTTTTGGGGACACTGAAGCCCGTAGCCACGGCGCGAATTTAGGGGCAGTACCCTCAATTTTTTGCGTCCCCAAATTGTTTCGTCCAGAAATATCTATTTTAAATATAATAAAAACAAAAATATTTCTCCCTTAAATGTATTTTGCCTCCCCAAACCTCAACCTGGCTACGGGCCTGGTCTCACCAAAAACAACTTTCCACAAATGATTTATTGACTCAGTGTGCAGACTTCCCCACTGGCAACATCCAGAGTGGTGTAGGAGTGCGTGATTATACAGTAAGTAGGTGGAGTCAGGGTTGGTAGACACTGCATCAGCGCAATGGTCAGGCGAACTCTCATAAACGACCAAGGCTTCGTGTTTAAGGCCAAAAGGTTGGTTTTATCTGCATTTATCAACAAATATAACACAATTCCACAAAACCGTCACAAATACTTGGTGTAAAAGACCAAATATTCGATTGATCTCGCCGTGCTCAGCAGCCTATCATCAATTTACCGTACTGCTTATCTCAGTGCCGGATTAACAATAGTAGCAAATGTAGCAATTGCTACCGGCCCCGAGCTTTTGGGGGCCCCGCGGTCCTTTGTGTCAAATTTTTCTTTACTATATGCAAAGGTGAATATTAGAATTTAGGTACCCAGGCGAACTCTCAAATAGGGGCATTTTTACACATGCTATACAGAAATATTATTCGTTGAAAGCAAATTTAATTTTTAATCTTGTCTGGGAATTTTCTTCTGCGTGAAGGTCCATTTTCACATTGTAAATTGTTTGAAGTCATTTGATTTTGAATTATTCTTTGTCTACACATTAGACTTGTTGAGAGTTCCCTTTTGGCACATTTGCATATAACTTTGTTTTACTTTGACAAACATATGACTTGCTTCAGAGATTATTAAATGCCCCTCTAGATTGAATAACAAGCTTTTTACCAAAACAATGCGAAACTCTCAAAAGGGAGGCCCGAGATCACCGCCTCTTTCGCCTCCGCTAAAATCAGCCCCTGATTATCTATATAGAAATGTTTTCAGTCCAAGAAGTCACTATGTTGCTAAATTTGCCATAAGCACTTAGCGAAATCTTTCAATTGAATGCTTATGATTTGAAAAATTAAAGTATTCTACAGTTATTTGCAACATTATGGGACCAATCAAGCAACGTGGCGAAATTGCAGCAATTTCCAGATATTGTTTGATTGTATTGTTGTGAATGGCATTTTCAGAAAATATTATTGCATCATATTGACCTGTTCTATAAGTTTCGTTACCTTTTTGGTACTTTGAAAATGATTTGGCCAATGGCGCCAAATTTGGGGTTTTGCCCCCAGATCTGAGTTTTTCTGAAGATCAGGGGTTTTAGGATTTAACTGCGTATCGGTGATTTAAGATTGGTTATGATTTATTACAGTTCTTATTTCTAACCTCGTTTTTCTTTATCTTGCTAAGGTACCTTACTCTTCAGCATAACTGATGAATAATCAGCTGACACCATGTAAGCTATAAATATTAGCTAGGTGCAGTGAGTACAAGTGACAGAGATACTAGTGAAGCAAGCTCAAAGAAAAAAATTGAGTGGTACACACAGCAATTTTAAGATAGAGTGATTGAGAGACCCAGATCTCAAAGATTAGTTGCAGAACACTCAGAATGCAGATTTAATTATTGTAAATGCTGCCAGATTACCGTCAGAAATGCAAACAACTCTACGTTACTGCAATATAATAATTCCGAGAAACACAAGTTCATAATCAAGGTTACAGTATATATATATGCAGTATATTCACTAGCACGTTTTGTGATTACAGATGCCCAGGTACGGTAGTCGAAACGAGTCACTTAATTTTGTGTCCACCTGGGATTTTCTGTTCAAATTTGGGTTTTTGGGTGAGTCTATATGAGATTTTCCAACAAATATCATTGGCAGCCCTGCATTTGGCATCTATTCACTAGCCTTGGTTAGTGTACTTGTAGTCATCTTTTACAAATGCGAGAAATGATTTGCACATGTATTTAATTCTCATGGTGACCAACTGCAGTGGAGAACGGTCACTTTCTAAACATAAGATGGTAGAATGAACAAAGGAGCGCCATTAGACAAAACAAGCTGAACAATATGATTCTAAAGATTAGAGAGCAGGAACTTCTATGTGATATAGACACTATACTACCAGTTTCACAAACAAATTCGCTAAGGAAAAATCTAGAAAATGCAATCTTAAGCAGCAGGTTTGCTGCTCTTGATAATCGACTTCGAAACATGTAATGTGTTACTACATTGTCTAAATATAGGAAGTTGTTGATGAGTCTGGAAGCATTAATTACTGTCTCTGTACTGTACTTGTGAGCTTTGCAGTAATGTATTCCTTCTTGGTAAAAAGATACATAGGCCTATGTAGTTTCTGGTAAAACAAGATGTGTAGCCCATAATGTCTACCAGCTGCTTTTAGGACCAGGTTTTTCGCACTTACGAAATTTAGTATGCTGGGCAGTCACATGGATGCCCACAGAATTTATGATAAAGGGTTAACGGTTGTTCACTTATTCATATGTGTTTAACATGAGGCCCCGCGCTACCTTAATCCGGCACTGGCTTATCTGTGTGAGCATCAGTCTGTGCGGTGGAGGAAAGGAATTGCAGATTTGAAGTTCGATCGATTAATTACGTACAATGTTCATTATGCGTCCTCAACTATTTCCATTCTCTGGGTTTGAGATGTTAGCGTGGGTAATTTCAACTGTCAGGAAGGGAAGCGTGCTCGTAAGAGTACCCATGGATGCATTTTGAGTTTTTAAATTCCAGAATGTGGAACCACATACAAATTTGTTCAAAACTCGGGGCCAATTTTCAAAAACATTCGTGAAATGCCAAAAGGCCAAAAATATATTTGCGGCCAAACCACCATCTGAAAACGGCCAAATTTTCACAATTTGGCCGCATAAAAGCCCAACTCTGGGTAGTGTGCTCCAACCTAGCAGAATGGCTGCAAATAAAACTTGGTAAACCAGCTGATAAAAAAAACATATTCGGGTAATGCAGATTTTGCACCTTACAATGATGGCAACATGTTTAGTTTTACTGAAAATGAAATAATTCATGCGAAGTTTACTGGATCTTAATTTTTCAGAGTGCTTTTAACTACAGCACAGCTTTTTCAAAAACTGGATCTTAATTTTTCAGAGTGCTTTTAACTACAGCACAGCTTTTTCAAAATGTGTTGCCAAATGGTACCCACGCAGATTTTTTGCGATTCACCTTTTGCGCAAAGGGTGTTGCGAGAAAAATCATGCAAATCTAAAGTTGGTTGACAGCGCGGGGAAAAGCTGGATGTCTTTAGCAGTGGCGTAACAAACGGGGGGCAAGGGGGCGAGTTCCCCCCTGGCAAGCTAAATGTAAAAACTGGGCCCCCTTTAGCTGAAATTTCGATATTTATTATACTTTTGGTTTTCGGTTGGTTGCTGTTTTTTTGCGTTTTTCGGGGTGTTTTCGCTTTTCAGCTGGTTTAGACAACCACAACATTCTGGTTCACTATCATTCCATGACTTTTTTTTCTGAGTGTTGGTTCAGTCCCCCTACGGTGGCCAATGGGCCCCCTTCAGCTAAGTTTTGCGCCCCGCCAGCCCAAACCTCTAGCTACGCCAATGGGCTTGAAGCCATCCGATTGTGAAGATGTACGTTCTTAAGGCCAGTGTTAAAGTTGGAACGAGTCCCTTTGCTGTTCTGCACGATCGATGTGGACCGCAAAACATCTCTGTGACCCGAGCGATAACACCGCGGATAAGGCTTGTAAACCGGACAGCAGCAGACTCCAGAAAATGTTCTTTTACTTGTTCTCTGTTCATCGCGGATAACGCTGTGCTCAGTACGTCGAATCCGCGGCATACGCTGTTAGATTCATGACTGTTACAATGATAACGTGGCAAGACTTTTGATGGTCTGTCGTTTGATAGCGCAAGCAACTATTGATCGTATATTGGCTAGATAAGCTGTCGTGCATTCCTGCCCGTCTGCAGCGTATCCAAGCTGAAGCGTATTAATTATTCACCCAAGGCCCAGAAAATATATCTAGGAGGCCTTGATTCACCACCAGAGACTTCGCAGGGTCGTTTTGAGTGGTTCCAGCGCAAACGATTTTCTGCGTTGGTTTCGCAATGCTTATGATTTTGTTGTGCCGTACTTGACTTACACTTCAGCCTCAAGTGTGAGCCTGCGCAGTGCATTACGATGGTTCATCACACCCTTGCTCGCTTAGCAGTCTCCCTGGTGGAACTGCCCTGAAGAAAATGATTTCACATGTGGAAGAATAACAGCAGGTATTCCCGGAAGCTGCGTCAACTGTCAATTCGGCAATCAACTGCACGTGAATCACGATGTTTGTTGTTTTAACAGCCGTCCTACCCATACGCGGTTTCAACTCCAAGGCGTGACAAAGGTGGAGCGTCTGCATTGGTCTTTTTGTTGCAGTGTCTTAGGTTCAAACTAAATGAATTTCGTTTTGGACTTTGGGCCTTCTCGCTTCGCGGCAAGGTCAAACGTAGCCAATGGATTGCGTTAATTCAAGGAAATATCGACAAGTTCGTAGCATAGTGGTGGAGAACCACACGGTTTCTGGCTGAAAGCCCTAAGCATTTGATCGACTCATTTCTCTACAGCTGAAGCTTCGTTCAAGCAGCTTCATTTTCAAACTTCTCCTTACTTGATTACTCTCTTCCTAAGTTCACTGCGTTTGACAAGGTTTTCGAAACTTTCCACATCGTTTCAGATCAGTGTGATCTAACTACAGGCCCGCGGAACACATTAAGGCCCGCGAGCTTTCTTAGTTTTGATTTAATGTTGTGTGTATATTACAATCGGAAATTTCTATGCACATGTAATTTAAATGTCAGTTATGGCAGCAAATGTAAGTAACAAAACTCCTTCAGCAACATTTTACAGTACCCTCAATCGATGTTAACTATTTTAGGCCGAGGAGGAATCTGATTCAGGAGCTCCATACGCCTCCTTTTCTATGCAAATGGCGGTAGACCTCACACTATTGAAACTGACCAGACCTCACACCTCACGCAGTACAAATCTCACACCTCACACTATGGGAACTGACGCGTAGACCTCAGGCTGCACCTGGATACGCGACATATGGCGGTAGACTTCACGCTAAAGTAGCACCAATAATTGGCTGTCGATCTCATGATAAATGCGTTGCCAAGCATTTGAAACCTTTATCGGAGCGATACATGCCTCTGTGCGCCAATGGGCATCCCGATCTCATTTGTTTTTTACTTTTTTGCTTTTCTCTTAGCTGCTTACCTCAAAGTTTGATTTTAGGATGCCTTCATTTCTCTCCCATTATTGTATCCCTGTATGATGATGGGTGAATGGCGTTAGAGCGCTGTTAAAGTGTTTTACTCCTATCAGTCTTGATTGTGTGCATGCAAACACCTATTCTGTAATGCACTATTGTTAACTACTTTTGGCGCTCATTTTTCTGTTCGATTGTGCCTGTGATATGGACCTAGAGCAGGGGTGACGAACATGCAGCCCGCAAAAGAATTTCGTGCGGCCCGCGAAGCATTCAGGCGAGACTAGTAGTCTTGAACTAACAGGTTTCATAGTATAACTAAAAAGTTGTGCGGCCCGATTACTCAGCGGTAACTGACAAAGCGGCCCACGACAGCAAATAGGTTCGTCACCCCTGACCTAGAGTCTGCGATAAATGAAATATTATTATCGACCCTTTTTTGTTTAAATCTTGTGAATCTGATGTTTTATACATACTTTTGTTGGAAGTGGCCCGCAATTAGCCACATTTATGTAAAATGAAAAGCACATGGACCACACTGTTTCAGATCATAATTCCTGTTTAATTCTTGACGATAGGCTCTTGCGCTTTCAAATTACCCACTACAGCATTCATTTTTGACAAAAAAAGAAATTGCTGCGAATTCTAGAGTTTAGAAAGTGTTTCTGCCACACCTTTTGGTTATCGTCGCTGCCGTGTTCACAGTCGTTTGTTCACTTGATTATGCCTGCTATTATTGATTCAATAGTTCTGAAAAGCGTGAGCAGATNTTCTATTGAATTACAGTGTCTATCAAAGGTTTCCTGAAAGCTTGTTTGAAAAAATTTCACCAACATGGGGTTAAAAAATTTGAATAACAAAANCAAGTTCCAGGACTTGCATGAACTTGCATGAAACTTCTGAAAAAATTAGGATTATTTTTATGAGTTCGGTTATGAGTATCACAACAAATGACTTTCTATACACATTTACTGGTCAGCAACAATGAAATCGATGGGCAAAACATCTATCCGAAATCAATTTCTAGGGATAGATTCAATCTTTTCAAAGCTGCATTTCAATGACCACAACAAACTAAAAGATATGGAGAAAAAGTAATGAAGTGCCCCAGAAAAACAGTTATTGATGCGCGACCTGAGTTGACAGGCGATCAGAAGTTTCACGAGAAATAGCACACATCCGAGATTACTTGCCAATGAAAAAGAAATCAAGAAGACGCTGTGTTCGATATGCCGAAAATAAAATAAAAATGTGGCATATTGTGCCAAAATGCAATGTGGTCCTGTTCATGGACTGTTGTACTCCATACCAAACATAACTGGATGAAAACAAATGAGCTTTGCTGTCGAATAAAAGCATTTTCCGCTCTAAAAATTGCCTGGTAACTTTAGTCGATTTTGTGCGATGTGTACTGTAGGGAAATTTTTGTCCTAGTGGTTAGGACTGTTGCAGCAAATATATCCCACTTCTAGTTTATACAAATAGGCAGGCAAAAAATACATGAAACAAAATATATGTCAGATTAGGCAGATAAAAATGGAGCTTTCCCCACAAAAAAGGGGTTCCAATTAGAATTGTTTAAAATCAGTCTTGAAAGGGATAAATTTGTCTACGTGTTAAAGATGGGATGTGACGACGGTGAATTGGGCAACAATTCCTCTGACCTAACAACCTGTGCTCACCTACGCATGATTGCGCTTGCTTTGCAACCGAGGAATCAGCCTCATGCGCAGGCCTGCAACCCGGTACGGGGGAAATGGCGCTGCCCCCCCCCCTAGAAATTTTAACAAACATTTTGAAAGCGCCTAAACCTTCTTGGTTAGTCAAATTGTTAGGTAAAACAACAAGTTGCAATCGTTTTGCCACCCCAAAAAATATCCGCTGGTTGCGGCCCGGCTCATACGCAGCAAGAAATGGGAGTTTTTTCAAGTTTGTTTCAAGTTATATCGAACAAGCAGTTGCAAGAGCGACTAGCTTCTCGCGCGGTGGACGACTGAAAACATTTTTTCGACAGCGGAGAGACGGACATATCTGCACGAGGTCACTTGCGAAACCTGTTTCAAGAAAAGGACATTGAATTCTGGAACCAGCAAAGTGGTTGCAGTCAGATTTTATATATTTTCTGTAATTGCAAAGTGATATTATGTAAGTGTGAAGCGTTTGAAACGGTTTACCAAAAAATTCTGCTGAAACCAAATGCTTTCTTTCTGGGTAATGCAGTGAGAAATATGCAATTTCTAGGTTCAACCTGCATTTTGGGTTTTATCGTTTTGAGGGAGATTTCTTACTTTGCTTCCTCAGATCATGGCCTTGTTTGATGCATTAAAACGATGCTGAAACGGCGCAGAAGATAGTTTCAAAATTAAACAGGTCTTATCTGTCGTCTTTTGAAAAGCAGATCGAGAGAACTTCCACCAAAGTACTGTAGCTCTACCAGCAATACTGGNCATTCTTGCTCAANATGCGACTACGACTAGCGCACTCAGGGTTTATACAGCTATAAAGCCGCAATGTTGCAACTACAGACAAGTGGAGCCGACAGTTTATCTCACGTTTTACAACAACAGCATTTTCGTCCAAGTCCGCCTTTTAGTTGTATACAACGTGTTTGGATTCCTGGCTTTCATCAGGCGGCTTCATTAAAAGGGCTTGCACTGCTTTTTAACGGATCGCTTACTGTCAATGCGTGATCTCGCAAGTAACTGGGCTGGCGCAGCACGTCCGACAGGTGGGTTCAAATGTTTTTGCTGTACGTGTTGCAAGGTTTTATCAGTTTTACTTACAACTTACAGTCAGTGGTGTAGCAAATGGGGTTCCGTGCTCCGGACGGCACCTTCTGAGGGGAAACAGCACGTTTGTTTTTTGGCGTGTGCGAGTTATTTTTTCAGAGCGTTGTACGATAATTGGAACTGACAGTGTTCTTGCCCGTGTTCGCCTCGCCGGCTTCAAAGCTTTGCCGGTTTTATAACAACGTGCGCTTTGAATTTTGCCGCGTTGGGTCTTCGCTGTTCACAGGCAAATCCATGTTAGACAATAAGGTCAACTTAATGGGATTTGACGAAAAACAAAGGTAAGAATCCCGTTGGTGGTTGTGCGCTGTGAAAAGCGCGATACGCACGAAACGACGTCCGTAAGGACACCGGAGCAATGGTAGGGCAGGGGGGGTGGGAAAAGAGATCAGGGCAATGGAAACGTATAAAAAAACGAAAAAAAGTCGCTATGATCGTTTCTCTTCAGCAACAATGCTGACCTCAAAACTAATAATGACAAAAATTGTACAAAACCATTCTTACTTTTCAGGGCGCGCGAATGGCTGCAATAAACTTATTTCCCGTCAATCTTCTTCATAAACGATAAAATTACGTATCATGCTGCTGTGGAAAGGTACCTCCACACCCGTTGCCCCCCCCTTTTTGAAAGGTCCTAGGGGTAATGTCCTCCGTCATGCCCCCGCTCTCCGGCGTCCCTGGACGTCCGCCTTTTCACTGTAAATCAAAATGCGTTTCGAATTGTAGCAACCGATTTTGCGATATGCGATATTGATAACTGTCAACTAGAGATCATTTCGCATTGCAGCGACTTATGACAATGATTTAGTTGTGTTGACTCATTTAATTATTCGGTGTTATATACGTTAAAAACTTGTGGCAAATCTACTTTGCTTTTTCCGTTACGCCAGGCTTCAGATCTACATTGATGAAAACATGAGCGTGTTTACTCCTGACTTGAGCGAATTGCTGACTGTTTTGCAGATATGTAGATACGGTATTTAAACATGTGACTTGCTGACGCGTCACCCACTGGCAGGAAGTGATGTAATTTTGATGATGCGAACGTCGCAGAAACAGCTTTGGGCGTGCATAAACCTGCACGTGGGATCCAGGGTGGAGTGTCCACCTCAAACACAAATCCGGTCACTCCTCCCCGATCGGGTGGCGAAATGGCCCATCTGGGCCATGCTTTTACGTTTTCTCGAATCACTTGGCGCGTCGTTTAGGTAAGATATTATATGACCTTAGTTGTCGACAGTGGCCGAACATTAGCAGAATATTTTGTTGAAATATGTCGAAATCGCTTCTCTTGCAGCGTTTTAATTATGAAGCAGGTCATTTTTTGTTGTGCTATTTTCATGTATTTTTGTGACTCAAATCACGAAATAACACAAATGCTACCATCAAAGAGCAAAAACTAATTTGCATGCTGATAAAATATGGAAAAGTCAAACATCAGATTTAATAAATTTGTGAACTAACATATTTTTGAAAGACTTCGTTTTGATTTCTTCGTTTAAATGTGCTAAAAGCGAAAATGGTTCTTGTTTGTGGGGTAGCAATGGGCCTGTAAAGAAACCTTGTCTTTCATATTTCATGTTAGCTGTGACAGCTTAAACGTTTCAAATATGGTGGAAAAACGTTTATGAATCTGTAAGCAACGTTCTGAAGGTAGTAAATGATGAAAGCGGTTCGAGTCATTACCCTTCAAAACATATAGTTCTAAAGTTTGATGGATAAAGTGGGCCACCATAGCGCATTACTTATCCCCTTCCACAAAGTCATTGCTGATTTTCTCTGCGAGCTTAAAATTGTTAACGCCTTCAAGTCAAAGAAATCTGAGTCTGAAGGTAACACTTATATTTCTTATACTTAAGTAAGAAAAGGTTTGACTCAGTCCTGGCGCTCTTTTTGACTAGCCAGTAAGTTTTAATTGCAGTCCAGTTTTTTTTGCAGCCAAATAGTTATACCTGAGTTTTCGCTGCGGTGTTATACATAAGCATGGGCGTGATTTGGTGGGGACACGGGGAACGTTTGTGAAAGGACTGAGCTAAGTGGCATCCCCGACAGAAGTCACAAGGTAACAGTCACCAGACGATTAGGTAGGCAGAAATTACGTTTAGGCTAGATGGGCATGTATGCAGGGGCCAACAAGGGAGATTGAAAGGATACATCCTCCACCCACCAGCAGTAAAAATAGATTGAAATCATTTTGTAAAAAATCAATTTTAAGCCAAACCTTTTTTGGTAGTAGTAAGAGGATATCAATGGAGATNTTGGTAGGGGTGGGACTGCATGCATGATCCCAGTAGCATTAAAAAGATTTGCAGCTTTTTAAAAAATGGAAATGTGCAAGAAAAATATTTATCGTCTCTGTAACGTTAAGCAACTTGTAATTCACACTTATAAAATGCATGAAAATTGATGTGTTCTACTATAAGAGTCATATGCACGTGCGACTGCGACCAGTGCGATTCAGCATTTTGTTCACTTCAACTGACAGCTCTGATAGAACCCAATTGATGTAGACTATTGTACTATATTGCTCTGCTTGTTTGTATCCAAATATGAATAAAGCAAAGCGTGATTAGTGCTGCTTTCAAAACACCTCTAGAAAAAAGATTGGGGATCTGTATTTATAAAACATTACTTCTGCATCGACCCGATGACNATACTGGTGTTGCGATCGTAAATGCCGAGCGGCATATGCGCAAAGCTTCAGACCGAGGCAGCAAGCAACAATAGAGGAGAGTGCGTGCCCCCGCTGCATATATAATGGTGTTATTCTTGATTTAACTGTGCTCACTTCGCGCACATCCCGTTTGTGGTGAATCATACAATCAACAACAGAGAGGAAGAGAGTGCTTGCTCGTGCCACATATATAATGGTGTTATTCTTCATTGAATTGTGCTCACTTCGCGCACATCCCGTTCGTGGTGAATCACACAATCAACGCAACACCACCGGAGAGATTGCAACACTGGTTTCACACCAAACTGTCCCCCCACGTTTTAGAACAAAATTGCGCCCACGCACATAAGGTTGTTTTTGACTGATCTTCCGCTTTAGACAATGTGTTTTTTAGAAGAATCTGCGCTACTTGCAACGTCATTGACAACTGAATTGTAACCAACTTTCGTTTTATTTTTATTCCGGAAGTCGGAGTGACGGGCTTGGTGAATCTTGTTGGTGTGACTGAGTTAAGCGCTCCCATGTTTGCTTTTTTAGGAGATGCGGACACCATCGGGTCTTCAGGTTGAAAAAACGGAGATTGTTTTTCATGCTCTCGCTTACAATGATGGTTTACATTTTTTCCCGCAGTACTCTTTTTATTGTATCACCAGTCATCCGCCACTGGCACTTCAACGGCGGGTAAATAGCTCTGTCTCTTTCTGCTTCGTTTATGACTGTCACAAGCGACGTAAAACTCGAAATGTATATATTTTTGGTTTCTGACACGATATTTCTGCGCAAATGAAGTACCTGGCAGTCGACCCCATATATTAGTCTAGTGACACACAACCTCACTCTTGTTTGGCTTGATATGAACATTTATAAACGCATCAGGAACCTTGTGGAATTCCGAACAAAGCAGGATCTGCCAGTGTTGTTCTGGTAGAACTGCAGTTCTCAAGAATCGATTGTGCTCACTTTGAAACACAGCCCTGACCTATCAGCAGAGCGCCTGGCTTGTATCACCGTCTGTAGCAATTTTCCGAGATTAATTTTGCAGTCAACTTAATCTGTTTTGCTCCCCGTGATTGACATCCACGCTTTTATATGTTATCAACTTCCTAGCATTATTGTGTGCTTAATTCGAAAAAGAAACTAAATACAATTATAAATTCCGAGCAATAATTTCACTTGATTGAGATTCAAATCCATCTGCGTATATGCTTGTGGCCATATCCGCTCGGAAAATATGTGCCGACAACAAGTTCTTGAACCTTACATGTAGTACAAGTTTCCTAACCTATGTACTGATGTCAATCAGCAAAGTTAATGATTGTTAATCAACAAAGGTTTGGTTCTATTTGAATAAGAGCTGATGATAACTGCTTAGTACGCGAAATCTATACTNTGTAAGATATTAGTGTCTGATCTTTGNTGGGAAAGGATTCCTTTCAATAGACAGNGCAAAGGTTTGGTTTGTATATTCGTGGCTATACAAGATGAAAACAACAAACACCCTAAACCTCTGTACTTCAAAAAAGGTGATGCACAGAAACTAATAAAAAAACGGGATCTCGTAACCTCGTTCATGCTCCTAGTTGGACATCAACGCGACCCGCGAAAATGTTTCGCGCCGAGTGGTTTCTCTGCTTTGTCGTGTCGTCGATTGCAGTATGTTGTTGGTTGATAATTATGAACCGCTTCATTTACTCATGTGTCAGCAGGGGCCCGTTCCATAGCAACGGCGAGCCGGTCGTCGACATCTCTCTGGACTACGCCGTAGAAATCGACATTCGAATCAGGTGAGGTGTTACTCATTGTCGTGATGCCTTCCTAAACTTTATTATTTGAAAGCATTCCGTTCACCTGGATTGACAACTGCAGGTGTAGCGTTGGCAAAGATCGATGTGTCTTGTCAAGAAAACGAGAAATGTGGCTACAGAACTTCGTGCATTTCTAAGCGTAGAATTTTTGCGGACCACTGTGACTGGAGGGTAGTTTCGCAGGCCATGTTTTTGGCCCTTCTGCCCCTCAAACCTGGATCGTTTCTTCCCCACTTTTGTCACGTTTGGGAACGAACAACTGAAAATAACATTTCTTTGAAGGTGACCTGCGCACTCGAAAATGGTCCGAAAAACAAAAGCAACGGGCATCATCCCACGAAAATAGGTCATGGTGTAAAAGAAGGAACAACCCACCTTTAACTTGCAGAAGAAAAAGCAGCAGAAAAATGGCCAAACGCATGAAATGTGGATGAGATCGTTACCAAATATACGAAATCTTCGATGGCAATCTGTTTTTGTTTTGCGACCCAAGTTCTACCCGTCACTGGTTTAAAGAATTCCTGGCAAAATGGTGGTCACAGTAGTGCGATACAACAAATTATATTGTTTGATATGTTGTAAAGCGACAGGTCTTTGAATTTGATAATTCCCTAAAGCTGTTGGTTGTGATGGATGGATGCATCACGGAAAAAAACACTGAAAAGCAAGTGGCAAAAGAGCATTTTTGTCTGATGGCAACTTTCTGCAGCTTGAGTGCATAAATTTGGAAATGTATTGCACGAGGTCGTTAGCCCTTATTCGGCAGACAATGTGAGCAAAATCAACAATCGTTGCTGAGAGAATCGCAGAGAAATATTGACAAAAATCTCATTTACCGGAAATTTATAATGTAAGTTATTTCTTAAGAGAATCAACGAGCGTCGAGGCGATAATGATGTATGACGCGGAAGCAAAAACCGTCTCACGTTCATGAGGGTTTTCTGAAGGGACGTTTGGCTTTATTATTCTTTGCAGGGGTCGCAATATCACATTCGATCCTTTCAAAGGACTGCCAGCTCCTTTTGCCAAGAATTTAAGTGTGATTCGGCCGCCCATGGAATTTTCCCTCGTGCCATGGAAAGTTCTCGAAGATGTGAGTAAACCGGTGAACGGATCACTCTGCAAACATATGGAAGACGACGTTTTGTTCAGTGAGCACTTTTCTACAGTTTTGAACTGACAAATCACTTTCGTCTTTCAGGTGTAGAGACCTTTCCGATTTCCTGGTTGTTTGAGCTTCCTGTCAAACACTTACGTGTTCGATAAAATAAAAAATTGCTGATTCAACGGTTTCGACGTCTCAGCTTCAGCTCGCAGAAATTACCGAAATGGAACTGGTAGACCTTCGTGTATGGCATCCTACANACTATGTATACTATAATATGTATGCNCAGAACGGGCANATTTATTCCGAGGGCAGAAGTTGACGCCAATGAAAGGCTCCACTCGCTCAGTCGTAGTCTAACATAACAAGCTACACGCACGATACTAAAAAATCTATCATGCGCAGGCGGGTTAAATGCCTGGAAAAGAAGCTGAAATCCAACACATTACGCAATGGATACTACGTCGTTCGTTGCTAGTCTAAGCAGGGGCCTCTAAATTACGGCCCACGGGTCAAATCCGGCCCGCGAAGATATTTTGCCAATAATGAAAAAATAATCAATTTTCGAAAAATTTGTTGAAACAATCAAATTGCGTAAGATGCCCGACCCTCGAACTGTTGGGTAGTAACTTATGTGACGCTCAAGCAAAAAAGGTTTGGAGACCCTGGTCTCAAGCAAACCTGACATGGCGTTTTTATGTGTAAAAAGGGTCAAGGCGCAAGAAGTAGCTTCGTGCAAACTTGCAAATGAGCGATCAAACACTGATAACGGCAGCTACGTCAAGAAACCAGAATCGTCTGACTGAAGTCGTTGGCTACAAGCTACGGCATCCTTCGAGTATCTGTAGCACAAAAAGCGTTTTGTGGTTCTCCGACGCAGTGGCGTTACGCGTACGTCGTCCATTGACCTCGAAATCGACTGGCGTGGTGCAACATGTTCGTGTCATTATAAAATGAAATGGTGCGCGTCAGTAATCGCGTTCTTGCGATATGATGCGAGTGCTGAGTTTGGAACATGATACTGGCGTTTGTTCGTTCCAGGCTAATATGCTTGCGTCAGCAGCGGTCGGTTTGCTTGCGTTTACAAACTTATACTCGGCGCTGGAATGTATGTATGCTGTAGCTGAAACAAATACGATTGTTCTACTATAGACATCATTGCTCACTGTGCTAGGGTGTGGAGAATTTAAGAAGTAGAAGAGCGTCCCTCGCAGTACTTAGCTTCACAAAACAATATAACTGGTGGCTTTTTTATTATCAATAGCGCTTATTGGAGGTATTTTCATCAAAGTAGTTGTTTTGAAAAACATCACGTGAGCAAGTTGCGGATATCGTTAAAGCACATCAATGGATGTGCGGCTTCAAGCAAAAACTTCCGCCTTGCTAGTTTAATGAGCAGAAATAGTGGGCTAAAAGCAGCCACCTACTTCAAGAAATACCGTAGTAAATCCTTGCAGTAAAATTCGCATTACTGCACTTTCAAAACAATTGCCAAGTGAGCTGCCAACCTCACAGCCCGTCACCACAGAGCGCATGTTTTCATGTTCATTCTCAACGGAACTGATTAGCTGTGAATCTGAGGAGATTAGTAAATACCTTACCATGGCTTGTCAAACAGATGCAATCCTGTGCAGTTCTATTCAACGNAGGACTAAAAGCCTCGCAGGTGATTTGAAATTTTGCTAGCAAAATAGAAAATTTTCCGAAGCTGGTATATAATCGATAATTCCGTAATATTCCGGGTNAAAGCTTTCGCATTATAAGGTATACAACACAAATGAATAAAAATAAAATAATCCAGTCACACACTGCAAGCAAACCCTACACCTCGTCAATCACTACACGTAGAACGATGGTAGTTTTATTTACGTGTGACACTCACAATAGATGGCACGTTATGTATGTTGATCCTGCTGTGTAATTCGTTCTTATTTTTAGCGTATGTCTCAACCAATGTGGCAGATGCAGTAAGCAGATACCGTTAGCAACTCAGCACAGGTCTATAGTCAGCTGAGCAGCTCTACAATGAAGGATTCGTCAGCAATTGTTATTGGCCAAAATGATGAATGCCGTGCTGCATTCGCTGATGTCACGTGATGCGCACGTAATTGTCTGCCGCAGGGAACGTTCGCGAATAGTCATCGCAACCACCGATGCGGAACAAAAACCGATAATGATAAAATGTCTCGTGCTTGTTTGTGCCGGCGCGCATTCTTGGCACTGCTTTTCTTCGTTCACTGCGGCGTATTTCGCATTTCGACATAGCGAAAACGCCTTGTCCTGGAGAGGGGAGACAAGCGGCCACTTCACTGGGGCCAGTGACCTTTGAATGAAAATCATGAGAAATTGTGCCGAACCTCGTACCAAAGGTCCGAGAACCTCTCTCGCATGGGTAAGATGTTTGCAAAAATACACGAACATGGACTGATAAGCAAGGGATGGATATGCTTGGTTGTGGACTCTTCGCTTGTGATGTAAAAATAGGATTTCAAAAAACTGCCGAATTCATTGACAAGATGTTGGGAGATTTGAACACCCACCCTTTTCTTGTATGTCTGTTTATATAGCAAAGGTTGATAGCCCTCGACTGCAGTATTTCATGGTGCTTTTTCCTCCTGGGCTTTGCTGTGGCTCTGGTACTGCAGGGTGTCTATAAAATCTGGGTGGTAAAAAACACACTTTTTTATTCAATTCTGATGTAGATAAATAATATTTTCAACATGATTTCCATAATTTTCAATGCAAATTGGATGCGCTTTACAAATTTAGGATGAACTCGATGGAATAGGTCTGCATTGCCGTCGATTTCAGCACAAAGACTGGTAATGCGTTCTCTCATTTGGTTTAAATCTGTAATCTTCATCGTGTATTCTTTTTCTTGCAATATACCCCAGAAAAAGAAGTCAAGGGGAGAAAGGTCTGGTGAACGAGGGGACTACTCCACATGAAAACCCCTATGTACCTAGACTAGGGGCGAAAACCCCTTTGTACCCAGACTTTGTGGACATCCTGTATAACAACGAGTACTTCTCAAAAATTTATTATCATCTTGGTTGTTTGGTATTGTGCCATCCATAGATCAACCGTGGATAATTCGGAAAAAGGGTAAGTTCCTGGTGAAAACAACAACTTGTAACGTTACGGGGCAAATTATTTGTATTCATTGCTGATGGGAGTTGCTTAATATGTCATAAAAACCTGACAAATCACAAAAGCGAATGTTTTAAGACGTTTCAATGGCAAACCCACTGCCGTTGAGGAAAATTAAGCGGATGGAGTTGGAAAAACTAAGTACTGTTCCGTATATGATGCCTAAGGTTGGTCAGAGCAAGTATCAATGCAAGAAGTGGTAAAAAAAACGAGATATTGCTGTGTTTTCGTCACTTTAATTTGCTGCTCCAGGTGTTGGGTGGTCTTTTCTTTTGAAAGCAGCTTCAAGTAGTTTTTTATCAAGCTTGTGGATTTGAGGTGTGCAGTTTGCTTACTGGCATTGAGGTCAAGCACGCTTGAATCGGCTTCGTAGCGTTACGTCGTTAATAAAAAATGCGCAGCGAAAAATCAATGCGAAAAGCGTGAGAAGAGAACTGCAGAAAACAGAGCAGATATTCGGCCAAATCGTTTGTGCTTCCTAATGTAGATGTTGAAATCAAGCCATGGGATTTTCGGGGAACGAAGCGCAAGGAAGTTTCACTTCTTGAGAATGAGAATGGGGAAGTTATTCTGAAATAGTTGCCAATTATTGGGGCAGGTAAATGTAACAAGCGTCATAAGATCCTCCAGTCGCTACAAACCAGGATAGCAGATATGAGTTGTTCCGTAGAACCGATTTGGTGCAGTTGAGTGCCTACGTTAAGAGAACGCGACGGAGTTGTAGACAACTCATTTCAGCGCCTAGCCCATCGAACTGGAGACGGCAGCTTCATTGCACGAGGCTCCTTCTTGTCGGCGTACAAAACCAACTATTTGGTTTAGTTCAACCTGGCGCTCCCCGTCGTCCTTGTAGACAACTATCACATGGTGGTAGGTGTTGCGTTCCCTGTTGCTTGGAAAGTTGCAGAGTGTTATACGGGTCGGCGCACCCGTCGGCATGGTCATGAGCGCGATGGGCCTTCAGGTGTAAGTTGTTTTTGAACTTTGAATGCGGCAAACACCATTAGGTGATGCGGAGCGTCAATGGTTTGAATCTAAGACGCAAAAAATAACAGTGGGTATTTAAATCTGAAACGACCAACGATTCGGCCAACACTGACCCGTGAGGAACTGGTATTTTCTTTAGCCTCTTTTGGTCTCAGAAAGTTTGACAGAGCTCAACCGTAATTGCAATATAGGGTGAGAGATTACATCTTAAAGGTACTGCTATTGTTGGACAATAGCTCCCTTCGCCATCTGGGCGATTCGTAAAACCTGGCTGTCTTTGTTGCGCAGTCGCCCGTGGCCACACCCACTGCTTGCTCAATTCACGTGGAGGTTTCAAGTCTTTTGACTTTGTTATTTTTCTGTGGTTTCGTCTTTGTATTTTGAGCCAGTTCTTTCAATTGGCCGCACCAGACCTTGGGGCAGGTGTTGAGCAGCAATTCTTTAATTGCTCGTTTTCGTCCTTGTGTTGGGACAGCGATTTCTATAGCGCACAATTCCATATGTGCAATCTCTGGTTCAAGTTCATTTCAAGGTCTGAACAACAAAACAGTTTCGTAGCCAGACCAAACATTTGTGAGGCTAAAATGTTTGATTGTAGGCGAGCAGCAGTATTTTCATTTGGGGCGCCGCTTCTCAAACCACAAAATGACTGGATATTCTAAAAATTTGGAGGGCCATGGCCCCCCTGGTTACGCGTATGCAACAAAAGTTAATCTAATAAAATGGCCAGTTCTTGCAAGATCCAGAAACTCCCTCGAACTCCATGAGAGAGTAACGACGCAAGGTGTGTCAAACAGTTTTCATCTCAAGATCAACACTTGATGCCGACGGTTCAAAGTTGGGGCATACATACCAAGGAATTCTGAAAGAGTTCATAACGTTTTGTGGGTGTGTGGTATAAATGCTTTGATTGGTTAATTTTCCTTGTGAGAGAAGAGATGTAAAACAATTTTTGATGACTGACAAGTTACATTTAGATGATTTACAAGACTGTTGTTTTGCGGGCGTCAATTCAGATTTCAGAAAAGTTATTTCTGTCCCCAGTGTACGCCGCAAGTGAGTGTCAATACACTGCGGCAAGTGGAGACGATTAAGCACGTTGGGATGGCATTCACGTGTGGGGAAGGCGGAACGAGGAAATAATACACACACGGGTTGGTAAAGTAAACACAATTCTGTGTAAGCTTTATCGCTCTATGGTCACTAACTGCTTTCAAACACCGCAAAGCTGTTACTTTTCAAATCGGTCTTTGTTCCTAGCTTCACCCAGGCCCGTATCCATGGAGGGCATTCGGGTGCAGTCCCCCAAATTATTTTGTACCCAGAAAAAGGTGTTCCAAATACAAAATAAAAACAAAAACTGTGACCCCATAAAATCGCATCTTGCCCTTCCAAAGCTTACAGCCTGACTACGGACCTGTCCTGATTTACGGTCATGAATCTTGGGTAAGGACTGAAAGACTGTTAATCCAAGTGTAAGCGGCAGAAATGGGATTTTTGCAGAGTTCAGGATTTTTCCAGGCGTAATACTTCACAACGAAGTGCGCAGCTGTGAAATTCGTAAAGCCATGAATGTTGAGCCGCTTCTCCGAATCGAGAGATCTCAGCTACGATGGTTTGACCACGTGACCAGAATGTCCAACGAAAGATTTGGCGGGTCAAGTGTTGCTGGCTGCACCCACAGGAAAGGGGCCGCAGACGTCGTCAAAGGACCCGATGGAATGAATACATATCCCAGCTTGCTTGGACCAGTCTTTAGGTGGAGCCAGCAGAACTACCTGAGATTGCCCTCGTTGGGCTGCTGCCTCTGCGACCCTCCCCAGAGGAAATGCGGATCTAAAAATACATTTATGTCCCCGAAATGGTAACTTTTAGTGAAAATCCCATTACCAAACTGTTACAGGTGTGAGTTTGTGGATTATGCAATCTCATATCTTAGTTTTCTCATTGTAAGAACTTTCTAGCACAACGCAGGGCACGTGTGCCAACGTTGGGCGCCGTAGGTTCTTAATGTCACACGAGTTATTACGTTTAGGTAAAAATTGGATATTTATCAGGCACAAATCACGTGTTTTTTGTAGCAATTCAACTCAATAATTCAGTGACACTGAGCAAATTGCTGTCGGAAACCAGCAACAAATAGTAGCTCACTGCAGCGTTCCTGTTTGATTTGACGAGACTTGTTTGCCCACAGAAGTTAGTTTGCAATGCCAGCAAATACTTTGAATATGAAACGGCTCGGGACTAAACTGTGTGAAAATCTTGGCGGGCACACATCCCAGTTTAAAGTTGAACACTTCTGTTCTAGAGTTGTTGCATGAGAACTTTTTAATTTCCTTGAATTTTTCTTTGGCGGTTAAATGTCTTGGATTTTGTCGCGAATTACTCTGTGCATCCTGACGTTTGTCCAAATGTATTGACAAAATGAAATTGTTAATCGTGCAGTAGACACCAGAATTAAAAATTGGAAGTTTTTAATCCTGCAGTAAACATCAGAATTAAAAGTCAATTTTTAAAGCCTGCAGTTAAAAAGAAAGAATTTGACCAATCGTACAAGGAAGTGCTTAATGAAGCATACAACTCAGTGTAATACTTCAGGCATAAATATATATGTTATGAATAATAATTATGAAATTTGAAGCTGATCTGATCCGTCGGTGGTATATTTGGAAATGTTGGAAGGCAAAGCCGCTTCACCTTGTGTGAGCAAAACTCGTCGATGATGATTGTTACGGTTGATCTGACGTTGCAGTGCATGTTTTACATTTTTGTGTTGCGGGATATGAGATGACTGACGTGTCCATGGCATATGCGGCAGGAGGAAAAAGTACCCTCCACCTAAACGCGGTCACTTTTCGCGCTTTCGCCAGTCACACGTAAACGTTTTCAACTGTGACGCTTCGCTTAGGTCCAGGTATCAGTTTGCAAGTGTGAGAGCTCGCGTTGGCTACGCTTCAGTGCACGGCTGATGCTGCTCCGCGCAAGATGAAAGCCTTGTCCGCGGCTATGCTGTTGTTGTTATCATCTGTCCAAGGCAGTCGTATAGGTTTGTTGATGGCACAGGCACTACTCACAATTTGCCAAGGTCGCGTTTGACGTCGTCCTTGGCAAACACCAGATCTCCCCGCACTGCTGACGTCTTAGAAGTACGTCGAAAGTCTTCAAGATCAAAGAGAGGCAACCAGGGCCGCAATCAGCTGATATTTTCGGGTGGGAGGCAAAATGATGTAACTTGATGTTGTAATCAACAACTTAATGTTTTTAAATTTTTCAATTGGGGCAATTGCCCCCATAGTTGTGGACCTGGTGGCGACACTCATTCATTGTGAGGGCGACGACAAGTCCTGGTATTCGGGAGATGTGTCCCAGTTTTCGCTTGAGTGTCCTGGATAGCCAGGCTGGCAACAGGTAAAAGTGGGAATTGCGGTGGAGAGTGATCGAAATGCGCCTTGGAACGTACGCCTGCTTAGTGCGTTGTGCTTGACCAGGCCAACACTACATTACGTGAGGAAATTGCTTCAAGTAGTTCCAATGACGAAGTTTTAGTGTGGCATGTTGCGTCTAGTTCGTCGTGCTTTAGGATAACAACATGAAAGTCATGTGTTGCACGAGATAGTATTTCACAAGCTGACATTGTTCAAAGCGCCGCTGCTGTGTTGTACTTCATGAGCAAGGGTGGTCGTCGGAGCGGTGACGTACCGACGGAAAACTGCGCTGGCAGGAGACACCTTCGGCTCCCCAGCAGATGCGGCCTACAGACCAAAAGCATTTGTTTACTTCGAATCAATAGATACTCCCTCCCTATAGCCTTAAGATTTAGCATTTGTTTTTTGCACTGCATCGCGATCAGCCCGTCTGTTCATAGTTAAGAAGTTCAGCGCTAATGCCTTGCCATTTGCAGTACATCCAACGCCAAGCTAGTTACATTTTTCACATTTGAGTTCTGTGCTTGCATTGCAGACAAACTACGCAAAATCAGTGTGCTTTGCATTGGGTAGGAAAAACCATCTGTGGAAATAAATTCTAAGTTTTCATCGTAATCGGTCTTATTTTCTCCGAAGCTTTGCAAGTTAAATTTTGCTTTCCTTGCTATTCATCACTGCTAATTAAGAGTGCAAAAGATAAGAAATCAAGAATTTTCAGCTATATTTTAAGGAAGCCAAAGGTGAATTTCTTGTTGGAAGCCATAATATTTCTTCGAACAAACGGCTTTTAAACACTTCTTGTCGCTAGTGTAAACCCACATGTGTCACGTTAGAAAGTACACATGAGACAGGTAATCGATTGTGTTTTACGCTCTTTGCATGGTTTGCCTGGGCAGAGCTGTTAGCTGGCACCGCTAAGACTTAACAGGCAAAGCATGCAACGAGTGCAAAACACTTGGTCGATTGGGACTGGATTGAGTCAAAATACTTGGATACAAATGTAATTTTCCAAACAGACGTTTTTTTATTCCGGTCGTAATAAATAACGAAAGGTCCTCAGGCATTAACAATAAAACCAGTGACTGCCTCTTCAGAATTAATTTAGGTTACCATTAACGTAACATTGCTACTAGTAACTGTTTCTTGAATCATCTGAACTTGTGTTTGTTGTTTACTCGCTGATTTTCTCATGCTAAGAGCGCTGATTGTAAAAAGTATTAGATTAACCTACTCAAACATGTGTGGCATATTCTTTCAGTTTTGTGTACTAAACATTTTCTGTTTTCCAATCAACGTGAAGCACATCAAGACAATTAAAAATATGAATGTGCAAAAACGAACAAAAGCCAGAGACATGTTATAAAACAGAGAGCGCCCGGGCTGTATTCCTGAAACCAAGAGCTCAGCAGCAGGAGCCGGAACCATGTTCATGAAAAGGAAAAGCTCCGGAGCCGGAGCAGTGTCATTTTTACGACGGCTCCGCAGCCCTGCTTTACAAGTGCTAAACGTATGGCGCGACACTCCTGCTGATAGCTCTCTACCGATAAACATTCTCTGATTAAGAAACAAAGTTTTCCTGGTGATAGCTACACAGTCAGGGCCCCATCATTCTTTCTCGGCCGAGGTACGTGAGTAAGACTTGAATATCTGGTACAAAGAACTGGAAAAAGTTCACTGGAATTAATGTGTAGGCGCTTATGACCGAAATGTCGGTTTACTCATGTTGTCCTTGTACCAATGTTCCAACGAACATAACGAGCAGCGCCCCGACTTTAAACAACTGGTATCGGTTTCCGACGCTACGGCGGCGTTTGACTCGAATGAATTATTTACGCGACTCAGTACGGTCAGCAGTAAAGTCCTTACGCTTAGTGACCGCAGTGCGGCGAGATTTCACACGCCTAATACTTTGGTAATGCACAAACTTTGCATCAAGCACGATCCCACATTTTGCAGTGACACAGGATACTGTTAAAAATGCGGAAAATTTGATTGTTTTGAATGCATGCAGGTTCGTGACTGGTTAGCACACGACAGTTTACCAGTCTTATGGCCATGTTCTCACGGTTTGGCTTTGAGAAAGGCGTGCTTGGGTTCAAGTTAACCCTTTAGTGCTGGATAACATCGTCGTGTAACATGATTACTGGCATGTGTTCGTGCTTCTGAGGTATTTTCATTTTTTGAAAACAAGTATCTCTGTTAGATGGTAATTAAAGCAGAAGGTGAATGAGGCAGATAATGGCCGCTGAAATTGTACTCAAATTCGTGAAATTTCAAATTTATTCGCTTTTTCTGATTCTGGGCGTGGTTTCGCTTAACTGCGCCGCTTTATCAAGCAGTCGTATGCTGTGTATGTTGAATACGTCTTTTTGCAGAGAATCTAGACATGCATGGGCAAATTGCAGCTCTTTAGCCTCTCTTTAATCTGGTCCACTGAGCTTGTTTAAATTATTTTACTAAAGCCATTGGCAGATGTCATATCTGGTCTGCTGTCAAATTTTACGGTCCAGTCCGGCCAGCGAGTAAAAAATTGTACCCAACCTTAGTGCAGATGCTGAGATCATTTTTTATAATGCTGCAGCTTTAATCGGGTATAACTATTGCTCTTTTTATGTGCGCACAAGGTTGTGTCTTCGTTCCACCACTATTGCATAAGTTGGAGTTATTTTTCTGAGTTGTTTGACTAGATCACTTCCATTGGTCTTTCGCCAATCCTTTACATTGATCAGTTATTCGCCATTGTGGTTTCATTTATTATAATTTCCACTGACAGTTACTTCCTTGCATGATGTTTTTGCATTGTTTCTGCTTATTAGGAGAGTCGTATGAAACAATAAACCAATGAATCAAATCAACCGAAGAAAGGTGTTCGTGGTTCAAGGTTACTGTAGTGTCAAAAGTCGCTTTTTTGCAAGAAGTTTCATTTGCAACATAATTAGCTTATCGTTCCAAAGTTTAAGAAAATGCCTACAGTTTTTCTGTTTTTTGACTCACAAAATTTACGTGTGATCTAAACGTAAACCACCGATCTGTAGATGCAGTGACTATACCTAACAGTTGTTATGTATGCGCCTTGTCGTTTGTCGTTTGAAGAGAATGCTAGAGCTTCTGTAATGCACACATTGCAGGTAGACAGGTCTCAAATTGTAATAACCTTTTCACGTAGTCACGTTCAAATGCTTTTTTTGAGTCGCGGTAAGAAAATCAGAAGCTGCTCAAGTTGTCGGGGGTAAGTTTTTTAACGCCTGAAACGGAGAAACCGAAGCAAAAACGCCGAACTGCCAGAGTCCCGTTTCGAACCAGTCTGTCGTCGAAACGGCATCGAAAATAAGGCTGCCATGCCAGGTGTGATGTCCCCGAAGTGGTGCCGTGGACGTGTTGGATTGTTTTGGGCCAACAATTTATAAAAAAACGAAAAAGCTCTCAGGATACGTTTTAAACATTGTTTGCTTTGAACACCAACCACAAAGCGCACTATTGCGCCTGTGTAAGCCTGCAAGTGCCAAGCGCGCGCGGCAAAATACTTGATCAAAAATTTATAGTGTGTTTGTGCAAAGCGTTCAACGAAGATGTTTGGCTGAAGGGATTCTTATGTTTCAAGCGATTCGAGACTCCATAACAAAGGCCGTAAAATGACATTGTTACCACCTTCGTTTTAAAAGGATGAATGTTCGACGATGCAGCCGGTACTCATCCATGTTCGTTACCGCACTTCCACCTTGCGTTGCGAATGTAGTCGTATCAGGCGAGAAACGCAAAGGCAGCTCTCGACCGTTTGAAACGCTTTGCGCGGCGAAAACGAAACAAACGGATTGAGATATTTTGTGAATTTGTGTTAAACAGAACCCAAATGGTCGTTGGTCATTATTTTGAAGTCCCGGGCAACGAATTTCGATCGTCGGGCCGCTGTTCGCGCCACGTGGGGACGACTTTATTTCTTGAACCAAGTTCGTATTGCACAAGTTTTCATCATCGGTGATGTTGAAGACCCTGATGTCCAGCAACGGCTGAGCCTGGAGAGCAAACAGTTCGGCGACATACTGCAGTATGATGGTCCTGACGGATACAGGTAAAGCTGCTTTTGGAATGGGGCTATTTGGCGCTTGCGATTATCTGCTTGATTAGTCACAGATAAGTAACGCGCATGTCAAGCGTGGTAACGCGACATCACTTAATTGCTGATCTGGCCTCGAGTAATTGTCGGGTTGCATTTTCGTCCCGTTCCGCGTTCCTTGGCAAGGGTTCTGCTGCTCATTTTAGTAGCGTAGAAATTGTGCGCATCTCTCTGTTTCCCGCATAACGAGGGCCGATAGGGTTGGTCCGCTAGTTGTCAAGACGTAAGGTCTTTGCATCGTTGAAGCAGCATAAGGCTGCTCCCCTTACAGATATAAACTCTCTGCGGCACAAGGCTGCCACAACATAAGGCTGTTTCTTATAAAGACATAAGGTCGTTGCGGCGCAGTGCTGCTTTACCATAATTTTCGTTAATCACTTTTTGTGTGCTTGTTCGAATAAAGTTGTTAAAGTGCGTTAACTAATATGATTTGCTTGATTGTTATGGTTTGCTTCATGTGGACCTGAATTAAGCGTCAGGAAGCAGCATTATGTTGTGGAGATAATTATGTAATTTTGTGGGGAGCCCAAAAAGACGAGGCGATGGACCACGTCCACCAGTTTTTCCAATAAATATATTAATCAATACAGGCTACGATTGCTGGTGAGGATAGAACCAATGATCATGCCGAGACAGCACACAAAAGTGTATGCCCAATTGGGAATCAACCATCCACTTATCTGGAAGCTCATTGATGGTATTAAATATGCAGAAGGGGCGTGGACGCGTGGTCTTCTTCTTTTGAGTCAGTTCTTCATAGCCACTCTCAGGGTTTGCCAGACATCTCTTGAGAAAAAAAGCCAAATCAAGTCTGAAAAAAAGCCAAACCGGGTGAAAAAAGCCAAATTGTTAAGTAAACATGAAATTTAAAATTTTTTATTGGTTGTAGGACATTTTAGGAAAATCAAGTTGTAGCATTACCTCTGCACTCACAGGAACAATTCCAAATTTTCATCTTCCACATTTTCTACAGTGTTTCCACTCGAACGTTTGGCATTATGTGTTGCCAGATATGCTACAATTTTATTCTTTTATGAGTTGCCAGATAACTTTTGAGAAAATACACCAAGCACTGTCTAAAAAAGCCAAATAACACTCTTCAGCAAGGTATTTAAAAAGCCAAAACACCAGTCTGATAGTATGTGCCAACTGCCTCCAAAAAA
>JGI24159J19872_10000878_pt1 | contig 30487 bp, 20 predicted proteins | sample Ectturendosymbi4_FD_19872 | JGI IMG/M metagenome (IMG submission 19872)
GACTTTCTAACGTTTCTGGTTCAAACGTTATGATCTAAAATAAACAAATTAATTAATTATCTAATTAGTCAAATATTTTTACTAACTTACATCACAACTTTCGAACCCGTAACCCCAGCAGGTCATCCAAAGTATCAAAAGACTCGGATTGTAGCCCAGTTTCCAGTAAAAACTTCAGCGAAATACTACCACCTAACGGTTGGCGCCCAGGGCCAGACAAAGTTGGCCAAGGTGGTCTGAAAATCCTCCACTTATGACGTCACTCACAAAAAACCTGCACCCCCCAGCAAAAATTTTTCTTTCGAGTGCAATCTACTAGACTGGCCGCGTCTTTTGAGACTTTTACCGGGTCTGTAGAGCATACCGGACCGGAGAAATTCCCGCGCAAAGCCACGTGCGTTTAGGCGTTATTTTTCCCGAAAATCCCCGAAACCTAGCGGACGCCAAAGAGGCGCAAAACGATTGTAACTTGTTGTTGTACCTAACAACTAAACATGTTTTTGAAAACTTCGGGAGGGGGCAATTGTCCGGTTTCCCCCCCCCTGGTTGCGGGCCTGGTTCTGGCGATAGGTCGCATTAGGTTGAAAGAAACTTGCGGCTGTAAAAGCAAATCGCGATCGTCCAACTTTCGTCGTACCCACTGCATAGGGGATTTCCCTCCGCGAGAGGGTCTCACCACGCTGCAGCAACAACTCTCGCAACTTGCTGGTCAAGCTTGTTGTTATTTGCAGTGCTTTTGCCAACATTCAGCGGTTTCCTGCGATGAAAAACTGAGCACTAAGCGAAACGCACCGATGCGAGGATAACTGATGAAAATACAATGCGGCAGATGGTGCGTTGCGACCAGGACCCTGGAAGCCCGACCAACCCAAGATGGCGCAGGCGAGGTGGTGGCAAGTTAAGTTTTACGTCGCCAGGCACTGACGGACACTTTCTCGCGATGGCACTGGATTGTGCGATTTCGGTTCCAGTCCGCTGCGCACGAAAACTTTGCTTCAAAGTTAATTTTATTCGATGACGAGAACTGCTGTGAACTGATGCGACGACCGGAAGCGAAGGGCATCGTTGAGTGAGTCGATTGCTCAAACAAGCCTCGTGCTGCAGCTAAAGTTCTGACAACAGGTCCACTGCACATCAAGTCACGGCCAATGCGAAGGGCATGAACCCAACGTTTAGGTCGTCCATGCAATACCGAAACTAATTTTGACAAAATGCGACCACAATCCAGGCAAAAAATTCGACCCGGATTGCGTGCTCCGCTCCGCAGTTTTCGATCATTATCACTGCGATATATATATATATAGCGTCACTGACAACCACATTCCGGGAGCTCACTCACCCGCGTCGAACAGAAACTTCTGCACGTGATGCCCGTGCAGCAGGTTGCCCATCGACATCGGGTCATAGCAAGTGTGGTCGGGCGCGCAAAGCTTCACGTACGCGTCGTAATCGTTGCTGTTGACACACTCCAGCAATCGCTCGGTCGCTCGCAGGATCTCGGCTTTGCGCGCTGATCAAACACATCGACGCTTACTTTACTCTCACTCGCTCTCACATTCGAGCTTGCCCGAGCGAGCTCAGATTTTAAGGTTAACGCCATGCAAAGTGCCAGACACGCGCAATTAGAAACGCAGCAGAACGCTCAACTGGACCTTTTGTTTCTTCATCGTCGACGACGGAGGAGGTCTCGTTTGTGATTGTCTAGCAGACAAAATAACATGCTTGTGACGTCACAGTTCTATTGCCCATCTGCATTTTTATTAATAAACATCTCTTTCGAACTGACAAACTTGAAACCACAAACGCGCTACTGCACACAACTAATTAAGGCAAACACACAAATTAGTTATGACCAACGGGCTAACATAAACCAGTCGTCCATGGCGAATCTCCTATACAAACACATTACGCTCGACAAGCCTGGTTCAGCTGCACGGCGCAACACACTCACACCAGGCGGGCGCGTTTTGATAAAACAGGCGCTTTTCAGGCGTCGAATATAAACATCAAGAATGCTAATGAATACAGAATCAATACGTCAATACATTCTTCCGACTGGCGACGCCAGGAGGCGTATATTAATTCAGAATAATTTATGCACAATAAAGCGAGTACCGCTGATCAATAACAAGGTGCTGGAAAGCGACCGCGGCCGAAGACTTAAAAGATGAGAGATCGGGCAGACATTCATGCGAACCTTTTGCAAAGATGTGTTTGCACGGATTATGGTCACTTGCGACTGTGGTTCCTTGATGACAAAAGAATTAAAAAAAAAGTAGAAAGATTAATCACCGGAAATGGCATGCTGCAACACACAACAGATCGAACGGTGCGTGACCACACAGCAACAACGCGTTGTCCATGCTGCAGCCACAGCACACAACAATGTCAAAGCGTGGTAGGCAGCTTAGATCGTTCAGCAACAACTCTTATTAGCACAACCGCACAAAAAGCAGACTGCAGCCCGCTGATACACAAACGAATTATCACGGTGCCGAGCGTGCACGCAAAATATCATGCAATGAAGATCTTTGCTATTAACTCCATGCAGAAACAAAGGAAAAGATATGATTTACGAAAAAATTACACAAGCACGTTGTTATTTAGTTGCTACTTTGAGCAAGCCACACAGCATTTCCGGCGTTTTACCACGACATCACAGTACTAGCCTACGCCTCCCCCACGCTACGAATGCTGGTTGGCGCAAATAGTGCTCTGGGCAATTAAAATCATCCAGTGGACCATCAGCACGGGCCTTTTGTCCATTAAATGCTGGGCCAAAGATATTCTAGACCTAAATTTCAACTACGAAGCAACATTTACGAAGCTGTCTGAGCGACGGGTTAGCCAGACAGGCAAGTGCAGCATGCAGGTGGAGAATTCAAGTAGTGGACATATGATATGGAAGATGTTTTGGTTAAGATCGCGCTGACCCGGTTTTCAGTAAAAATATGTTACTGACTGTTAGGTTTGTCGAACTGGTTTTTGAGAAAAGGGCCGGAATCGTTTGGTATGAATTGGGTGTCATTCAAAAAGAAAAAAGAAACTCTCACCGACTCAAGGGAACTCTCTCGTTTCCGCTTCATCGGAAGTAACTACAACATTAAACTCCGTCAAGCATGCTCACAAAACGAACAATGATACAATGCACAACAGCTACTAAAGTTATCCGGTAACTGCCACGACCGAGTCCTCACAAGCAGTGCGCTGCTTCCAGCACAAAGCCGAATGCTTAAACCAGTGGTTCTCAAAGTGGTCGATATCGACCCCCAGGGGTCAGTTGGACCATCCAGGGGGTCGATAAATAGTCACGGGGTCGAATGGAGGTCAATGAATGGCCGCTATGTTCTAAGCATGTTTTCGGACTGTGTATTATTTTATTATGCATTTAAAGTAAAAACTACTCAAATTTGTTTTGACACATACTTTCCTTGTATTAGTAACTGTTCGGCTAGGCCACGGGGTCTACAGAAAATTGCATACCTTAATTGGGGGTCAACGTGCAGAAAAGTTTGAGAACCACTGGCTTAATCAACAACAAACGTTGCTTTGGCGCTACAGGCGGGCGCCTTCTGGCCGTTGTCGAACCGCCAGAGCGAAACTAATGGCAGTGGAGCTTTTTCGAAGCTGGCTCAAAGTGCTTTTGACAAGCAAACCAAGTTAAGGAATCTTGTTAAGTTGTCGAAACCCAAGGTAGGTTGTCGTGGGCCATGTGGACTTTCATGGAGAGCGGTACTAAGTTGTTTTCACTGCGCTGCGCTTGCTTCGATTTCGACATCGTTTCGTTGATGTAACGGACAGCACAACAATCTACACAAGCAGATGGCAAAGGAATCTATTCCTTCAGGAGAAACTAGGAACTTCGAAAGCATTAGCCAGAACACAAACAGGTTCAACATGAAAAACACAGAATTTTAAACGGAGCAAAGCTTTACACATTTAAGAAAAAACAAGCCCTGGCAATGACTGACTTTCGTTAAAATTCCAACTGTAGCAGGGGCGTGTGCTTTTTGGTCGCAGGCCACAGATGGATTTTCTGAGCCCCACAGACGCTAAACCAGGGAATCCTCACTCGATTGACTTGATTTGAAAGCTAAAGTGCTGCTTGCGCTCTCGTTGAGAAGCATATTAAGAGAAAGACGTGACAACCACAGCAGCGCTATTTTGCCATCTTCGGTAAAACTAGTTCACCTTTAAAAGTTTTACTCCAGGCTTGCTGTCAAGCTGCCTCTAACCGTGATGGTTTTCACAATCGGAAAAATCTCAAATTATTTCCTTTTTGATTTGATTTACAGGCCATTGACATGAAACACAAAGAAGCTTGTTTGGCAACGGTCACCGTTGCAACTGTAGAGCTACGAACCGCGTTAAGGTCAGCACCACGACAGCACTGTCGGCCATGACAGTCGGCGCTCGAATCAACTGACAGATAGCATTAATCTTGGCTGGGAAGGAAAGCAGGTCGGCAGTAACTTGAACGGGCTGACGAGAGTGGGGCCGGCCTGAGAGAATGTCACGTGAAGGCATTTACGAGGTCGCTCGGTTTTACGAGAAGCAGTTTTCAAGTCACAAATGTCTGTCCCTCTCTCGGCCGTCGTGCGCGCCCGCGCACCGGAAGCACTTGACAGTATGACCCGGCATTGCTGCTGCCGAAAGCAGATAACAATCTTTTGCGGCTGTTCCTCTTCGCGCGACACGTTGGACATGCCGGTGCCAACTCGTAAAGGATGCGTCGGTACAGTAAACACTAAGCCTGAGAGAACAGCTTCCAGCAAAACAGACAACTCAACAGAGTCAAAGTAACGTGCACCTGTGACGTGACACGCTCTGATCGAGGTGGCTGCGTCTGCTTTGCTAGTGAATGCAGCATGGCCAAGCCTGAGTGCTTCGCGAATTGCGAGATGCAGCAGCTTGTCGATGTTTGCGTAGCACTCATTCGTTGAAAACAGTGCATTTTCGAACTTTTCATGTCATTTTTCGCTTTTCGAAAAACTACCAAATAATAACAACGGACAAAACATACAACCAACATGATTTCTGCATCGCAGTGTGGTAGTTGTTTCCTTACACGGATTTTTGACACTCATTTCAAGCGATGACATCTCACCAGACCAGACCACAGCTGCTGCTGAGAGCGGAAGTGTAGTTTTGACGCAGCCCGGCACTTCCTCTTGACGCTTGTCCTCGCGGTCAGGAATCGCTGCTTGCGGCATCTATCGTTAACAACCACAACACAGGGCAGCTTACGAACTTGGCCCCACTCCCCTTTACTATCCGAGATGTCTGCGCAACATTTAGTCTGAATCCGCCACCAGACCACCGCACACTGTGAGCTTCCTCAGCGTTACTATCACGCGCATGGCGGATGGTTGTGTATGGGTGGAGATCAGCTTGGAATGAGGAACGTACTCGCGTAGCAGGCACATCCGTCGACAGGAATAACAGACATATTTTCTCGTGTCGTAGACTTACGATTGCTCGGGTTCTGCAACATCTGCTGCACTGAGAGACCATTGCTTTTCGGTTTATGGCACGTTGCACTGCGCACGCCGCGCGTCGCAACATCCTTTACGTGCTTTCTTTTCTGACCTTAGAATATTATCCCAGCTATGATGATAGTTCGTAGTCAATAAGCGGAAAACAAGCGCAGCGCTTCAGCCAGGCACGCCGCCAAACATGCTGATGCGATCGTAGCATCGATCAGGACATGCTGCAAACTACGTCACGCTGGACAAGCTTCGCTGCTCGGCCTTGCATCATTTGGCCGCTGACGCGAGGAAGAGACCGACTCCTGTCGCTAAGCTCTGCTTCGTACGAAGTTGCAGGGCCTGTTCTGGGCGCGGACAATCCTTGCAACTTGGTTAGTGATCAGCATTGCGCTTCCGTGATAGCGCTTCCTCCGTTAAGAGACGTCTATTGTTGTCAAGCTCGGAAGCTGTTTAACGCGGCAGAGAAAGGGCGGAGGCAGAACCTAACGGGGCGTTGCATCCACGGCTTGAGTTCAGCCTCACTTGAAACTTCTTTCGGCTTTTCAAAAGCGAGTATAGACCACGCTTTTGCAAAATTAATGAAATCGAAATTTGTGAGCGCTTCTGCACATCCAAGCAATCACCGCAAATGTAACGTGTGCGACTTTCTCGCGTGCGTCTCGTCAACTGAGCTCAGTGTCATTCCCTTGCTACCTGCACCAGACTGCAACAACCAGGCACAGGGAAGTAGCAGTAGAATTTCAGGCGGTGACGGTTGCGGGCCGCTTTTTTGTAGAAAGGATGGCAGATTTGCTGGTGGGCCTACTTGGCGCCGAGCAAAACAGGTTTATGGTGCAACACATAAACGTAACGAGACATCCGGATTTTACATACGTGTCTTCTTAGGTCAGTGTTTATCAACAGTGAACGCCACTAAAAAGGTTGGAAAACACTGGGTATATACCTTAGCTATTTTTGACAGCCCTGCTGGTTCCGACCGCTGTTAGCGTTTTTTGAAATATTTATTAAACGTAATATTTCTAAAAATTAGTCTTCTTTTCTTACTTGAAAGTAGTTTTTAATTTTTTAAGCGAGAAGAAGATGGCTGCTGAATCTGCAAGGAAACGTTTTCTTTTTGTATTAGCAATTTAATTTTGTGGCCATAAAACGTAAGTGCATGTCTTATTTCAGTATTTTCGCATACGCTAGAAGGTCACAAGGTGTTACGAAAATTGATTATTTTGGTTCACTTTCCAAACAGGCTGGAAATCACTGTCTTAGGCTTCCAAACGGTAACAGGCAGGCAAAGCCCCGCTCGACCTTCCACACAACCAACTCGACCCCCTAGAATCCCTGCCCAACCCCTCGAACCCTCATACAACCCCTCGACCTCCACACAATCGGGACAGCGGCAGCAACACAGATCACTGCCATTGAAACGCATGCTTTGCTTACTACACGTCATCACAACGAATCGAAAGAAATCGCAACAGGCTTCCCTTGCCGCCAGTCAACCGAGACCGACACCATGCGCGGCAACCGCCGAGACGGGTCCTGGAAGCTTATATCGAAACACAAGAAGGCGTACAAGTCATTTCCGCCCTTCGCTACTATCACTTCACGAACGAGCATCATCCGATCAACCAACCAAGCCAAACTCCTGCTAAACGTCTTCGCAATCGCCATAACAGAGACGGGTGACGTCATCGCGCGTGACGTCAGAAGTTGATGCCGCTCAGCGCAACACGCAACAGCCCGCTGCGCTTTTTTTCGGAACCCCCTCCGGTACCTCCGTTAAGTAGACTAGCACGGTGATGTCGTTTTGTGACGAAACAAACACGCGAGACCAGTGGGCGCAATAATCAAACGTGACCTCTCACCTTTGACCCTTCCTTGTTTCGAGAGACGGAGCTTCTCGCTGGAAATGCAAATAATTTCTGTGAAACAAGAAGCGCGTTATTTCGAACACGGTCGCTCGTTAACGGCACTCACTTGAAAAGTTCCTCGTGGCCAGCATCGTGGTCAGAATGGCGCCCTGCAAAACAAAACAGGGGGTGATGGTGGTGGGGGGGCAAATTTCAGCAGCAGAGCTGCGGGATTGCGTGCGAGACGAGGTTAAAACCCACCTTCAACTTTCGTCTGGCGTTGAACGTTCGCAGATGGTCGATGGTAGCTTGCCTGTGCATGTGAGACGCCACCTGGTCGCGGTGCTGCGAGAGAGCGAAGAGGGAGGAACGCGTGATATTGATATTGAAACATATCGTTACGAACCTGCGCTCCGCTCAAAAAGCGCAATAAATAATTGACGAGCGGCATTGCCCCAAAGACAGGGCGATAAATTCGAGGATTGCGTCTTCTCCATCTTGATTGCACCGTACGGATAGCACACGCATGAATAATAGATCAAGTACATCGCGGGTAAATAAGAAACAAATGAAGGACCTCGTTTCGGTTTTTACGGTTTTCGCGTGAGGATTTCACAATCTTTTGCAAACTGCATTTTTCGGATCCACGCCGGATGGCAAAACCTGCAAGGGACACCGGGCGGCAGCGGCGGGCACACATTTTAGGCAGTGGTCAGAAAATGGATATATCGCGGCAGGGCCGCAACCAGCTGATATTTTCGGTGGGGGGCAGGGCGAAATGATTGTTAACTCGTTACTGTGCCATTTTCGGAGGGGTCAAAATGATTGCAATTCGTTGTTGTGCCTAACTAAACATTTTTTTGAAAATTTCAGTGGGGGACAACAGCTCGGCTGCCCCCTCATTCCTGGTTGCGGGCCTGTACCGGTATACAACGCGAAAACGCTTCTGATAAAATAGTAAATACGCACGCAAATCCAGGGGTGCTTCAGGGCGTCGATGGCGGTGATTCTGTCATTGTTGTTCGTTGACAACATCCGGGTAATGAGGTCTTTCGCCTCTTTGGTGACCGAGTCCCACTCCGGCGACGGGAACTGGCAGCAGAGTTAAGTTGTTGATAGTGGTGCCGTGCAATGTGGGGGGAGGCAGACGTGAATCACAGAGTTCGTATTTCGTTCGCGCGGTAAACACAACAAAACAAAGCAACAGCATTGCAGTTAAAACCAACCAACCATACAACAACGTCAACGAGAGCACGGAAGGCCGCCTTACATCGTATTCTCCTTCCCTGATCTGGGCATAAAGGCGGCTTTGGTCGTCGTCCCAGAACGGCGGATACCCGACCAGCAGGATGTAGAGAATCACACCTTTAAAAACACGATGCAGGCCGGCCAGTCAAGACACAGACACGGGCGAACCAGGAAATATGGGAGCTTTTAAATGATTCATAAGTTTTTATCCCCGGCACTAAGGAGCGAAATCAATTCAGCTGCGGTTGCAGCTCCGCGAGAATAAGCTTCAAACAACTTCAGCCTGGAGAGAATGGCAGAAAATCAATAGAATCTTTTCGTTTGTCTATTTAATAATGACGATGGATGTAACAAAAATCGTGGTCCATAAAACAACGAAACATGGTGGTTTTAAGATAAAGAAACTTACCACAAGCCCACAGATCAACTGGCTTGCCGTAAGGGACTCGCTTTACAACTTCTGGTGACAGATATCCGGGAGTGCCCGCAAAACCTGTAAAAAAAACTCTTGTGGAAAGAAGTCGCAGGAAATTGGACTTGTTTGTTAACATTTAACGAGCTCTGCGAGATTAAAAACTAATTTGGCTGATTGTGATAATTGAGAAAATTCTAAAGCACGCGGAGTACAAAGCGTTCAAGCACGACAATCAGTAGTACAGGTATGACCAACCCAATTGCTTACTGAGCCAAAAATCATGTCACTATTTTGACCAGGGCCGCACATTGAATGGCTTACTTTGATCTCAGCAAATAAATTTAGCTTAAGCTAATGTAATGAAAGCGTTCGAATCCTAACTGCAATGGTAACGACTGTTTGGCACTTTAACAACTTTGTAAGTGTGACGTCATGGGCAAGTTTAGTGCCAATGGGACAAGGGTAGAATCAGAAAACTAGTAAAATGTTGTGCACCAAGGTGTTAGTCGACACGTGGAAATCTCCCAGCAATCGGTACACACGTGATAAAGTGACACTGAGGACCAGTTACATCAAAAATGTCAAATTTATGATTATCAAAATGAGGACAGTTGCCAGTATGCAGGTTACTTATACATACTACAGCTAAAACTTAAACTGGGCCGCACAAAACCTTCGACTGAGCAGCATCCGGTCCGCGGGTTGGACATAACTGCAATAGTGGTTTTATGCAAGGCTTCATTACGTTATATGATAAAAGTTTACATGTTGCATTTAAACAACAGATTACGCAGTCAAAAGCAAAACAAGAAATTTATTGAAACCAAATAGAAACGTGAGGCAGAAGGACGCAAGAAGACCTACAAATCATTTGGCTGGACCGCATAAAACTAAACTGTACTTTCTGAGCAAGGCTCCTCCGACTGGTGCTTCCCTTATCACGAGCAGTTAACGTCGTTCAAGGTAAGTTCAGTTGCAGTTAACACGTTTCAAAGCAAGTAAAACGAATAGAACGAGAACGAGTTCTTTGCAACCAGAGAAAAACGAGTCCTTCAAAGTATCTTTAAAATGCAATTGAAAAAAAAGTGGTACGCAAGAATACAGGAAAAAAAACATGATTTTTCCAGCGGGCAGTACAGATGAATAAACAACAGAAGAACTGACCATGCCACGTTGGTTGCTCGTCCGTTACCTCCACAGCAAGCCCGAAGTCCGCGAGCTTGACTACAGCGTTCTTGTCCTTGCTCGCCAGCAGTAGATTTTCAGGCTGGAAAGCAAACAAGCGAAAGATTTTAATTCGGTTTTAAAGCGTCACTCCGCAGCATTGCTTGACGCCGGTAGATAAACACGAGTTTGCTTCGAAAGCTGCGAAACACGTGGCCAGGGAGAATTCCTGAAATGTTAATGAACCACAATCCTCTATATTTCGTGCTTTTAAGAAGATTATTTCCAGCACGTTGTGCATTCGCTCAGGTATCAGCTCGCTTTCGCTGCCTGCTGCATTGGAACGTTGTTGATTTCAGATACACAAGCGAAAACATGTAAATTCATTTGATTTACCTGGATGTGCCCCGCCCTTGCTTTGTCGTAACAACCACTACATGCAGCACAAAACTGTGAATTGGCACAACACCAATACAGCGCTTTTACACTAACTTTGGAACTGATTACGCACGTTGGCGGCTGCACTGCAATGTATCAGCATTCTATTACCACAAAAAACGTGTTGCTCTGGTNCCAGGAAAATTGCCGGGTATTCTTTCGTTTCCTTGAGCATTAACCAAGTGCATTGATTCGGCATTCTTGTTACTGCTCGGGAGGTTCCTTCGTGAGATGCTGTCATCGTTACGTTCACTATAAATTGGCCGCACTTTTTTTGCGTTACGCTATCGCACAATGCACTGGTGTATGTTTGGTCTCCAACCGCGTTGCGAACATTGCAGATCGTGTATCTTCCGAGCTGTAAACGAATTTCCGTTCACATGCGTGTCTGTCTGACATCGACTGAAAACCCATTTCCCGGACGAATGATTGCACGTCTCGTTGTCAGCCTGCTTGATTTTGTGACACATACTAGTAAACGCCGCACTATTCCACCACTGTTTTCCATCTCAAACTATCACCCAGTATTAACAAAATACGTGAAAACCGAAAAAAAATTTTGTGGCAAAGTGAGACCAGTTCTTCTCTTGCATCACAGTCTGATTGTATCACAACTCAATCTATCGCATATAAATGCTTGTACTCAGAGCAATAGACTTTTGCAAACTTTAATTAACCAACTGGCCCCTTCACAGTACAAGTAGGTTCACCTTGTTGAGGATTGCAGCTTATATGACCCCTGGTGCTTCGTAGCCTCCCACTCCCACACATATTTTACGGAATGTGTCTACACTGGGGACTTACCACAGCAGCATGCTGTAGTGCTGGTATCAAAGTTACCGTGTTAGCGCCGCCTGTGCGTGTGCTGCTAGTTTGCGCCATGTGTGCGCGAGCTGTGCTTCGTTGTGTGTTGGTGTGTGAAGGCATTGAACATTACACTGTTAAGACGATTTATTGTCACATGTCCCGGGTAAACTCTGCAGAGAACGAGCTGCTGCTGGCACCGACAGTCATGCAGNGGAAAGCTGCTGCCCGCATGCGATCGAAANATCAGTCTCAGCAACGTCTTGTAATGCAATCAGATGACCGCAGCGGCATGAGACAAACAGCAATTGACGCTTACCTTCAAATCCCGGTGTATCACTCCACGATGGTGGCAATGCATCACCGCCTCCAGGATTTGCTTCAAGCAGTGACTGCAACAACGCACTAATTAAAACCGAACCATACCAGCGCAGAGTCTTCCGCAGCTGATGAAAATTAGCGAATACGAAGCACAGGCCTTGCTAATTGATAAACCGCATGGTCCACTTTTCAATTGATCGCACATGATCAAGCTTTGAGGGCGAACCAGGAATCCTTTTCTTTTTGTTGTAAGTTAAGTGGGTTTTACGTGAAGAAAAAAAGGGGGCATTGTTAAGCCATACAAACCAGTTTTATCGATTACGATTTTATTTCCGAATAAAAAATTGGTAAAACATATGTATGTTGGAACAAAGGTGTTTCTACTTAAATGTATTGCATGGGCAATGCAGGATATTTTCAATTTGCAACCAAATTAAATATATTCACTAGTCGCAAACAAGTACTGGTAAGTTTTGTATTGTCTGCACCTGTTAAATACACACCGGTAAATATTGCCTTGACCGAAATGTAGGTCTTTCTAGAAACAAAAGTTGGAGGTGTTAACCAACTCAAACCAGTACTTATGATAAAGATTCCAAACCAATACATGTATGCAGATACAACATAGTACATCGATAGAACTGAAGTGTTCGGGCCAACAGGGTCGTTCATTACGACGGGACGAAGACGTTAAACATGAAATAATAAACGAAAGCTGCTGTTTTCCGTTGACTTATTGGTTTGCAGTTACCATTGCCTGATGATCGCCAACCCTCGAATACATTGGTTTGAGTGGTGTCCTAGTTGTGTTTGCGTTTGTTTCGCATCTGTTGACAAATGAAGGGTTCACGCTTACAAATCAATTTCAGCCACTGTGCAAGTGTGTTCTTCATTCGGCGGCCTGCCTTTCACTAATTGCACTATTCGAGCAGTCGGCAACATAATTTATTTTGCATTTCAAAGATAGTAACTAATCAGACCAGACTTATGCATGCAACCTATAGTTGGTATTAACATAGTGCTTCTAGTGTTAATTACATAATGAACCGATTTTTGCTCGAAGCTCTCAAAATTTTGTTCTACTTGAATAAACAACTTGTAACAAGGTACGAAACATTGTGTTCAATCTAGCATTCATACTTGCAGTTGCTGCGGGGTTGGGTTTCCTGCGCTTTTCAAGCAAAAAAGAAACCACACGGCACTTTTTGATTTTGGTGACGGCAAAAGTTGCCTCTTGCTGGGGGTTGATGCGAACCCTCTTTGCCCAAGGATTCACTCTGTGGTCGTGGATCGAACACCCAACCGTTCGACTGAGAGGTGGACACTCTTCCCTGTTGTTGTTTTGTTCGCTGAGACATTTCGGTAATTTGTCCGAAATAGTTAAAAATTTGTCATTTTTTCGCTTTAGGACATTTTCGTATGACTGAAGTCATTATGACCGAATTCACTTAATTTTTTTCGGTCATTTAAAAAAATTCNCTCAANGACCGAAAAAAAACAGACTCTTGAGCTNTCGCCACCCGACACGGGCTAACTANGCCGGGCAGCAGCTACTCACCCACCACCACCCAGGCGTACACTGCACAACAGGCGGGCGGGTTAACGAATACAGTTCATGCCAGCGCGTATACTTCACAACCATGACATGTTATTATTATTGCGCGTGGGCAGAGTACTAGAACACATCTAATGCTTGCACTGCGTTGTACCTCGCATCACTTTCGCTGTAGAACTCTCTTGCAACAATGTCTTCGAACAGCTCTCCGCCAGTCACCCTGGAAATCGATGGTGAATTTAATTTCAAGGTTAAATACATGATTTTCGTCAACTTACCGATCTTTTTCACAGTAACGGATCTTTCACTTGATTTCTTTAAACGATTTTCTATAGCAATTATCCTCTTCGAATCTCTTTTAAACTATTTGTTTCAAAATAATGGATATTTTTACCGATTCGCACCATGTTCTGTATGCGAAACTAGCTTGTCGGGTTCCACGTCTATTTATATCGCAAGTAGACTTTAGCCGACGCACCGCTTACAATGTTTGTTGACAAGTAAAACTGTGACCCTGGCCCAAGACCGAACTACATGGAGAGCCCTGCGGGCTATACAGCAAGAGGCATGATAGCGACAACTGAATAGCGTGCTCCAAGTCAGTGTAGTTCACAGATGCCATATTATTCTTGTACTTAATAATGAACCAGAGTAGACTTTACAAACATACGTACTACAGATTTGGTTCCGAATTGTGATACGACTCTTAAGGGCCACACAACAAAAGTGCAGAAGTTGTGGAAAACGCAAAACCTTCACTGACGATTTTCCACTGCAACCAACGTGATGGCTTACGCTTGCATTTCGAACACTTCACGAAATCAAGACAATCGTGTACATAACTACTTCAAACAGAAAATCAAACGCATTTAAAACAGCTGCTTAATTTCTGTGAAAGCCAGGATGTACCAACTTTTATCGAGAGAACCTTCAAGTGCGTGGTTTTGCCAGAGTCCAAGCAGCTTACAAGGTCACCATCTTACGTTGTAAGATTACAAGGTCACCATATTATGTTGAAAAATTAAAGCAAAGTTATATGGTGTATGTTTTCAGCCTCTGATGTTTATTTATTTTGCGAATGTATTCTTTCATCAAAATTATTTTAAACTTATAAACTGGCAAATATGCTGAGTAAATCTAAAGCAGTTTTATAATCCTGCACACCAGTAAGTTTGCTAAGATGAGAATTTATTACTAACGAAGATTGTCGCCTTTCACTGACAAAAAAAGCCCTGTCGAGGTAAAGATTCAGCAGCTTTGATTTTAACAGGAGTGTATATTTTCCTTCCTGAGTATGTATCCTCAACGCTTGTTCGAATTGAATCTATGCGGTAATATCAGATGTCAGTGACACGGGTTAGTGAGATTTGTACGAGTATATGTGCAGATCACTTTGCCTCAAAACCTGTGAGTGATGCAAGACTAAAAAAAACTTATAGGTCATAATTAAGCAATTTTACAGTAGCAGGAAGGAAGTACCCAGTTAAACTGCTGAGAGAGTTTACATATAAAAGGTCATCGAACCCGATGACTACACTGCAGCTATTCACAATTAAAGCAACCCCACAAAATAAAGCAAAGGCGCAGTTTTATCGCAGAAAGAAATAAGCGGGTATTAGAAGCAACAAGCCTCCGTAAGCAATAATGCACCTTTACAAAGAAATGCGCCATCACATTTAACAATGACTCTTGCATGATGTTCAACACGCTAAATTTATCATAAACCACATCGATTTTACGGCCAACAGCAAAGTTTCGCCACAATACTGAAATATCTCAGAGTGGTAACAGTTAATTCATTCTTCAATTCGATACAACTAAAAGCAAGAAATTGTTGCAATCTCTTTGTTGGCGTTGAATGTGTGAATCGCCACGAACGGGATGTGCACGAAGAACAACACCACATATGTGGCGCGAACAAGCAATAATAGAGTGATCATGGCATGTGAACTCTATTGTTGTTTGCTGCCACAGTGCGAAGCTCTGCTCACATGCCGCTCTTCAAAATATCAATAAATACAAATTGCAAATCGACTAAGCACACGACTGAAGAGTAATTNAACTTAAAAATTTTAAGTCACAGCAACAGATTCTGTATGTTTACAGCTCTTTAGGAAAAAGTAGATTGAAGATTAAATTTAAATGCGTTAGCACAGATATTTATAAAGCGCGTACATTTGTTAATTTTCTCTAAAATAAGTTAAGGAAAAAATACTGCATATCAATACGCACAGTTCATGACTCACAAATCAAAAACTAGATAATGTAATCCATCTTCAGGAATGCTTGCATGAAGTCGCACTGTGGAAGAAGCATACACACATCAATCGCTAAGTATTGCAAAACCAACCATACATAAAATAGGTTACATTAAGATAAAAGAATGGGGCAGAAATTCTCTGCAAATAGAGGCTCAACAATATGTTTACTCTGGGCCTGCACGTCACACCATATATTATTTCTTAGTGCTTCACTAGTTCAAAATCATTCAACAAACTTACAAAAGCCTTACATAAACATATAGATAGGCAAGCACGTCTAAAAATTTCACATCAATGAAAAATAGAGTTACAAAGCTAGAAATAGCCTGAAATATGAGTTTTTGCAAGAAGTAGAAACTACGAAAATGTGTTAATTGAGATTCCTAATATCATTTAATGCAGAGAGACTGCTTTGTGCTTGCTATGCCATGTGTTACAAGCTTGGATATATCCACAAAAGCACCAGTGATTAGAATTATCATCACGTTTGAAAACAAGCTGCCATATTTGCTTCCTTTATCAGATGGCATTGTGTAAGTTCTGCTTTCTGTTGAATCAGTACAATTTACAGCAGCTCACAAATGCACTTGGTTTGATTTGTATTCCCAACTGCACTTTGCAATAAAAGCAAGCTATTGATTTATCAACCAGAGCCAAATCCAATTGTCTTTTAAGCTAGGGTAGTGTTTTAATCAAGACAACACATTGCAAAGAGCTACAGCGTGGATGAAGCTGAAAAGCTCTTCTGGTCTTGATGGGAATATCTCCATATTTTGCCAATCTGGTTATAGCAGACCCGCAATTCAGAATCTTGGCAACTAGGTATGAACATGCGATCACGCTATACTAAAAAAATGAATCCTTTGCTGTCTATGGAATGAAATACTAAAAAACCTTTTTATACTAAATAAATGAAACCTTTACAGTCTATGGAAAGAAAATGAAACCTTTACAGTTTACATGTCTGCTATGGCAGCTTTGCTTTCATATACCAATATCTAATAGCACTGAACAAAGGTTTCAACATAGTGCTAATTTATCTTTCTGATAAGTATGTTTGCACAGTGCTCAATTATTTTTTTAATACATTGTGTGGATCTAACAATCACATTTTTAATGGAGCTATGAGGTTCTCCACAAAGTAACAACATACAAGGTCTAGTATGTTGTTCAGATTAAGACTGTTTGAGATACACTTCTGACACTATCACTTACTTTGATGAATATATTCCATTTTCCATTGCTTCAAAGACAAAATTTATAAGCAGTGCACAAAAGATGATGTGGTAATGACAATCACAGGTATGTGGAATCCAGACAACAACATTAGTTCAATGTCAATGGTGACTTTGGGTGCAAAATACCTTAAAACCATGACCACTGCAGTGTCAACAGGCTGAAGGTGACAATGCAAACTTCACTTTGCTCACCTATATTTGGGTGTTTCAGTAATCGGCAAATCCTTGCTTCCCGGTCCAACTTTTGTAGATCTAAAATAAGAATTAATGAAAATTCTTTGTAGTTTGTCAAGACATAAAATATTTTAAAATCACAAAATTTAGGCTCCAATAAAAACATGTCAAAACAACGTGTACGCTACTATGCTGGCAACCTGACACTCATTTCCTGTAATTACTTTTGAAAGGGGTTTCTCATGTAGACTTTCTGTACAAATACAGTGTTGTGTTTCTAAATTTTGGAAGCTATTTTTCAAAATTTACTAAGAACTAGGCACTGCAACCAACAAATTCATGCCTCATTTGATTATGAAACAAGCAACCAGCTAATCTGGTGATGTCTGAAGCAGTGTACATTGACATGCAAGCAAGAATGCTTACATCTAACAAGGTGGATATTTCACACTGTTTAGAACTTTGTTGCTTGCAGCAATACAGAAAACATGAGGGAACCAGTAGCACTAAACTAGCAGTTCTCAACCTTTCTTGGTCCATGGACCATCTTTTTTGAAAAAAAAACAACTGTCCGGTGGCCCACTTTGCTATGCTGACACCTCACAAACAACTAGTCAAAACTATATTGCACATATGTGGTCTTAGATAATTTATTATACAGTAAAGGTTAAATTGTCAGGAACATTTAATTGAGGATTTATGGAACTCTCTGTGGACCACTAGAAATTCCTGGTGGACCACCAGTGGTCCACATTGAGAATCACTGTACACTAAACATAAGCACCTTAAATAATGGAAGACTATGTACTTATGGGGCTACAAGCAATTGCATTATTCAATAAGCATCTGTAGTCATAAGCTCCTGTTTAGTCTAACAATGCACAGATAAAAAACTTCCCTTCATGGCTATTTCATGCCCACCTTCAGAAAATGATGAATTCAGACATACAAAATGATGGATTTCTGTATGCTGCAACGCACATAACTAAAATATCTGCTTCTACCATCTACAAATCTTTGTGAGCTTGCTGTAAATCAAAAAAAAATTTTTTTAAATCAGTTTCCAGTTCCAAGATGGTATGAGTTTTAACAGTCTTCCTGGAGGAAGCAAAGCTCCTATAAAAGCTAAAATTAAGGTTTTCAGAAACACAACAAAATGAAGCAATAAAGAACATCTGAGTTGCAGCACATTGAGCAATACATCATACCTACCTCTTGTACTTAGTTTACGTGTGTTGATAATTTTTGCAGCATATTCTTGCATGGTTTGGCGGTGGACACATCGCTTGACAATGCTGAATGCTCCCCTGTTAATAGAAAATCAATCAAGTAAGTATTTTTGGATAATGATATTAGAAACAAAACAATATATTCCATACTGCAGTGGACACAAGCCTTGCAACAACAGCTTTCAGGAATGTTGCCAAATGAAGAATGCTCGTTTAAAGAAAACCTTAGCACCTAATTTTTTCACAAATTTATTAGCTTTTAACGTGTTATTGAGGTATATATTACATGGAAGGTTATTGCTGAAAATCTGTGTGAGCAAACAATTTTGATAAGCTTTTGGACCATTTTACAAATACTAGGTTCACAAAATTTTTCTCTCACACATTCAATCTTTTAAGTTATCAAAGAAATAGGAACTCGGTTAAAATGTTTAATCACCTGATGTACAAATATTAAGATGATTATCACTAACATTAAGAAGACAGACCCAGGGTTCCCACACATTTTCAAAAACCATTATTCATACTTTTTCAATATCTTTTCAATATTAAATGAAAAAACTTTTAACATATAGCACAGGTTTTTTTAAAGGTGTTTTAGGGACCCGATTCGGGTCCCTAGAATCAGAGAAATCGGGTCCCTACAGGTCCACACCAGGTACCTAACATTTTCCTTAAAAAAACCTGTATACCATCACTTATCTTCATTTTTCTAAAATTTTATTCATGGAACACAATGCAAAAACATCTGCAAAACTGTCATCAACGGTAAAGAACAAAATTTGAATAAACAAATGGTTGAATTTGGAATTTCCATACTTTTTCAATATATACTTATGTACATTTTGGCCAAAGCCAATACTTTTCCAAGGTCCTGAAAACCGATTTCACAAATAAAGAATTTTTCAATACTTTCAATTCCATGTAGGAACACTGGCATACACTTTAGAAAGCAGTAATGGAAAACTAACTGCACCAAACTAACTGAAAACTAACCGCTCAAGAACCTTTTACGTGGTACCATGTTTTGGTCCCAATGCATAGAGAAAAATTAAAAAGCAACAATGAAAATAAACATACAATTAAGAAAGTTGAAACACTTCAGCTATATCAATTCATCCAATTTAGTAGCAAAGAGCAGCAAAATGTTACAACCACCAAACATTTAGCATTAAATTTTTATCTGAGCCACTTCATAAGACTATCATTGCTTGCTCTTGACCGACACATACACTTTGAATCTTCAGTTTCATGTCCACTGGCACTTTAATTACATGAATCAAGACCACTGATAACTTACTTTCCAATTTCCTCAACCAAATTGTAGGTATCTGAAAATCCATGTCCTTGTGACCAGTTATGGGTATCTGTGGCAGCCATAATCCAGCATTCCTACAACCTGCATCAAAATTCAAATATGAATTGCAGGATTATAAAAATTTCTATCTTCCATGCTGGACTTGTTTCACTGGAAAATGTTAACCTGAATGCAGCTGTTGAACTAACATTATCAAAAATTAAAGACCACTATTTTATTAATTATCAACAAAATTTGCATTTACCAAACTTGACACAGCAAAGCTTTGCAACATTTCCAGTACATATTAATGAACTTTCATTTGACTGTACAATCATACAAGACACCAAACATTTAGATAGCTGACATTCTCTGACATGTCTCACACCTATAAAAGCCATGGAATCTACAACTAATGTTGACTGTTAAATTGCTGTCATTAGAGGTTTCTCACGTTTCACTTAAAGGACTTTTGTCATTAAAGTTGCATTGCAAAGAGAGGTGCATACACTCAAGTTCGTAGAGCAAACCATTTCAGGTGGTTTACAATTTCATTTTATCATCAAGAAACCTGAGAATCAAGAAAAACAAAAAAGAAACTTATTGAAAACTGGGTTATTACTTGCAATACAAAACTTAAGTGACACTTTGGAATGTATCTTTCTGAGCAAGGTGGAAGACACTATGAAAGAAGTAGATAGCTGTTGAAGATTTTCACTGCATATACAGCACAATATTCTGACCAAGAAATTATGGCAAAATTTCAATCAGGATTGTCTTCAAAAACACAAAGAAACAGCATGATGAACTTCATTGTGGCAAAGCTTACTGGTTCACATAACCACTAACCAGTTATCTGCCTTGCTGAGTCAAGAGACTCTTGCCCAACCCATACACTGAAACTGGTTCATGAAAAGCTGGTATGCTTACAAACAAAAAAAAATCATGGTATATAGCAAACGCCTAAATCTTGGCATAAACATTAGGTTTAGCAGTGTTTCTGAGGCACCTAAGCATCACTGAAAATGACAATATTAAAGTTATCAAAACCTGTTTTAGAACAACTTCCAAGTGGAATCCAAATCACAATGTCAATAAGAAAGATGCTAAATCTTCAGAATTTACACATAGGCATTAGTCATAGTCACTAGGGTTATGTTCTGCATAAAAGGCAGAGACCTGAATTTGGTTATCAGTATGTGGGAAATATAGGAAAATTACAATCATAAACTTTCATCTACAAATTTGTCATTATCGTTATATTTGAGTCAAAAAGCATGACATGTGCAATCTGATTCATAAGCTCATGGAATATTAACTAACCAAAAAAAACATCATGACATCCTTAACACTGACCACAGGGGCCACCTGTCATGTGCAATGTGTTCACTACCAGCCTACTTTCCTGAATATTTTGTCTGGTGTGACGGTTTCTTCACGAAAAATCAATTCTTTTCTACATTATGCAAGCAATCACTCATAAAAAACATCATTATGCAACTACCTGTTGACCTACAACCTTCCCAAAACACAGAAGTTTTTATGACTACTGCTACTCAACAGCTGCTCAAAATCACCCCACTTCCTTTGGTTTGACCACGTGCAATGTGTTATGGTCAGCAAAATCCTTCCGGCAAAAACCAAAGCATAATGAAGAGACAAAACCCATTTTTCTGTTCAGAGACCAAACTTCTGAGCACTTCTTTAAATCCACGAAGAAAAGGCTAGTTCCACAGGAAAAAGTTGGCATTTTAGTCTAAACATGAGGTTCCTTGACATAATAAATCCCTGATAAGAGTTCGATATAGATGTGTTAAAACTGAAATCACATGGCTAAGAAGGGCTGCATTGAACACTATGCTCTCTGATAAGAACTTACTAACTGCATAAACTAGGTATTGGTGTATCCTTGTCTGTTTATACACTTACACATCACAATAGCTCTTCAGACAGTTAAAACAATAATTATCTAATTGCTTGCAATTCAAATTTTTCACAGTATTAACACATTCACCACCTGCTGGTCTGGCCAGCAAAAATCCACCAGCTGTTAGACATTTGGCTGCAGTTGTCTCAAACATTGATTTCCTTAATGAGGAAAAATTAGTAGCAGATATTTTTGGAAGTGTTAATGTTAACCAGGTTTTTTTTTGAGGAAAATGTTAGGTACCCGGTATGGATCTGTATGGACCTCATTTCTCTGATTCTAGGGACACGATTTTCTCAGATTTTAGGGACCTGACAATAATTTTCTCTGATTCTAGGGACCCGATTTGAAATTCTAGGGACCCGAATCGGGTCCCTAGAATTTACAGCTAATTGTGCAAATGCACAAAGTGCATGACAAGCAAAACTGACAGCTGAACCTACATGTATTACCAAAAATATACATAAATTATGTTTAATAATCCCTGTTTAGTGTTTACTGCTCAAGATGTGGTGATTTTAATTTATGATCATTTTTTTAACACAGCAGGAAACACAAACATAGTAAGCATGGCCTAACTAGCTTCAATCAGCAAGTATAAGAAATAAGATTCAGTATTGAAGACCTTAAACAATTATATAACCATCAAATGTTCTTTAAACTATTACCAGCAATATTCTTGATGTATTTTGCACTACCAAACCTAGCATGGGGCAACATGTATTGCTAGGTTCGTAAGTATAAAAAGCAATTAACAGAGCATTACAATCAATGTATAACCAGACCACGGTAAGTGTAAAGCTTCACCATTTTTCTAATTTCTAATTAATCCATGTTTTTAACAAATACATGGAAATCTAACAATGTGAATGCATTTTTGCTATCTACTAAGCATTTTTTCAACAATGCATTTAAGAAATGGTACTCTTGCAAAAAGTGGAGTTTTGAACAATAGCAAGCACTTTATCTAGAAATCAGCATTTTTTTCATTGCATTTTATTAATAGTAACAATGCTAATGGCATCAGAAATATCAGTGATATTGTACTTCTAGCATAGTTCTTTGGTCATAGACCAAAATATTTTTAAATGACCTAAAAAAATTCAGCCAATTTGGTCACAATGACATGTGAAAACTGCTTGATTTAGGTTAAAACCATACCAGTTCTAAAGGTGTTGAGGTGTTTAATACAAGACTGTGTGCACCTGTACCACAATTGGCAGCATAGGCACCGAGTTTGAAATTTCTACAGGTGTGCGAAATCCATGACATCAAAACCTGCTTAAATTGTTAAATAATATCGGTTGAAACATCCCAAAGTGTCTCTCATGCTGATGTCAATTTTACAAGCAATTCACAATTTGACTGTTCATAATTTTTCTAAGAAATTTCAGAACAGTTCACAACAGATTAAACTGAAATCATAATAAGTATAAAACCATAGGCGTAGCCAGGGGGCCTAGGGGACCATAGCCCCTCCCAAATTTTCAGGAAATAGTCATTTTGCGCTTTAAGAGATGGTATCCAAAACAAAATAGTGTTATTTGCTGAAAATCAAGCATTTTGACCCCCTCCAATTTTTTTGACCCCTCTCAAATTTTTGGGCTGGCTACGCTACTGTTTAAACGCACAATTGTTTGAAAGTATAATGTGAACTACAGCCCTATCAAAACAAACATCCATAAACATTTAGGTTCATGTATCACAGTGGAATGAATATTTGGTGAATTACAAGAATACAACCCACGTTCAGTTATGGTCAATCGGAGATAAGTGCACTAAAGGTATACTCTACCTCACAGGTAGCATAGAGCAATGCAAAATACATGCGTAGCAAACATGCTAAACTCAGAAATAAACTAGTTAAACTTCAGTTATTTTGCTAACAGTTTCAAAATAACATTTGGAGTGGGACTGTTTCATCAATGTTGCCAAAAATTACTGGATTTTTCTGTGCAACTACCCAATTTACATTGTCTTTGTATAAGTCACATGCAGCGGAAATGGTGCTTTTCTCTGCAGCACAACTTAGAAATAATTCAAGCTGCATTGTCATTTCTAAGTCTTCTGTTCTATATCTACCTGAAAATGTTTCAAAGAATTTCAGAAAAATGTCTTACTACTTGTTAACACCTTTGTTGCTGGTATAGTAGTTTCAGGTAAAATCCCGGTTTCTAGCATGTCTTAAAGTTTTGAGTTTTAGGTTTTTTGTGGGTAATGTTAGAAGTAGAGTAGGTTTTTAGTCATTTTGGCTCAGGTTACCTGGTCCAAGGCCCAAACTTCTGGATGGAAGTATTTTGCTCAAATTTTTATTAGAAACTAGGCTAGAATCCGAGTCTTTTGAGCATTTCATTGGTTTTCTAGGTATCCAGGTTCAAAAGCTTTGGCCCAAAAACCAGAAAATAATTTATTACCTAATTACATAATTAATTCATTTATAAAAAAAAAATAAAACAAAACCAAAAAAAACGCAAAAAAGTAAATATACATAAAAAATATACAGAATTACAAACTACTAGGATTCACAGTATTTTGTTCTGGACAAGTGAAATGTTGCTAAGTTCATAATTGTATGTCTTTTTCATGTAGGAGGTGTTTCTTAAGTTTTCAAATAAAGGTTAAGGTGGTTGAAGATTTAACACTTTGGCACCCGGATTAATTTAAGCGGTTCGCAAAAAAACAGCTGGATCGCACGTGGCTTTGCGCAGGAATATCTCCGCTCCTGTACAGGTAACGGACCTGGTCGAAGTGTCAAAAGACGCTGCAAGTGTTGTAGTTTGTACTTGAAAAAAATTTTTTGGTTGGGGAGTGCGGTTTTTTTGTGAGTGATGTTATAAGTGGAAGACTTTTTGGCCACCTTGGCCAACTTCACCTGGCCCTAGGTGCCAACTGTCAGATGGTAGTATTTCACTGAAGCTTTTATTGGATTCTAGGCTATAATCCGAGTCTTTTGATACTTTGGATGACCTGCTGGGGTTTCGGGTTCAAAAGTTATGATCTAAGTTGGTAAAAATTTTTGACTAATTAGTTAATCAGATAATCAATTAATTTGTTTATTTAAGATCATAACTTTTGAACCAGACACACTAGAAAGTCAATCAAAGGCTCAAAAGACTTGGACTCAAGCCTACTTTCCAATGAAAACTTCAGCGAAACACTTTGGCCTAGCAGTTGAGCCCTAGACCAGGCAAAGTGAGCCAAAATGGCCCAAAAACTACTTCACTTATGATGTCACTTGTCTGGTATTGAAGACTTTAGGGTCAACAAATGTTTCAAAGGGAACATTTTCTTGAGGAAGAGTTAACTCTAGGTAAAAACAGGTCATTAGAAGTTGCTAGTCTTGTGGAGTGACAATGAATTGAGCTGAGTGGAATAAAATATTCATGAAAATGATTTGGAAGCAGTTTGTTGTAATGAGAGTGCATGAATTTGCTTAGTGATGAAGTGTATACTTTGAAAAGGCATAAGATGTTTATGTGCTAAAAATGTTCTTCTAGAGATCCCATGTTAGTTGGATTTATTATTTTTATAGCTTTATTTTGGGGTTTAATGAGGGACTGAATGGTTGGATTTGAAGCACATCCCCTATCGAGCATTTAGTAAATAAGGTAGGGGTGGATTAATGAGTTATAGACAACTTTCAGTACAGACTGTGTTGTATAATGCGTAAGTTTGGATAGAACTCCACAAGCTCTTGATAGCTGAGTTTTCACCTTCTGTACATGGGGTTTCCAGCTTAACTTATTGTCAAGAAGGACACCTAGGTATTTTAGGTTATCTTTGGGGAAATGCTATGGTTATTTATAATAACTTTAAATGAAGTAGGATTGTGTTTTTGAGAATTTAACAGCATAAAATTAGTCTTATATGTGCTGTTTTGCAAAAGAATGTAAATGCAGTGAATCTCACATGGCAAATAAGTGTTTCTTATCTTTCTGGTTGTTATTGCAACATCTTGTAGATCAGGGGCCTCAAACTCAAATTGCTCCAAGGGCCAAATGAGTACTTATACAGTAACCTGAGGGCTGCATTATGATGCTGACGCAACAACAGTACCTGAACCTTACTGGAAACAGTTTAATCTTTTTTCCTACGAAAGGTATTATGAGGAATAGGCAAATCATTTCTAGCCATCTCTACGTTCGTTTTAAAGGAACTTGTTCCCTCACTATCCGAGCACTTTTGAACACTGGTGAATAAACGAAATAACAAAACAGTAAATATTTGAAAATTCCCAAAAAAAACATCACAGGCCGCACAAAACTCCCTTGTGGGTGAGACCCCTGTGCTATGCCAAGGTTTAATCTAAGGAGTGCAGCCTATACAAGAGATTAACAGATACTATATATACCTTATTTTCCAGAATGACTGACAAGTGGCACGTTTAGCTTGCAACCTCCTGACTTTAGCAGTTAAACTTTAACTTAAAAGGCAGTGTACTTACTGTATGTATATTCAGGTAACTATCAATTATTTATCAATAAACCCACGTTAGCTTTCTATGCACTGAATAAGAGCAAGTTAGAGCATTATTTAGTCATGCACTAGAATTGCTTTTTCCATGCATAAAAACAATTTCAAATATAAATATATGGGAAAGCAGGCTCAAGCTAGGTGGCTTCAGTTTCTATTTGTGACACTAGATTTTTTAATGTAAAGTTCATCTGCATTGTCTAAAAGCTTGTGGAAGTTCAATGTTTTTTCTATAAATATATTGATTAAAAAAACAGGCATTCATTTTTTCTGAACCAAAAACATTGCAAAACACCTCATTGTGTTGTGTCACGAATTATTCCATCATTTACTATGGAAACTCAGCTTAAAAGGTTAACTGAGCACCAACAACCAGTTGTGCACCATATTTGTTAGACAAATTTAATACCAACCACTTCCAAATGCATGTAAGTAACCCTAGCACACATATTTTTATCGCCTACTACGTGCTTACCACTTTTCTATACTATACAGCATCAATGATTAATTGCACAAAAAATAGCAGTGCTATCAGCCTCCAAGCAAACTCTACATTGTATATGTTAACAAAAAATGTTTAAGTTGCTGCCCTTTTCATTATTTTGTTGAACACCTCTACCACTAGCACAATATTAAATATCTGACATGCCGATACAGTATCTATGACGAAATGATGCTTGCTATCATCTTATTCCATTTACAGCCTGCATCAATGATGCCACCACCCTTAGCTTTTTCAACATCAATCTTTTCAAGCTTTGAAATCAAAGTATGCCAGATACAAAACTCATGTCATTACATTGCATCTACGACCTATACCTATAAACAAATGAAAATGCTGTTGGTGATGAACAGAAAACAGACTGCCTGAATGTGAATTGATCAAAAACAACAACTTCAGCTGTCTTCTGAGCTTGGGCAAAATCATCAATATAATGTATCAAGTTTAACAAGCACTTCGTCTTGTATGAAAAACAAAAAATGTAGCTACCACCTTGTCTTGCATGAAAGGAACAGTATGAATAACGCTGTAACCAATTTAACTGAGCAAAATGTTCTAACTCTTACCTTAATTTGAGCAGAAAGAATATCTAGTTGTGACAGTTTCACAAGCACTTATTCTCTACAAAGGTGATGAAGCCAAATCAATCAGCACGTGTTTTTTATAACTCTACGCATCCTTAGTCTTGAAATATTATTCAATAGAATCTGACAAACAATTGCACAAATTATAGTAAACAGTTTTATAAACTCTATATAAGCCTCAATGAAATGCACAAACTATAGTAAACAGCACATTTAACTTTCAGCTTTCTGGGACCTTCAACACTACTGGAGCATTTTAAATCATCAGTTTCAAAGTTGCCTATGGTATTTTACCTTGGTAAAAATTTCCCTTTAAGTTGTTAGTTATCACAACATTCAACAACTTAAAAATGCTTTCAACAGTTGTAAAAAATTGCACGAGGGAAAATAAATCTCACGCAATTTACACAATACTTTCTCAACATGGGTTTTAACCAATTCGGAACCACTTCTAATGTTCATATAAACTTCCACATTTTTAAATACCAAATTTAAGACTATATACTTGATTTCGTTTCTCTGTCACTGAATTAACATACTCCTGATTTTGACTAGGTTCCTAATAAATTTGTTTATTACACTTTTACAGCTATTACAGTTTGACTTTTGTAAACTGCACTTTTATCTTTTATTTGTTTTACGCTTATCAATATAGAACCTGTTTGGCCAAATATGCCAATATCATTTCCCATATAGTTTGTGATGAGTAAACCTATATAATGACAATATAAATGGTTTAATTTTCATACATGTTTATTTAACTCACATAAAATCAGTGAGCAAACATTTTTAACACTCCCACTAAATACCATCCATTAATAACTAATCTTTGTTTTACATTTGCTTTCCAAATTATTAGATTATTGTTTTTTCAATAATAGTTGTCTCATTTGATGCCCTGACTGGCTAATGTGACTACCAACTCTGCATCTTAATCTTCATCCAGTTTTTCACATACCGTTTGCTGTCTTCATTGGCAACTAAGGTAAAACTACAGTGTATCACCATGGTCTACACCAGGGGTTGGCAAACTTTTAGTAAATGCGTGCTGATTTAAGGTTCCAAATCATTCAATGTGCCAACTACATCTGTCTTTTGTACAAGTCAAGGTCAATAATACTTCTTGTGGATCATAAAAAATTGGTATGTAAAACTTTGAGCTTCTGCGTGCCATTGGAAATTGCCTGGCGTGCCACAGGTTGCCAACCCCTGGTCTACACTATACTCATGTCATAACAACAAGTGGTGGTGGAATGGCACCAGAATGCACAAACGTCAACTGAAGACTGCCTGAAAAGATAGCTGAAAATTGTATCTATCAAGCTAAAATTTTGACTGTTAAATGAGGTGAACCTTGCTGCAATGCAAGGTTTTCAATGCAAACACAATGATGCTAACCTCCAAGATCTCATTGACTTCTGTGGAGAATTCCTAAGCTCATAATTCTTCAAAGCTACTGTATCAAAAAATCTCATATTGATACACGAGTAGATTTTATATCTATAGATATGTGATAAGTCAAGTCACGTTTGTGGATATGTCATGGCACCATGAATAAATTGTCATTGTTTTTGAACCAAACTTAACTCACTAATTGACTATACTCTGTTTTACATTTACCCTTCACCTATATTGGATTACTTTATATTGTTAAACTTTTCATAATCTGAAACATCTGATTGGCTGTTATGATTTCCACTACTGTTTCTTCACCTTCATTCAGGTACATGCTATTATGTGCCATGAGGCACATTTATGCAACTGTGGTACTCCATCAGGGTCTATGGATAACTGTGTTGCTTTTTCATCTTCATGGTCTGTGTTGATAAAAATTGCTTTTTGCCTCTACCACATGCATCCTGTTATACCATGGTTGGTGCCTGGCTTTCTGCTTCACAACCTCCATTGTCACTTACTTCTCTCATCGCTTATGTGTGTGCAGGGGCGCATCTAGCCTGGAAAAAAGGGGTCTGTCACGGAAGGGCAGCTTTTGATATCACTTTTCAGCATAAAATCACATTTTCTCTTAAGACTAGAAATCGACTGATGAATTTTGCAATTTGCCCATCTCTGATTAATTAGGATGTGCAGCCCTCCGACTGCATCAAACAGTGCGCAATACTCATACGAGACNACTCCACAATTGTCCCCATATACCGGTCTATGATGTAACATTCGCTCACAGGTTTTTNCGTGCGCAGTAAGCAGATGATTGCCTGCAAATAAATCAGGGCAACTACCGCATTTTTCGGACCGTAAGGCGCACTTAAAATCCTTTAATTANCTCAAAAATCTAAAGTGTGCCTTATAATGTGGTGTGCCTAATGTATGAATCTGGTTGTGCTGTCTCATCTAGAACCAACTGCATTTGGTGCAATTTATTTAATTGCTAGTTACGATTTTTTTGTAAACGGACATAATAAACCAACAGCAATCGGAATGAGCAGCACACGAGAGTAGCTGGCACGTACCACAGATAGTATAACTCGGTGAGGCTCCTGACTACATTGGCACACGCCGAATCGCCGAAAACATGTGTACAATTTTTATTTTATTCTATTCATGTCTAGCAGATCAGGCATGTGGAGCAGATTAAGCTCCCTCATATATACTGACAGATTAAACTCCAAGTGACGACTCAGGCACTCAAGAGTTATTGGAAAAGAGTTGAATACAGTTTGACTTATCTTAATTTTGCTTCATTTAATGCGCCTTATGATCTGGTGCGCTTTATGTATGGAAAAAGAACAGCTAGCATTCAATTTTTGATACTGCGCCTTATGGTGCCGAAAATACAGTAACTACAGTCACACCTCGTTTATCAAAACTACTTTGTTTTGTAAAAATTGTCAGTTTAGCAAGGTATTTGGAAAATCAGAATCAGACCTGTAGCCACGGGGGGCATTCAGGGGCAATCCACCCAAATTTTGTTTTGCCAAGAAAATTTTTTATTAAAAAGTATAACAAAAACAGAAGTTGGGAACCCCCAAAAATGTTTTGTGCCCGTCCCCCCAAACCTTTAGACCTAGGCTACGAGTCTGGCCTAAGCGAACGTTGAAAGGGGAAGCAGAAACAAACTGTAGAGTTAGATGGACTTTCAACTTAAGCAAATATGTAGACTGCATGTGAAACATGACTAAATGAAACCTTTATAGTTGTTTTTGTTTATTAGCAGGTCAGTATACATAAAGCAACCATGCATTCAGAATGAGATTTAAAAAGACGTTTGGTGGTACAGAACTTGAAGATGGCATGAAATAAGAGATTCATCCCAAAGCTTTTCGTCTGACACTCTTCAAGGGATATCGTCAGAAANAAGTGGAGATACTACCGAGCTGGTTTATATACAGAAAAGAAGAGATCTCATTGGTTAAAGCAGTNGCCAATAAGAAAGGGTTTAGGAGATAAGAAAAGGCGAGNTGTCATTGGTTGAAGATGTAATTTGGACCTCGTCGAAACGTTGGAACNGTCAACCAATGGAAAGTTNAAGAGGTTTAGGAGATCTTCAAGGAGTAAACGAATTC
>JGI24159J19872_10000880_pt1 | contig 30467 bp, 21 predicted proteins | sample Ectturendosymbi4_FD_19872 | JGI IMG/M metagenome (IMG submission 19872)
TAAGGTTTAGTTCTGACATCTGAGTGAATACTGAGTGCAAAGCTATATTTGTTGTGGCGAGTTTTCATAATTCAGCTGGTCAATTTTGCCAAACCTGCGTGATGTTCTAATTGTAGTAAGTTTGTCCGTAGTCGTGTCCACATACAAGTCTACTTAATTGTCCGGTTTGTGTAGCAAGGTTTTATTGATCGCTTTGGACGAGATCCCTGACGTTTGCAGCTCTTGTTTCTAAGCCAGGGTTTCTCAATTGGGCCCTCGCCCCCACTTGGGGCCCACGTGCAGAGGCCGAGCAGGAGCCACGAGCAGAAGCAGAGGCTAAAGCTAGGTATTTTTAATCATAAGCAGGGGGCCGCAAGTGTTGAGAGGCTTTTGAAGAGGGCCACGGCTCATGAAAGTTTGAGAACCACTGTTCTAAGTCAAGGTTTCTCAAACTTTTTTGTTCTGCGGCCCATTTCAAAAAAGGTTTTTCTAGGCGACCCTTGATGGATAGTCTAATGTTAATGATACGTGTAAACGTCGCATAAGTTTACAGAAACATTTATATCTGATTTGTCAAGCCAATTTGTTCGTTACCCCATTTGGGGTCGCGACCCATAGTTTGAGAAGCCCTGTTCTAAGTGATACTGACATGTCTTTCTGGCTGATCCCGCAATCAGGGGGAGATCAAACGGGCAATTCCCCCTCGAAATTTTCAAAAACATGTTCAGTTATTAGTTCAGTTGAATATATCAACTGTGTGCGTCCCTGCTTGCTAAGTAATTTCTGTACAGATCATTGCAATGCTTACTTGAAAAGAAATGCCCTGCGTTGAAAATCTGCAGATAGCGTACTGCGTAAATTGTCGTAATACTAATATACCTGGATATTGCTGCCAACGAAGCGTTTTTTTTGTGATTGTTACTGTAACATGGGGAATTTTCTTTGTAGTGTAGAAAGGATGAAGCGTTTCGTTAACGTCCATTTGCATTGCATCGTCAGCAGTGTTCCCTCTAATGTGCGCAAATATTCAGGCCACCAGAGCTCTTGCGCAGTGAAATCTCATTCTCGCGCACTTGGAACATTCCAAAGCAGTGGAAACTCCATCGAAAACAAGGAGCTAGTTCAATGAAATGTGTATTTTGTTCGTATTTTGATAAGATTGTATATTTAGTATATAATTCACAAAGTTTGTAATTCATTGAAAACTCCACTTACTCAGCCCTAAAATAATCATGCTCACTAAAACAAATATTTGCTCAGAGTAAAATTATCTTCGAGGGAACACTGATCGTCAGCAATTTGAAAATGATAAACAAAATGTTGGCCTTTCCCCTATGGAAAAATATCTGCGGACGCCCATGAATGATCGTGCTTTCTCGCTTTCGTTTTTTCGTGCTTTCACTCATTACGAATTGTTTATTTCTTTCCGTTCTCTTACTTTCAGTTGCAAAATGAATAGAATCAACTCGCTTCTTGTTATTATTTCATCAAAATTACATGCAATAACAAATGTTATACACAAGTTACCATGGGTGTTGTAGACTATTCCAAACGACAATTAAAAACTGTGAGGTTCCCCATTTGAAGAGCACTGATCTAAGCCGCATCCAAATGACTATTCACTCACTTGCTGCAACATACAAGCACTACTGCACTATGCTGGCTACTGCCACCGGTAATTGTCATGTACTGTGTAACAAACGTACCCTACAATGAGAATAAGTATTATGTCGTCACGTGAACTGTCTATCTCGAGTCCTCGATGTACCTGTGCCAACGCCAGTGACTTCATCAGTCGTCAGATCGCTGTTATGTGCCACATTGCTTGTTGGTTCCATAGCGGTGCAGTGTTAGGGTTTGACCAGTTTTAACACTCAAGCTTCTTCTAAACTAAGCTCAGACTTGTTTCCTCGTAAATGTACGCATGCGAAAGTGATTGATTTACGCAATATGGTCCTGTGAAGCATTGGGTTCATTGCAAATCGACATCACGTCTTCCGCCACCAAATCAGCCTGTGTCCGCTACTGACTGTGTCGTTAAACTGTCGCATTACCTTTGTTTNGAATTACGTTATGTGTTGCAGTTACAAAGAGGAACGCTGACATGGTGGCACTGAACCTCTGAGGGGCTNCGGCGCGACTTGAAAAAAGACTTTTTTTGCAAAATTTTTTTTCCACAGAAATTTTGTTTTCAGTAAAAAACAAATTTTTGTGACNAAACTGATTGGCGACCGCAGCTTTGATGCAGCGGTTTGCGTTTCATACCGATGACCACAGTTCCGGTCAGTAGTGGTTTTCGCGCACTGACATTACACGGACAGCGTTAAATGAGTGATAAGGTCTGTCTATGGCAACATTTCATAAACTCAAATTTGCTGTTGCCCAGTGTCCGGTCTTCCTCACGAGCTTTGCGTCTGCGGACTCACTAACACTTCATTGCGGTCACAACCAGAGTTGCGGGCTAGCTTTGTTGCCAGTGAAGCAACGTTTTTTCCTCTAGCCAGGGGCGGATCCGTTGGGGCGATCGCCCCCTGAAACCTGCGCAGATGATTTTATTCATATAATTCTGTATAATTCGGAAAACAACATTCACGATATAAGGCTATTTTATCGTCCATTGTTTTGCCACGGCAGTGTTGTGAATACACTTTGTCTCACTTACAGAAGCGAAGCCGTTATGAGACTTGACTACCAAATGTTACAGAAATCGCCCACCTCCTAAACTAAATGGCTGGATCCGCCCCAGCCTCTCGCCATACTTTACAGTTGGTTCTCCCAACTGGAAGTCACTAACGACTTTTCATTTGTCAATTCTTTCACTGCGTGAGCCTTTTTTACGGCCTCCACATCAACCTAAACCTTCGGCGAGTTAACATCATGTTTGAAGTCACAATCAGCTTGTTTAGAAACTGAGCATCAGGCGCGCTGTGCAGGATGATTTTGACGTCGAGCAAAGGAATTTTGGAAGCTACTTTCACCAATGACTGGAACTCTAAACCACTACATCCTCTCACAAAATTGTTTTCACACAATCCTGGAAATGTTACCTCACTCTGGCGCCAACGTGCGGCAATCGAGTTAATCTTACCTGGTAAGTTCTTGCGCCTCATAATTTCTGCGATCACAGCTACTGCTATGGTAACAGCAGCGAGCACGCAACCGCAAATGACAGCAACAGCCCAATCCGGGAAAGACTCTGGTGGAATAAATATTGCAATTCACGTCAAATTCTCAAAACGCGCAAAGGTGTGAAGGTCACCGAAAAAAAGATAATTTTGCAGTTTTCTGTCAAACGCAAAGCTATCTGCAAGTCTAAGGATCAAACGAAGAACTACTGCCTGGAAACGTTCTAACACGGGAAAACTGTATTTTTTGTTTAACAATTTGTATAACAAGCACCTTCACGTTACTCAACCCCAGCCTTTTGTGCGAAACACAAAGTGTGGCATTATGCAGCAACCAAACATTCTTCAGATAGGAGCTGCATAAATTACCAAAAGTCTCGCGTCACGATAGCCAGTGCATTAATTGCCTTGAAAGCTCTGCAGAAATCTATGTGACTTTCAGGAAAAATTAAGAGGAGCTCTTGGTTGGGTTTTGCTATGTGCACGGAGAACACTTTAAAAGTGTTCTCTGTCAATCAACAAAAACACTGCAGTCTATACATAACAATCTTACGCATTCGTCGTGCTTTAGATGGCTGTTTGCTATACAATATGTCCACAGAATTAAGTTAGAATCTCTCAAGCATTTCTTCAATCTTCTCTTTGTGATAAATGTCCGAAAGGTTTCCGGAAAGGTACAACCATTCCAGCAGTTGGTTGCAGTTACAGCAATTAGATACAAGTTATACTCTCCATGAATACGTAATTATTATTCACCACCATAGCAATAACAATCTCCATTGTTACCCACAATCGTTACATTAAATGCAATGATAGAAGCTATCAAATATAACGATAGAGGTTGTTTTGTTCAGTTTTTGTACCAAAACACGCTGAAGTGTCGAACAGCCTAATAATGAAAATGGCGGCCAAAGCAAACGAAATCAAATGCATATCGTTGGCGCTTCTGTAGTACATTACCAGCACGTTAGAACATGGAATTAGCCGAGTAAGTTTCAGTAAGGATTTCTGACATAAACATTTGTCGCGTCAGCTGAATAACTTTTTCAGATGTTTTCGAAAAAACATAAAAAGGAATCCCCAGCACTACATTTCCGAATTGATGAATGTGTGCCTTTAAGGGCGAATGAAACTCATCAACAACGTCAAGAATTCTTAAGCACTTTCCATTGTTTGACCTTCCAAATACATCACATGAAATACGCGTATAGGTATTCTCATAGGCGTACGAAGCGGGGGATCGGGGGGTGGGGGGGCGTCCGCCCCCCTGTCTTGAAAAATTTCAGGGCAAACTCTGTTTTCAGGGCAAGCGCAAGTTGCTCAAAAATCCTGAATGTAAAAGTATGCTCAATACAGTGAAAATTTTCAGGGCAACTCTGTTTTTCAGGGCAATCGCAAGTTGCTGAAAAATCTTGTATGATAAAAAATGTATTCAATACAGTGGAAAATTTCACGGCAAGCTCTGTATTTCAGGAAAAGGTGAAAAAATTTTCAATACAGTATATTCAGCCAGTAAAGGCAATTACCGTAAAGTTTCTTGTTAGGGACAACACAACACGCAAGGAACTTCACCCCCTAAGCAAGGTAATTACAGAATTTGCAAATAACGGCATCTCTGGGGGATTGTAAAAAGAACGTTATTGCCGAATTGAAGTTATAAGCGAATTGAAATGCATGTAGAAGATGTCATCGGAACCGAACAAAATGTAACGTTATAGGCGAATTGACGTTACGTACGACGCCGTTATAAACGAATTCAACTATACAGAACAGATTTTCAAGAGGTTTCAGGCCCAATTCGGAATAAACTAAAAAAGTTAGTTTCAGGGAAAAATTTTTTATTTTTAGGGCAAATTATTATTTTCAGGGAACATTTTTTTCCGTCCCCCAGTAAAATGCCTTCCCGTACGCCTATGGGTATTCCTCTCCCAACAAAACACTTCACAGCCCTAACCACTCGCTTTAAGCTGTAGTCCAATGCACAAACTCTGAATGAATTTCTTTTTCTACTTCAACATCAATTCGTCAGAGTCAGTTGCACGAGCAAAGCAAGTCAAAATCGATTTTCTGTGGTGTGAACAATTTTCAAGCGTGGTTATGCGTTCTATAGAATATTTCCAGTCACTAAATCCTGTTTCAGAAATAAACTGCTTGGTTCTAACACTAAAGATATGACGTGCAAAACAAAACACAAAACCTGCAATACCGGAACAAAATAAGCAGCACTCCCTTGGAACGCATTTAGCGTTTGCGAGCTTGAGTTTAAAGTTCGATTTGGAGAAAAATTATCGTTGTTTTCTGCATTCTCGTTTCGAAGTTTGTATGTCGGGTTCTTATTTCGGCAGGGATCAAATTCTTTAAAATAAACTTGAATTGTTTCGTTTGATATCTCCTTTTCCAAGTAACAAACTAATCCAGAGATGTAGGTTTATTTACAGCCAGGAGCAGATACGTAACCAGGGGGGAAAGCGGACAATCTTCCCAAAATTTTCAAAAACATTTTGAAAGCGCCAATAACTTTTTAGTTGTTAGGTGAAACAACAAATTGTAATTATTTTGCCAAATATCAGCTGATTGTGATCCTGGTCATAACAGTAGCTGCATTGATAGAAGTAGTTGAGTTCATCTGAGTTGGTTCTTCAAAAAATCGATAATTACAGTGAATGATTAATTCTCATGGGGATTATTTGATTATTTTTTTGATTTAAGCCATAACGTGCCAACCACAAACGCTGGAAGGCCAATCAAGGCCTCTAAAGATGCAGATTTTTGCATAGCTTAAAAACAAAACAAAATATTGCCTCTTGATTTTGGGACCCAGGGCCCGATGACGTCCTTCAAAAAACCTAAACCTGCACCAATTGTAATGTCACTCACAAAAAATTCAAATCCAAAACATCCCAATTTTTTTAATCGAAGTTACAAGACTTTCCGCGTCTTTAGAGGGTTTGAACAGCTCTCTAGCTCAATCTGCTGCCGAGTTATGGCCGAACAAAGACTTGCCCAAATTGGGCAAATGTGCGGACTTCAAGGTTTAACAGACTTTTTTCCTCTATTTGAGAGAATAGTGTTTTGAAGGGGCCTCTTTTTATCTAAATCCGTTTCTGAGAATGTATTCTTTGCCAAGCGCCACCCGTGTTTGCAAAAGTTGTGTATGGCTTCATTAATGAAGTTCTTCGTGCACAAGACCGCAGTTTCAAAAGCACGCCGTTATGACAAAAACGGCCTATATCTTTCCTAATGCATACACACTAACGACCTTTGTGAGGTTCAATGCTGTCTTTCAGGATTTCATCAACTGGGCTGCGTCTGTTGGTGCAACAGGGACTGCAAAAGCATAGAGCCCTGCAAACAACGTGCGCTTGTTTGTAACAATGTAGCTCCACATTCTCTACCGCGTTGAATTTTATAAAGTCGAGTTCTTGCCAAACTCTTTGTAATTGCAGTTGTCATGATACTCCTTTATGAAACATTCTTAATATTTTGAAGTTAAATGATATCTATCGCTGGGAATTGGCAAAATTTATGCATAACTGCCACACGGTACGTTGACCAAAACCTATGACAATTTTTTTCGAAGTGTTTCATGTGTTCATTCTTACAAAACCAGATTCGCTGACAAGCAAAATTGTTTCATACAAAGCATTTCTACAGATTCTGGAGAAAAGACTATTTAGTTTACAGAGCCTGCACTCCGGAAAGAAATAGAGCAGAGTTTGAAAGCTTTGCCCATAGTACCTTCTGTAAGCACTTCAAGGATTCTCAATTCTCACAATATTAGTTTGATTTTATTTAACCATGTTTCGATATATGTCTTATTGCTTTTGCATCTATCTTCTCTAAGAATACGATGCCTTCATTTGTGTTTTTTTGTATTTGTAATCAGTCAACCACCTGCTTTGTATTTCACATTTTAACGTTGCAACCCTTGCCATGTGTTTTTAGGCCTGTAGCCAGGTTTTAACGTTTTGGGGGGCAGAATACACTTTAGGGGGTCGAGACTTTTGTTTTTATTATATGTGTAAAGCACATTTTTCTTGAGCACATTGGGGTAACTGCCCCCGAATGCCCCCCTCCTTTGTCCGTGCGATGATGCATGCTAGCACTGTATCACATTTAACCAAGTTTTGGGGAACGTCGACTGGTAACTTCACAGACTTTTCGGCTTCCTAGTTATGAACAGCGAAAAGCAGTGTGTACTAACGCATTGGTGTGCCATCGTAACAAAAAACTGACTAAGCAAATGTTGCTAGATACAGACCCCAGATGGTAGACCTTTTCTGAGGTTTTTACTTATAAAATTACCTTTAAGAACCTATTTTAATATCTCTAAAACTCACTGGTGAGGAACCAATTTTTATCTTTAACAAGAATATTTTTATCGAGCCGAACAAACTCCACAAAAACCAGGTGGAAAAAAACACTCAGAAGAAGGCGACGCGCTCCGGGATGACGTACAAGTATACAGCTCTAGGTATACACTTTATTTGAACAATCGCTTTGAAATGTTTGCTAAACAAGCAACTGAACACTGACAATAACTCAAGTGCAATAAACCCAAGGCGGTGCTCCAAGATAATACAAATTTTCAAACAGAATACCAGTACAGTTAGTTTTAAGGGCATTTCATTGAAGTTTCATTAGTCAGTCAAAATGGTATGAAAATGCGGTCAAGGCACCGCTTGAGTTTAGTAAAGAACACGCAACGTTAAAATACAGGCAGTACAGTGTTTCACAAGAAACTTTTTCAACATTTCTTAACCACGAACAGCTTATGACAACAAACACACTGTACAAGATAAAATAAAAAAGACTCAAGCAGCCAATCACATGATTCCTATATCCGCTAATCAAGAGCTGAACATTAGTTTGCCAGTATTTTAACAATTTACTCAGTATATAGTGGTAGCCTAAGTATACCAAAAATCCAACGTTTTGGAAACTGATCAGTCTTAGCAAAACTCTAATCGACTTTGTTGGACTTAGGTTGTCAATGAAGTTTTACTTCTGGCATGCACTGTAAAAAGGTCGACTGTCACTAACTGCAGTTTTGCGTACACTGTAAGAATAAACAAAGCGCGGCAAAGGGCTGAAGTGAGTTTACTTTTAAACAAACAAGTTTTGTTGCTTGAAGCAGCAAAGAAACAAATTGCTTTCGAATTTTAAACATAATTGTCCCTTCATGAACTGACATCTACGCGGAGTAGCAACGTTGGCTTTCTATTTTGTTTGTCTTACGCTCAAACATTTAAATTAACAACGTAACCCCTTGAGCACATTTAGTTCTAAAATTCTGCTCACTTCATGCAAAATTTGCCAAAAATTCTTTCGTTCCATGAAACAAAATTTTCTCTATCATATGAACACTGTCTATCGAAAGAAACCCTTTCCCAGCAAAGAATCGGACACTAAAGATCTTACAGAGTATATATTTCGCCTACGAAGTAGGCGCCATCAACTCTTACGGTTTTAGAAACAGCAAACAAATCGTTCTTCGTTGCGATAAAAGATATCAATTTGACTAAAAAATCAATCAATCAGCTGTAAAAAGATTTTTTGAGATATTAGTTGTTGTGCTAACAACAAACTGTGGCTTCAAACAACGCAGGCTGGCCCAGTGCCACAAGTCGCTTTTGCGCTGGAAAGCAGGCGAAAATCTGAATTTTGTTCAAAGGCTCTTCATACAAGGTTTTGTACAGACATTATCTCAAGAAGTGCAAATTAAATGTCAAGCGCAAAGCACAAAAAAAATTTAAACAAAGAGAAGTTGTGGAAAACAAGTTACACAATATCCTCCTGTTTCAAATTTTTATCTTCGATGACTTTTTCTTGTTTTTGCTGTTCGCCGTTTGGAATTTCTTCGTATCCTGGAGGCGGAGCCGACTTCTGTGGAGAAAGGAATTTCCTCATTTAAGGATATTCCAAGTCTAAGTCTGGCCGAAGTGATAAAAAACGATGAAGCAATTTCAAAAGAAATACAGTTTAGAATTTTGTTACGACAGTACACCTGTTTGAAAACGATTAACACTCCAATATGTTTGTCAAATGGGATATACCAAGCGAGGAACAGCCATACTTTGCATCTTTTTGGACATTTCATTGATTTTCACTCTCACACATGGTTTTCTCGTTGCCTTGACCTTTCCAAATTGTTGAAAACACCACCACGGCCTACTTAAAGATGCTATCTTATCTTAGATACTAGGCCATAACACCACCAATTAATTGCTACAAGCTCATACACTTTAGCAACATACCTCTTCAGAGAAAGCCTGATTTGAAGAGCCATCACCGTTTGAATTATCAACTTTCATTGGCATGGCATCGGAGGATTCTAGAAACACAACCGTAATGAGCTATCACTTCTTTCAAAGTCATCATTGGCAGGCTGCGCTATTGGTCTAATTAAGCGCTTGAATAATTAACCGAGTGAGCCATGTTTCAATTGAAAATGTGTTATAACACGAAATCTGCAACATTTCCAGACGATCACGTTATTGGAAGGTTTGAAAATCTTTCAAATGCTTTACGAAAAAGCATGCGTTCATACGCGTAGCCAGGGGGGCCAACGGGGCCATGCCCCCCAAATGTCTTTGAATATGTGGTCATTTCGTGCTTTGAGAGGCTGTATCTCATAAAAAATACTGTTGCTAGCCTAAAATCAATAATTCCCCCCAAAAATTTCGGCTGGCTACGCTACTGCATGGGTTAGCCCACATAATTTGTATTCTAAAAATACGTTGCTAGGTTTATTGTCAAGAAAACAAACGATTATTGCAAAACACATTTTAAAATGCATTGGAAAAAACATGCACTTGAAATCGCTAACATACAGTAACTTTTCATAATTCCTACATAAAAAAGCTATTCCTTTCTGAAAAACCCAATTACGCCAGTTTTGTCTTTTGCAACAACACCAGAATGATTTGGATCAGTTTCACAACAGCAACCCAGTTAAAGTCTGGATGCCTTTTAATTTGGGTCAATAGAGACTACGGAAAGCAATTGACGACTAGACAAATAATGCAACGAAAAGTGCGACGCAAAAATAATAAGGAATGACTCGATTGATTGAAATATAACAAATTCAATGAAAGCCTAACATCAAGGTCAACTTACTTGTGGAGTTTTTCTTTCTCATACAAAAAGCAATGATCGCTATCACTATAGAAACGGCAGCAAGGACGCACACACAAATGACTGCGATGCCCCAGGCAGGGAATCCGGGCGGGGCTGGAGTGGCTTCGAATAAAGAAAGAACAGGTTTAGGCGTAGCATTTGACAAAAATGGTGATAAATTATCCGTTGTTTTAACACAAATTCCTTTGAACAGTTAACTCAGGGGAGCACAACCTTTTCGCTATTGCCGGCCGCATTACGTTTATTTAAAAGGATCGCGGCCGCCAGCAACTTCAAGATATTTTACATTTTTTGCATTGTTTTTGTTCTGGTTCCACACACTGAGCCTATAGGCCGCTTCCACACGTCTGTTTGGCCGTCTTTTTACTGAATACCTTCATACAGCAGGCAAAGAGTTTTTTTATTAGTGCCCGGCCGCCTTAACTCATCATTTGCACGGCCGCTTAAATTCTATCGAAGGCCGCGCGTTGTGTACTCTGAGCTAACTCATCGGCCCAGAAGAGGAGGCCACGCTAAATGTAGCGAGTTCTAATCACAACTTTTAAATACACAAAAAATGGGAACAAAAACTTGTTGCAACGTTCTAAGCAAAAGAGGTACACGCTTGGACGGACCACAAGAGCTAGAAATGTTGGCAGTGAGAAATTAGCTTAGGTGTCGCGTACGATCAAAAAATGTTCAACTGCCTGGTAATATTCTTTTGCAAAAATACGACTTTTTTCTGTTACTTTGCTTCGTCATACAAAAGCAACACTTTCTGCTTGAGCGGTTGACTAGCACATTTTTAGTTAATATTTGTGAAAAACATAGTGAGTACAAAGGGTGAGGATAGGCAATGAGGTAATTGCATATCTCAGGAACTTCACTTCCCTTTAGATGAAACGCAAACTCACCCATTAGCCGAATATCATCCACATCCACTTGTGAGTTATACAAACGTCCCCCGTTGTCACTGACGACGGTTTGGAACTGGTTTTGTAATTCTCGCTGTTAACACATGTTAACATGTAATGCGCCTCTTGAAAGTTTGAATAAAGTGGAATCGAGAGGGTGTAAGTTATGCTTCACAGTGATATTAACAAAAGAACCAGTTACTCTCTGAAGTCATTTGAAACAACGCACTACCAGATAGACTGCTACAAAAAGCTAAATTCTAACTTTGTTGCCACGAGCTGGTAGTTTCAAGGAACAGATACTGTTGTACACTCACAAGCCACGGGATTCACACCCATGTTTATTTGCTTCAGGTATGCAACTATGAATAGCTGCAACCTCGATTTCAAGGCAGGTTTTAAAGCAAGATGGTTCGGCTTGTCGCAAAGGTTTATCAGTTAGCATCAAGTGATAATAAGCAAACACTGGTTCCACGAGACCATCAACCATCGTCGGAAACGTGATTACCTAAACTAAAACATTTTTTAACAACTTCTACTTTTCCATTAAGAACTAATTACTTAGTCTCCAAAACAGCATGGGACCAGAACATCAACACTATCACAGTCTCCAAAGAGCAAGCAAATAACACAGAAGCACCTGACAACCACAAATGGAGTGTACTGAATCATTTTACAACACACTTATGCAGTTTTTGTTATGAAGATGGCAACTACAGCATGGAACGAAGGCAACAATGGTTTTACGTTGGATTAAATATTAACATGCGCAACGTGCCGATTAAAACACTGCTTGGGAAAAGCTCTAAAAGTTAGTCGCGGTTTCAGAATGACTCAACCAGGGACTCAACATTATTAATAAAATGCGAATATTGTGGACTTGTGAATAGCTTTAGTTTTCAAAAAATCGCAGTTAGCAGCTTTCGCGAGTTTGAATCAAATCACATTTTTGTCCCTCACCTTGCCATGAGATTGCAACAATTATAACATTTCAACTTCACCACCATAATACAATCCCGCTGCAAAACTTGATATCGGCGAAGCACGGTCCTAAGTACATAATCCAAATAAAACGCCGTATGCTCAAAGACCAAATATATGACTTGACTGAAATAAAGCAGAAAACGAGGTGTTTTGCCTCCTCTAATTTGTATGCTGGTGTGTTTCTTTGAAACTTTCAGCACTCTGACCAGATACATAGAAATTACACTCATCCAATGTGTTTCTACACTCTCTACGCCTATGCCGTTTCCCAAATAAAACTGCCTGTTGTGTGTTCACCAATATTTAGACTAAAGCAAGGCGGGGAAATGAACCGTTGCTTTGAATATTTGTTTATTGAAGGTTTGCGAGTTGAAAACAAACAAGATGGACGACAACTTACAGCGAGCGCTTCATCGCTCATGTCCCGGTTGTTGTGCGTCACTCGCAAGTCATATGACACCACAATGCTGCCTTGAGCAAATGACGTAACTGTTACGACAAATGTGACGTCGGGACTTTTGCCAAGGGGAGTCTGCTTGTACGTCTCTCGAATCTGTGAAAAAACAAAACGCATAGTTTCATTTCTCGCAAACACTGATGTTGGTAACATTGCTTGTTTTATGGCAGGTATGATGAAGTCAATGTTGATGCAGTCACACGACATACTTTCCCGATTACTTATTTCATTCAAGTGCCACTAGTTTCACAAATGTTCTTCAAAGCATTTGAAGCGCCTACATTGATATTAAAAAAAAACATAGCAGAAAGGGATAGTGACCTGTCCTAGCACGCAAAAATAAAACAAAAAGTGTTGAAAGTAAACACTTGCGCAAAACAGTGCATTTCTTGCACTGGAAGTCGCTTTTTGTCACATGGTTAATTGCGAACAGTTCAGATTTTGCAAACACTTGTTCTTAGCCAGGAGCTATATAGCCGTCGGGAGCTCATGAAGTGGCCAGGAGCTATATAGCCGTCGGGAGCCCTTGAAGTATTTACCTCAACAGTGGCACTTTCCTCGCTTGGCCAGACAAAGTACTAACGCAACAGCGAACACAGTCACACCTAAAACTAGAACCCACTTACATGCGACTCGTAAAGGGATTTCGATTCCTTGTATCGCTGCGAGTTTGGATCGTTCAATTCCGGTGTGTAGGTGGCGCTAGTGATGCGGATTGATCCACGCAACGTTGCTGTGCGAGGATTTGCGGCGCATGGACGTATACATATCTGCATGGTAACAGCTTAACAAAGTTTAAATGGCAAATATAAGTGAATTGAACCCCTAGTTTCCCAAAACGTGATACGTAAGGCCCTTGTAGGGGCTGTTTTTGGTACACACTTGGGCGGATCACAAGAGCAAGAAATGTTTGCAGTCAGAAATCAGCCAACGTGAAGCGTACGGTCAAGAAGTTTGAGTTGCCTGGTTGAAGCCTTCTGCAAAAAATACGACCGTTTTCTGTTGCCGTGTTTCGTCATACAAAAGCAACGCTTTTTGCTTGAAGGGTTGACTTGAACATCTTCGTTTTTCTTTGTGAAAATTCAGTCAGCGCAAGATGCTACACGCGTCGTGAATTTTGTGAACCAATAGAAAACGCTCCTCTCAAAATCACAGCTTACCTTTCTGCTGCTGATTATTGGCGTTTTGCTGTGTCGTGCGATGTTGCCTCCAGTGGTGGGACCAGAGGCATAGAAGAAATAGCGACAGCTAGTGAGAGAAACATCCCGCGCATCATTGGTGTTCCGGCGTCGAGAAAACTGCGAGAAATAATGAAGTTAAACTTTTTTCAGCCCATAAATTGCTTAGAAGAGTTTATAATGAACACTAGAAAACATCTGGTTGAAACATAATGGCGATATCGATCACTTTTTTACTGACCATCATGTTTCCAAAGCGGAAATCGTTACTTGCCTTCCACAAATTGCTCTATACAGTGAGAAAAATTCTTCCGTGGTACGACATTTTGTGAGAAATTCAAATATTTTTATTTAGAACTGCAGTTTGTTACAACCAACCCTTTATACTGCCGAAACGTTTGTCTTGATGCAATTAATTCAGTAGAGGCACGTAAAAAACTTTGGCTTCAGAAGAAACTGATGGAAGTATGACCCCGCACCTCACGCAAGAAGTCGTGATTCCGAAATTTGGCTGAAGTGAGGATGCTTTTACCAGAATACACTGTAAATAAAGCACGAATAAGAAGCAACGCGGAGAGAAAGAAAAGTTTGGGGGACAAAATTCGTTATGTTCGAATGCTTGCAGCTTTACAACTCACAGCCCCTGTGGCATGCTGGATCCAACAAAGCTTTTCAGTGCTTAACTTAAACTATCTAGATATTTGTTTCCATCCTTTCAGATAACGCGTGCACCTCCGCTCAGCCAGTGTATATGAGAACAAAGGGTTTGAAAAAATAATGTTGGTTCAAAACGTTTGTTTACCTGGACCGTAAGAACGCCATTTTGATAACCACCACCAACATTAGTCAAATCATTGTTAGTGTCCACAGGTGGAAGAGAATAACCGGTGATCCACCTGTTAACGAAAAACTCATTCATTAATCGAGTGATCTATTTAAGCTGTATAACAGATACCTGCAAAAACGATTTAGCAGAATATCCCGTAAAGAAATGTCAAAGCCAAATTTTAGATTATCTTTTGAAACATAGGGAGGTTAATTTGTTATCACCCAGTAAATGCGTACAATATCCACACAATATCAATTTTAACCTCCCGTAGATATTTTTCCCCACCTCCGTACTGAACGTTTACCATTTCCCTGGAAATGTCCTACTTGATTATCAGTGTGGGGTCTCATAATGCTTACAAGTGGAGCAGGAAGACAAACAACAAGTGTCAACAATACGTCATGGATTTTATGTAACGCTTCGAGGATATTTAGCCAACACGACGCTGATGTACAGAAACCGCCTTGACAGGAAATCACAACTACCGCTCTCGTTTTCCAAAGCGCTAGCGAATGTATTTGCTCGGCTTACTTTTTTCTCTTCAAAAAACACATAGACGCTTAGCTCAAGACGCTTGCAGCATGCCTTAGTACGTGTCGTCAACATGACAGTGCCCTAGAGGGATGCGCATCAAATAGCAAACAAATGTATCAATTTAGGTGTTCGCTTCAAACCGGGCTTGGATTCTCAAGGAAACGGTCAGCCCTTTTAAAAAGTATGCCATCAACATCCTTCGGGTGTAAAGGGCAAACTTAAGTTTGTAACGGCCGTCGAGCTATTCGTTGGCATGACAATTTGTCTCGTTTTGTGGAAATGTTACAGCGAGTGGCTCAAGCTGATCGCCTCCGAACGCGACGTAGCTAATAGTCATCGAAAGGTTAAGACGTCGTTCACCTCACAACAACTATGAAAGTGCATTTGTGACTGAATAGAAGTATTATTTATCATCTCAGGCGCCCGTAATTCATGAAATTGAGAAAGAGAAGATTCAGTTTCATCGAAACATAAACGCCAAAACAATTTTGAGCGATTTACATAACTTATGTGAAATGTATTTTTGCAAAAAAGTAAAGTTTTTATACATTAAAACTTTGAAAAATGTGTTGTTTATGTGATCTACTACATTCATAGTTGGAGTGAGAGACTTCTTATAAGTAGCAACCACTCTCACAAGAGAGATCTTTGCCAAAAATACTTTAATTCTGCAGGATTGAATAACCAACGCTCTTTGTTTTTTCTCCAAACCTAATGGTTACTTTGCAAATGTTTGCCAAAAGCAGTTCCACAAAACTGCCTAAACTTCGTNAGGTATCACTTGATTCGGATGAACGNATGAAACCTGTATTTTCAAGAATTTCTCCACATCGCTGCAACTGTATTTCTTCATAGTACGTGAAAATGTTGTTGACTTTGTTTTTTAATTAACAACTCCACAAGTACTTCATCGTCTCGTACAATATTTAAATAATTCATTGTTCTCAACGTTGATTCCAACGATACGAAATGAGCAAGCGGTACACTTCAATTCTCTCCTTTATCGTTTAAACAACAAGGCCACAGATTTTCATTTTTGTGCATTGCAAAGTCTTCTGTGAGTTTAAACAACATTTGCAACCTTGAGTTTTTACATTCATTCTCTGAAGTTTGTGCAAGTATGACCGATATCGCAAAACGCAAAGCAAAAATCACATGTTTGTAAACCGCGCTTCGGTTCAAATAACCTCAGGATTTTTCACTGGCAGAATCTGCTGCAGGGGACTGTGAACAGCACATCACGCGTTCTTGCAGAACGGAAGACCCGACGTGCTTTGTTGGACAATTGGAAGCGTGCAAACAGTGTGGCATTGCACTGGTTTCTTGGGCAAAAACAGAAATAGTCGGTTAATAAGATCTGCTGTTACGTCTTTCGTCAAACACACAGCCGACACGACTGATTTGCGGAGAAAAATTTAGTGCGCATTGGGTTGTATGCGTGGGCAGACGAGCTCGGCGAGACTCGCCGAACAAGTCCAATGTTAAAAGTCACAGCTGCTTGAACGCTTTCGTCAACGCAGAGGCTCGGGCCCCATTGGCGTCAAAACCACTTCGTCAGAAAGTTCCTTACAATTTCTGCGATTTATAGGCTCCCGGATTTAGAACGTCACGGCCTTCGGGGGAAATTGAAAACCATCGTTTCGCAGCAATGATCGGACAAAGCGCTTTTACTCAAAACAGTTGTTGTTGCTCTTGCTCACAAGCAAACGTGATGGAACGCGTAAAAGTACGACTGGTCATCAGCTACAGCNTCAAAGAACACAATCCTAGTGTAAACCATTTTTGCTTATCATCAAGTAACGTTTTCGGAGTTGTTACATTTCAAGAGAACGTAATTTAAAAATCAAGTTGAAATTCACGCAGCTATTCGCACAGAAACGCAATTCATGTCGTGCCAAAAATGATCGCCCAACTCAGGGGTTGGCAAACATTTCCTACGGAGGACCACATTGAAAACTTTATTGCAACCGGGGGCCGCATTAACTGCATATATTAAATCTATAATCGCTTTAAAGCTTTAACACAAACTTTTTACATCATCTAGCACAAAATGAAGGGAACGGTAGTAACTTCCGGTTGAGTGAAAATGCGCTTTCTAATGAAACTTATGGAATAAAATCTTGAGAGCTTTAATCTAACCAATAAAATGACTTCAACATAGACTNGAAATATGCACTATCTATGCATGTGTGGCTGTCCTGCGGGCCGTTGTTTGCCCAACCCTGGTCTAACTGATAAAATGTGGTTCGACTCAAAAAAGCGTGTAAGATAAATTTTTGGGCGTTGCTGCCCCCACATCTTACAAATAGTCCTATCTTGGCAACAGAAGATGTAACCGTATGATTATAGTATTTCGGCATTGCCTAACTATGCGACACACCTTTATCATCAGTAAAACAACAAACAATCACTGCAGTTGTTTCATTACTTTTTGTTTTTTACGATCGTCGCTTACCTGTTCCAACGTTGAGCGCCAAGTACATCACGCGAAATAAAAAAGTATGGCCCAACAAGAAAGCACGAAACAGAACCCACCTGTCTCTGGCAATGACTTGCCCGTTCCCGTTCACCCATGCCGTGATGGCATCCGAGTTGGACATTGCCTGGTCGTCGCTGATTCCGAGGCCAATCCAACGGTTGCTGGCTTGTCGTGACTGCAGAGAGCAAGGAAAAATGGGAGGAATTAAGCAGTCCGAGCCAAGACGGGAAAGCCCGCAACAGTGCTTAGATCGTAAGCATGTAACCGGCAACTTCGTACTTTTAAAACCAAAATTTTGTTTCTTGTTTTCAAAATACTTTGACTAGATCTTCAACAGAAACGTTGCCCGGGTTTTAAGTGGTGGAAATAAGTAAAAATTACATTGCTTCAGGCCGAGTCGTCACAGCGCTTAATGTGCTTTGAACATATCAACAAAAGTGGACGCAACTACTGGTTTGTAGGTAAATTGGCAGATTCGCAGGGCCGTTTTGTGAATAAGCGAAATATTTTCTTGAATGATTGCACTATACAATCACTTCACACCCAAACAGACACCGCACAAAATGTTAATGATGTCATTTTCAGTCACGACAAACCTTCAACGTAAAGCTGATGGTGTCAGTTGCTGCATCAAGGGCCCACGACGCGTAGTATTCGCAGTTGAAACCATTAGTGGACGAGGTGCAGCTGGACGGGAGCTTATATTCACCAGAAAGTGTAGTGCAGGTGCCTGGAGCTGAGGTTGGGGGGGCGGGGTTTTCTGAAAAAAAGAAAATAAATGAAGTGGCAACCCGAATATTCTCTTTCCTACAGTCTTGTTTTCAGAACAGTCTCTTTTTACAGAGCTTATTTTTTTCTCTTTTTCATAATCTCCCTTCATCCACGTGTCTCGGGAAACATGCAGCTTACGAGCTTAAAACACGTAAGCTATGGCGGATTGAAAACATGAAATTTTTTATGGCTGACTCAAATTATAAACTGGCACTCTTCGAAATGCACTAATGCAACACTTATTGCGCGTTTGTCCAAAATGTTATGAAGTCAATTTGAATTATACTTTCTGCAAAAGGCTCTCTCGGAGCGCATAATGTCAAGAATTAAATGCTTTTCTTTTCCTTGCACAAATATACAAATAAAATTTTTTTGCACCAAACTGAGCATTTTCTACTTAGTGAAAGCAACAGTGCGGTTTCGACAGTGGCTGTGCAACTTATTGGCAGTAGATAAACACTCTGAGAGAAAACGCAGAGACCAAAGAAAACATGCGAAGATGCGATAAAATGCTGCAGGGTCAAAACAGAACAGTCGTTCTAGCTAGAAACGGGGCATTCGCTATTTAATTGTTTATTCAATAAACAGCGCCATGGAGAAACTATCGTTCGGTTACTGACACGAATGTCATCACGAAAACTTCTACGAACACCCCAGCATTCATCTTTATTAAGGCCCTGTTTTGCACAAATGGCTAAAGAACCGAGTTTGTGTTTCAACTCAAAAACAGCCACATGCCTCACCGAAGAAGTTGACATTAGTGACAGCTCGTTGTGTGGGTCCTGTTCCGTGATACTTGATCTCGTCGTGTCTATAAAACCTGCGACGACCAATCAAAAAGTTTCATTTTGGAACGTCATACGCTGTGAGTCCAACCGTTGCACTTGGCCTGAACAGTGGTCAGCAACAGTGATCTTCATTTTCACGCCTCAACAGTTTCAGGTAAACGTTGGAGATGTTTCAGAGAAAGCTTGCACAGCTGTTGTTTGCAGTTTTGCTCGATTATGAAGTTACGAAACCGCGAATTGTAAAGGTCAAATATTTTCTAGATGCTGAAATCGTCATTACGGGTAAGAAGCACTTACAATGAACTATGTTAATTGAGTGATCAAATGTTTACTGCTTTATCACATTTGATCATATGAATAAATTAGAAACGCAAAAATCAAGATATCTCGGAATTTATGCTGCTATACATGTTTTTTCTCTTTGAAGAGACCGCTTGTCGCCTAAACAACTTGAACTGTTCGTGGTCATTTCATTGTCCGAACAGATTCCAGTGTGTTCCATTGCAATACCAATTAATCATAAATTAGAGCTTTAATAGTTTCATCTAATTTTAAATGAACTTAACGCAAACTTATGCCATCCAACCATACAAAGAATTTCAACGGTTTGGTATTCCATCATAAATGCAGTAAGACCACGCCCGCTTTCGCCAAAACCACAAGGCCGGTGAATAGCCCCAGGTCATCTTGAGAACGTGGCATTATCACTGTAACAGCTGACCCGAATCGGTGCAGGAAGAACTCCTACCAATCATCACCTCACGTTTTTACATCACGCTCCGCGATGCTCAGGAAGCATTGTCAAAACACACAATTGCAGCTATGACGGCATTTTTAAGAATTTTTTTGTTCACAATACATCGCATTTATTTCGTTCCTAGTAATTAGTGCAGCTTGCACGCGTTCGTCACGAACGAATGAAAAAGAATTTCTGATGTTTGGCGTGCAATGCATTCGCTCTTTGAGGCGATTTCTGGGGCACGCACTAAGTTTTACCAATGGTGACATCAAATACAGCAAAGCACTTATGACATTGAGCGTCAGAAACGTGGGTTGCAAACAGTGCCAATTAATGCCGTACGGCTGGTTCAGGCAATTCAACTCCAGCTATGCTTGCAACTGACGACACCTGAAGTTCAACGTCAGATGGCAGGGTTCACGAATATTACGCCTAGTGGAGCATTTTGATTTTGTCAACTTGCAAACAATTTCTGTGTTGTGATGCTTGACCTGTAGGACATTTTCCTCGCTGACTTGCTTGATTCTCCAGATCTAGGTTCGAGAAAATCACTCTTCCAAATCAGTGATCAATAATGTTAGGGCCTGAGCTGTACCCAATCTTATCATCATTTTTCGCTTGCATGGCCACTGCAGCGACGCGCATGCGTCAAACCTTTTTTTGGCTTCTGAAGCTGATCTCCACAAAAAGACGAAAGCGAAATAACAGCCGATGCTTTAATCTGCGTAGTCTTTCAAACGTGAATTAAACCTTGAAGACCTTACAATTGAAGACTTGATGTATATTTTTGTTTCAACCTTGCTTTGTCGAAAATACGCCATAGTGCATGCTTGTGCCAAAGCTTGCACTAGAGTACGATATGCAAAGTTGCTGAAAATGTTACGCAACTGTCGGTTGTGGAAGTAAGAGGTTCTTTGATTGGTTCAAAAGTTTCGTGGCACCCGGTTTTGTCAGACGGGACACAAAATGCGAGAAAAAAAAGAAAAAAAGCGCATTCACCTGAAGTCGCTTACAGTACATGCTTCCAACCCAGACCCAGGAGCGTGTACGTACGAGCCGATATCTTGTCCAATGGCCCATATGACGTGCATCAGGCTGTTGTCGATTGTGTGATCGCTGAAGTGGTTGCCTGTTAAAACAAACGTACCTTTCTACGAACGAGCTCACATCAAGTTTGCACGAAACGGTTCGCGCTTTACCCAGGCCCGCAGCCACGGGGAGGCGTTCGGGGCAGTTTGCACTCAAATTTTGTTGTGCCCGGATAATTATTTAAGAAACCTTATAATAGAAACAAAAATCTTGCCCTCTATATTTCATTTTGCCCCAAACCTTAAAACCTGACGACGGGCCTGGCTTCATCTGATTTAATCATTGAACTTGTAATTGGTGTGTGTAAATGCGTGATTCTGTCCTAAGCAGTCATGATAATGAAAGATAATCAGCTTTGTTGGCATCTCACAGCATTTATGTAGTAACAGACGAAGTAATCGACGCCAACAAGTTTGTTTGCGAAGGCATTTGTAATCACTGAGATGGGTACGGATATTTAGTTATAAAAGAAAAAGGTTATCAAACAACAACGATGAACCGTTTGGTATCCTCAACCAAGCCTACATAACAAGTAGACATAACCCAAAACTCATTCAATTTGTGGGAAATTTGACGCAGAGCCCGTTCTTTAGCCAGGATGTTGCAAATTTTTTTAGCTGTGCCCACGAGCAATAACAAGATAGACGGATATTCCATAGAAGCAGCAGAACACTTGTCCGAGCCAGTTACACGTTCTGCACCTACTTGGTGTTCATTCTTTATATTCAGTGCCAAGACAAACAAACTATTGCTGTATACCAGGAGTCTCCGAACGTTTTTGTCAGAGGGCCACATAAGCTGTTACACAGCAGTTCGAGGGCCATCTTGTGTAATGTGATTGTTTCGTGATACGTTACATTCTGGCACATCAAAAAGTTTTTCGTAAATTTATTATATTTTCACTATTGACAAAATGGCTTCGCGGGCCGGATGGAATAGCTTCGCGGACCGGATTTGGCCCGATTGGAGACCCTGCTGTATAGAAAGGTTGCAACTAACGCGTGGCAGTAGCTCATGCTGCAATTACCGTGGCAGTTCATCTGCACGGAAGAGAGCTATTATAAATAAACTAACCGTGTTTTCAAACCATACCATTTTGCGTCAGCATTGCGTTTATTCATTTTGGTGCAATCAACAAGGTTCTTTTCACTGTAATTTCAGAAAGCAATTCATCCATAAAAAACACAGACCCTTCCTTGACTGACAATTTAGTTAAGCGGATTTGAAACTAGTTGATATTTTATGATGGTCTCCGTTGTAAACATTTACAGCAACTCAAACATTCAATGTGGCCCAAATAAAAATTTTCGTTACTCTAGTCAGAGTACAACATCGCGTCAAAACGAAGCTTCATGATAAGCAGGTACGTCGATTTACTGTAAATAGTAAGTCATAAGAAGTCACTCGTCCTCAGTTAGATAAAGGTAGAATTTTAGGGTAAAGTTGATTGATTTTGCGTGGAAAGAATCGTGGAAATGACGAGGTGTTGCTTGATTGCTCCACTCGCCATATAATAATTCCCCGGCGTAGTGACGATTGCTAGTTTTTAGCGCATCCCTTCAGCAGGTGCGTCTCACAACACTGAGCAGCATATTCGAACGGTGATGGCCAAAGTAAAGTTGGGGAGGGTATGGTTCTTTTCATGCTTATGATGCCTTATAAAAGAATTCGCTGATGGAAAGAACTCAGTCGCCTTGGTGGAGACTATAGTTACTTGAATACATATACGTGCAAGTTTGAATCTCGCAAAGCGAGGAAAGCAGAACCAAGCCGGCTGATTCTTTGAAAGCTTGCAGCATACCTAGAGCTTTTAAGTATATGATGCCTTTGGTTATGAAAACAACTAGGAATTTGTAAACCTAAACATTATCTTTTGTAATTGAAACTGTGACAAACAATCACAACAATTTCCTACAAGTTTTTGTCCCAGTTTTGGACAGTATCTTTTCACACGCAACTTGTACGATGTAAGTTTCCTTATAAACGCAAAACGCTTGGGCTCTTGAAAATTTAACGGAGGTCAACTATTTTGTTACGCTGACAGTATTTGCTCTCACCTCGTATCTTCTTCCTGAAAACTATGGTCGTGAAGCCATTGACTTGCGAGCCCGCGGAACCGGTGATATCGTCGGAACCTCCATAGAAGCTGTCCGGACGGGGAGTGGATCGATCCCGAGTGTACATGTCCTGCACTCTGTGCAAGTTTCCTGCCATGGAAAAAATAACGGATAAATCATGCTGAGGTGGAGTAAAAAACACAAGAGAACCTGGAAAACGCAACTGGATTTTGTCAAAGCGTGACCAAGAGTTATTACAAAGATATAGCTTTGCGCTCCAGCAACCTCCCACTCAACTGCGTCAAACAAACGTCAGTGATTGCGTCAAATTTGTCATGCTCGACCTCATGCCACCGTCTAAATTAACGTGGCAGTTCAGGTGACTTACTGTCCTGCAAGATGCGGTAAGAGAATAAAAACTCTGTTTTAAGAAAGACGTAGGCAGCGAACGTTTCATTCTAAATATCTTCGACTGCAAAATCACCTTTAACCGAACCGATAACCACATCGACACAATCCATGCCGTGATTTAAGGGAGTCCCTGTCGCTTGAGTTGCTCCTGGCTCCGGCTCGCTGGATGGCCCTGGTTCACCACCGGGAGCCGGTTCGCCGTTTGGTCCTGGTTCACCACCAGGGGCCGGTTCACTGGATGGCCCTGGTTCACCACCGGGAGCCGGTTCACCACCAGGGGCTGGTTCACCACCAGGGGCCGGTTCACTGGTTGGCTCTGGCTCACCACCTGGACCCGGCTCCCCACCGGGTTCAGGAGCGCCAGTGGGTGTATTACCGCTGGACCCACGGTTGCATCGCGACTCAACAGCGCTTTCCAATTGTTGTTCGATGGTAACCTCGGGATCGGATGATGGAGATTTCTGCGCATCAAGAATGTTTACGGTGATGGTTGATTTGCAATTCAATTAATCACAAATGCATTGCGAGCAAAGCCAACTAAAACGTGAACTAAAATACAAAAAAGCTGACACTGTCTTTTTTACTTACAGTTGGAAGAAGGCAAAACTTCACACCAGGGGTGGATCCAGCTAGTAACGTTAGGGAGGGCAATGTCAGTAATATTTAGAAGTCATAATATTATTTAGTAGTCATTTAGTAGTCAAGTCTCATAACGCCTTCGCTATTGCAACAGAGATAAAGTATACTTCACAACACTGCTATAACACAACAATGAACGACAGAATGGCCCTAAATCGCGATCACTGAGACAATTCGAACGTGACGAAAGACTGATTCGGATTTGGTTTCGATATGTTGTTTTCCGAATTGTACAAAATGATGGTGAATAAAGTTACTTTCGTGGGTTTAGGGGGCGATCGCCCCAATCGCCCCCGTGGATCCGCCTCTGCTCCGCACTGTTAAAAAGAACCAAATCAGCAGCGTTTTTACAAGAATCTTGAAGGCAGTGAACGCGTTTTGTGAACGAGTATCATGCAAAGCGATGAACAAAAATTTTGAAAGAGGCTGACATATAATACCAACGTAGTGCGGATAGTGGGCAATTTGTGCCTTAAAAATATAAGCTAATTGTTTGTGAAACTGAAAAAATACAACGCTGTGAAACATGGGAACGTTCATACAACTGGATTTCTTATTTCGTTCCTACAGATCTTAACCGGAAAAGGTCGTGTTATTCACAAGTGACGTCTCTGCAACTGATGCAGCGTGATTGATTCCTCATATTGTAAATTGGCAAAGCCTGCCATTTCATAGAGCGGAAAATTATCTGTAAAAAACTCTTTAACGTTCCAGAATTCCACACCAAACAAAATTACCAAAACGTATACTCAATACAGTTCTTTTTTAATCTTCAATTGCCGATATAAGGCAATTAAGAGATATATTTCGCATTACAATACACGTTACAGGAAAACGGCAAAAACATGTTGCAACAAAAACGAATTTGGTGCTATATATCTGCAAAAACCCATCGTTTTTGAAAAGTCCATGCTGAACGTCGTAAGTAGCGACATTCATGCTCTTGTTGAAAGTGAAGAAGTAAAGAAGCACTTACGCTAGTGAGTGGTTGTAGCTTCACATCTTGAATCCAAGCCTTCCAAGCTGCATCAATGGTGGATCTGCTCGCCAAGGTCGGGTTGGCTTTGCAACTCGTGGTCAAGCCACGAGGACGCCAGCCAAGGCCAACCCAGCTCTGGGTGCGAGCGCGAACAGCTACTTCGATCTCTGTGTTGCTGTTCAGCAGCCTCCAATGAAGATAAACTCGTCCGGGACTAATTTCGCGGCTCCAGTAGTCAGGATGCGAAGAGTAATTTGTTTGCACTGTGACGTCGTTTGCTGAAAAGAAGTAGCTCAAACTTTTCAAAGCAAGCAGTGAAGTCGTTTGTTAAACACAAAATCGCTCGGACTTTCTTCTGTTTTTTTCGCTGCTTCGAAACAAAAGTGTTTAAAGTACGTGTGTTCAGTGGGTCACAGCATCGATTTGATAATAAGCTTTGGTAATGACTTGGGCAACCAATTTTTTGACCTAAAAACTTAAAATTTTGACTTTATAATTTACAAATTTTGACCTTTTTTGGCCTATACATTTTTTGCGTTTGCAACTGCAAACTAATTCAGCCTTAGGTGTTGAGGTTAACCCAGAAGCATATTCATGCACTCTATGCTTCAAAATTTTAAAATATTTGGTTGTTTAACAAAATATTTGGCTCTTTAACTTTGGGGATGATATATTGATAAGCACATAAATAACTACAGTAGAGTCAAACCTGAGAACATCATAAAGGTGAAACGTTATATGCATAATGGATTCAGCATTCACCAAACCAAGTACTGTAAGACCACGTTTCCTTACTATGCTTATCCTACATCCTATTCAATCGCCCAGTAGGGGGTAAAACAGCATTATTAACCCAGAAGTCGCAAAAAAAACATTATTACAGTATTGCAACTAACTTGCAAAACGTATCAATATCTGTTGTTGTAGTTTCAATAAAGTATCGATGAAGAGAAAAAACTCAGCTGCAAGAAAATTTTGACTTAACGATAAATTTTGACCTAATGATAAATTTTGACTTTTTTTTTACCTAATAATTTAGGATTGCCTCATAGTATGAGCGTGAAGTTTGGTTTGTGGACGTTTCATGAACTTCCAAAACGGCAGAAAAATTTTGACTTTATTGACTTTTGGTTGCCCTTGTAATGACGTTGAAGAACAAATGCGAATTGCTCCGAACAGCGCAAGTACTTGGAGATAAAAGTGTGTCGTTTTATTTCTTTTCAAACTGTGGCACGTTGCATCATAAAACAAACAAAAACTTTTCTTTTTATTTTTGCGTCGATTAAGTGTGACGTGATGCTCTCCACGCATCCATTTTTAACATATTTCATCTCAGAACAATATGCTGCGTAGTTGGTTTATTGCAAACCGTTAGAAAAACAAAGCGTGCAGCCGAATTGCTTTTCAAAACTGAAAATGTCAGAGAGTTGAAACAATAAGTTTATATAGAGAAAAATGTAAGGCACTTACACATATTGCAGTTGGCCCCATGCCACCCTGCTTCGCAGTAGCACAGCAGCTTCGGGAAGGTTGTGCTCCTGGTGTCAATGCACTTTCCATTCGTGCAGTCACTGTCAGTCCAACATTCATCTGCAAAAGACGGGGAAAACCTGAACTAGAAACTATTTCTGCCCATCGCGCCACGGAAGCCATTACGTTACTATATAGACGTGAACTCGAACAATTTCTTTCTGTATCACTTTGCCGCATGCAGTTTGCAAAAAGGGTGTCGGGAAAAGGCATGACAGAAATTCAAGCAGGAAAGAACGTTCAAGCTTCTCACCGTAATTTTCGCAACGATCTCCTGAAAAAAGTTTGACACACGAGCAGAGACCGGTGGTTTGGTTGCATGTACCGCCGTTGAGACACTTTCCTTCGTAGCATTGACTGTATACAAGAGGTTGGGTGGGTATGCATACAGACGGGGCCGCAGCAGACGTTCCACCCCCAGAAGGTTCGCCAGATGGCTCCGGTTGGCTATTTGCTCCTGGTTCAGCGGTTGCTTGTGGTTCAGCAGTTGGCCCTGGTTCAGCAGTTGGCCCTGGTTCAGCAGTTGGCCCTGGTTGGTTGGACTGATTTGGCTCTGCAGTTGGCCAAGGTTCTCCCGAGGGACTCGGTTCACCCGTTGGCTCGGGTTCGCCGCTAGGTGCTGATTGGTTAGTGGGCTTTATTATGGGAAGGGCCTGGCATGTTATCTGATTGGTCGAGTTCGGATGAGGGCGGATTGTGACGTCAGCGCAACTCCAAAAACGATAAGTGCTTCCCCATTCGGATGCCTGACGTAACAATCGGATGGCGCAAGACGTGCATGTGAGGTTGACAGGAAGAGTCAAATCTGCATATTGTCGCCTACGACAAAAAATGTGAAGATGGCAAACGCATGATCAGATTATCGAACGTCTTGGACAGCATGGCGGAAAACAAAGCGATTGTAAGTCCGATGCTACATGTTCTAAATAGTAAGCACACACCTTTTACATGGCGCTTTCAATTCTCAAAGGCACTGCCGCTGAGCTGCCAGCAATCGAACGTTTGATTGGTGGAGTTCTACAATCGAACACTTGTTTGGAGTTTTACAATCGGACATTTGATTAGTGGAGTTATAGCCACGCATTAATTGTTGTTGTTGTACTGATTGTTTAAGATCTCGATGTGAATGAAAGACAAATTGCTAATACTTACGTCGAATCGTTTTGAAACAGAAACTGACCATGTGTCAGGCTGGCAAGGACTCGGTTTCCTTCAATAATTTGCAATTGAGCACCGCCCTAAAAAAACACAGATGTTTCTTCGTCATCACACTGGAATTACGAAAAACGAGCCACTCGGCAACATGTGCCGTAAAGTCAGCTTATGCAAATATAAAGCTAAGCTCTTGATCTTGAAATCACAAGAAAACTTACTAATTACATTTATTGTTATTCTTGGCAGGTTATAAAACTGGTTATTTAGTCGATCAAAAGCGCCTAGTTTTCGAAACATGCAAGAATGCAATTAAACAACAACGGTTGTATTTAAGGAGACAGCATTTAAAAATAAATCCATGTTTCTTGATTTATTTTAAAGCTACAAAATACGCAATGGCATTCTTGAAAATTGTGTGCATACAACACAAATTACAATGAAAAAACTTAAATTTCTTGGACTCGGAAAAATAGGCTGCTTACCATTTGGAAGTGAAAAGTGATTTTTTATTAATGAAACACAAGCTTTTTCAAAAATTTCTTTGCTGTCAAATGTTCAGTCTTAGTGACATTGGATGAAGAAAAGTGTTAGTGCCTCTTGCCTAACCAGTTATACTTCTTGAAGTAATTGGCTAATTAGCGGTTATCAAGAAAACCGAAAAGTATTTAAAAATACAACGTTTGTGCATTTTCGTAAGCAACTTGTTTCTGAGTACGGAATGAAACACATCAACTTACGCGGTGGGAATAAGCAAGATGCCACGTGATCCTGATCCTTGTTCCTTCCATGAGAGTTGTGCGCGGCGCATCTTCAAAGAAACGAACGCTTGCGTGTGAACAATTTAAAGACGATCTATAAGAATACTGCTCTGTTCCTCACTTGATTCATTGATGCGATTTATTTATTGCTTCGTATGACTCAGCTAATTAACAGAAATAATACAAAGAGCCATCGTGCAAAAAAGTAACCAATTGTAAATGGAAATTAGAATAAATGAAAACGCAAAGGTAAAATTACTGATCAATGTAAATAAAGATTGTCACTGGGTCACATAGAATTGGTGAAGAACCGTGGCGGTAATCTAGTCAACCAACCCTGTTTAATACTTTTCGACAAGTGTTTGAAAACAACAGTTGAGAATAAAATAAGCACAGTTAGATAAACAAACAAACAAACACAGAACATGGTGAGGAAAAATTACATATGCAGAGAACATGCCTATATACACAAAGGAAATCAGAGTTTGGAAAACAAATGTTATTGACTACGCGAAAAAACAACACTCATACAAGAAACCAAGCCGATAAACACTTATCTGCACTTCATATGTTTTAAGACCACACAACCACACAGAACCGATTGTCGTAAGCAAGAGCTATAATCTAATAAAGACCATCCGGTTCTCTTTTAAAGCTTTCGCATCATTTAAAACACGAAAAGCATTTTCATGTTGTTGTGCTATGTCATCACTGCGGGTTTTCTTGAGGCGAGTTTAGCGTCAAAATCTTTAATTCGTTCGGAAGAGATTACAATAGTGCCACTCCGGTTTAGTGCAGAATCTTCCTACGCATTTATAACCTGCAATGCAATTTCGTGTGTCAGCCGGATGTCACATCCGCACGTATCCCGCTGAATCACGTGACTGCTCACCCTGCGCGTCCCTTCACTGCTGTCACTGTTACCGCTTTTGTCGTTCACATTTTGTGCTGGCACTTTCTCCCTACAGGTTGCAAAAGCTTGCAGCAATCTTGCTACCGTTCATACGTCACCTCATTAATGACGGAAAAGATATTTACGGAAACATCTACTTCGGGGCTTTTACTTCGTTTGCTTTAGCCGTCATCTTTACTATTAGTGCAGAAACTAGGACAAATAGGCAAGCACCACATTATTATCGTCATTCTTTCAATCTGTTATAAGAGCAAAAATCATTTTCCTTGGCACGTGTTAGCATGCTGAAGACATTACATGATCTCAGGCCAGTTCAAAAGGTTTCTGAGGCTACATTTTTCTAGATATCTGTGGTGTAACCAGTTTTTTTTAAGGAAAATGTTAGGTACCCGGTGTGGACCTGTAGGGACCCGATTTCTCTGATTCTATGTGACCCGATGATAATTTTCTGTGATTCTAGGGGCCCGAATCGGGTCCCTAAAACGCCTTAAAACCCTGGTGTAACTATACAAAGCTCGCCAAAGAAATGCAGGCACGTTCTCCGCATTCGGCACAGGTTGGTGTTCTTGTTAAATTAAATCTACCCGCATCAGCTCGCATATCCATGACTCCATATCTGGTTGGAGCAATGGCAATAGAATTTAAAATCACAATTGCCGAAAATGTTCCGTTAGCACTGGATCTTGAACTAGCCAAGCCTGATTTACGAACGAAATCGGAATTTTGTATGCGGTAATGACCGGTTTAACAAGATACTGCAAATTTACTTGCCTGCAAATTTTGACTCTTGCTTTAATTAGTACCTACTGATTGACACTAATCAGCAGGATAAAGGTGGGTTTTATATGCACGATTATCACTTATCTTTGAGGATGTACAGCACTACAAAAACTGATCATTCGTTGAGGCAAGCACAACTAAATATCGCACACTGTGTAACCCCACTCGGCTTTTCGGGCAGGACATACACAAATGTAGACATTCGGTGAAATAGGGTTTGTCCAATGTTGCTGGTGCAATGACAAATACAGGCAAAAAAA